>Ga0164309_10000339_pt1 | contig 26809 bp, 22 predicted proteins | sample Whisoiple_247_MG_FD_109984 | JGI IMG/M metagenome (GOLD analysis project Ga0164309, IMG submission 109984) | Soil microbial communities amended with fresh organic matter from upstate New York, USA - Whitman soil sample_247_MG | ecosystem: Environmental > Terrestrial > Soil > Unclassified >...
CAACCATGCGCCCACGGTCGCGAGCCCGGTACGCCGAATCGAGAATTGGGCGAGCGCGTCAGTCGGGGGCGCGCGGTCAGCGCTTGCCCTTGGCGAGCGGCGTGAGGCACCAAAGTTGGGCTTGGTGCATAGCGACGAAAACCTTTTGTAGGCGCAGCAAGGCGAACGTCGAGGGCGTGGTGGCGTAGGTTTGGTACGCGCCGACGATGCGCTCGCCGTATTGGGCGACGCCCGCGGAGAGGCATTGTTCGGCGGCCTCGGGCTCGGCGCTGGTGCGGAGGGTCTGCTGTTGCGTGATCAGGGCAAGGTTTTGCTTCAGCAGTTTGTCGGTCTCGGGGGTGGCGCCGTATTGTTGGAGTTGGTCTTGGAGGCAGCGCACCTCGGGAGCCGTGCAGTCGGCTTCGGTGCGCTGCACGGTTGCGTACAGCGAGAGGGCGCGCTTGGCGTCGTAGGCCGCGGGGGCTTTGGCGAGTTCGGCGTCGAGTTCGGCGTTGGGCTTGCTGAGCTTCTTTTCGCACGCTTCGGGCGCCATCGGCTCACATTCGGCTTGGCCTTTGGGCGGCAAGATCGAGTGGATGAAGTCGCGTTGTTCTTTGGCGAACTCTGGCGCGCGTTGGACGAGCACGGACTCGGGGGCGGCTTCCACTTCTTCACGGCGATCTTGGGCGCGCTTGCGAATCGCCATTTGTTCGGCGTCGTTCGTGAAGGCGGTGATGCATTCGAGCAGTTTGCGCGAACACCAATTTTCGGTTTCGTAGAACGAGGCGAGCTCCGTGCGCTCACCCTTTCTTTCGAGTTCTTGCTCGATGCAGACGTTCTGCTTTTCGGCTTCGAGCTCGCGGCAAGGGTTGAGGTAATGTTTGGCGATCAGCGTGTCGCGTCGTTCGGCGATCGAGATCAGGCAATCACCGCCCCTCATCCGGCAATCCGCGAGGATGTCTTTGGGGGCTGCAGCGAGCTGCTTTTCCAGATCGCCACGCGCTGAAGTCGCCGATTTCAGCTTCGCTTCGGTATCCGCAGCCGGCGCTGTTCGTGGCTCGGGCGGCGGCGCCGCGCCGCAAGCCACGAGCAGGGCGACGAGTGAGCCGAGGAGCAACCGGGGGTGTAGCGGTTCGATCACGAACCGCTTACTCTACATGATCTCCTGTACCTGCGCGGTCGGCCGGAGGTCGTACCTTTACCTCTACCTCGCTGTATCCGAGGCCGCGCACGAGGCCTTCGACTGCACGTTGTGCGTTCTGGGCAGCGCGGTTCAAGATCCCGGCCTGCAGTGCTGCTTCAATCAGCGAGCGTTCGGCCTCTTGGCGGGCGCGTGTTTCTAGATTTTCTTTACGCGCGGCGAGCGCACCCGTGTGCCGCGCATGGACGTAAGTTTTCGCGTTGTCGAGCTCGGCGTGAAAAACCTCGGGCGCGGGCAGCGTGATGGTCACGCGCTTTGCGGCGGGTTCAGCGACGATGTCTGCGGCCTGCAACTGTTGCAAATCGACACCGGCGCTCACGTCCGCAACGGCCACGAGCAAAATCGCGTCTTCACTCTGCACGAGGCCGAACAAGTGGGACTGCTTGTCGCTCAGATCGATCACGCGCTCCATGTGGAATGAGGCGCTTTCGAGCCGCGCCAGGTCCTTGACGGCGACGAGCACATTGGGTGTCGGGCGCACGATTGTCACGCTCGAGCTGAGCGGAGGGATCACCGGGAAGGACGGCGGCGCGCAATTCTTGGCGGCGAGCACGCCGACCAGCAAACCTGCGCCGAGCATGCAGAATACAGCCAGCAACGGCGCAGGTGAGAGTCGTTTGGTCACGTGCCTTGCGGGAAGATTTTCAGGGCGATCTCGGAGAGCTTCTTTACCGTCTCTTGCTTCATGCCAGTCGCTGGGTGCGGCCAGGCGAAGCTGCGCGACACGACTTGATTGCAGCGGAACGAGATCAGCAGATCGTTGGGCGCCGAACCGCTAGCGGAGGTAAAGCTGAGCCCGAAATCAGCGAGGAATGTGTTCGCTGGGCAGCGCGCTTGCGCGTTGTCGAAGCTGTCTTTGTCGCCCAAAACTTTGCCCAGAGTCTCCTTGAGATCGGGATCGAGCACCTGAGTCTGGCTGAAGATCTTGGAGTCGTGGAAGCGCGGCGTGGTGTCGGGCGCGGGCAGCGCGGCTGCGGCGGCACCCGGTAAGAGTCCGGGGAGTACGGCTTGCAAACCTGCCGCGCCCTGCTGGAGCCAAGTATTCATCTCCGGCGGCAAACCCGGGATCGCCAAGCCGGGCACGGCACCGGGCGTCGCAGCAGCGGGCGCGGCAGCGGGCGTGGCGTCGCCGAGGCGATACGCGGTGAGGTTGGCAGTCTTGAGCTGATCGAAGGGAGCGGCCGGCGCGCCGGCACATCCAGTAACTGTGGCAACAGTGAGCGCGGCAGCGAGAGCGAACGTCGAAGTTTTCAGCATGAAACATCAGTAGACCCGATCAGCTCCGGCGCCAAGTCGGAAGCCACCGGCGCCCGGGCGAAATTCGGAGTAAATGCGCAGAATATGCCTCGCGTTCTGGTTGCTGGCGGTAGTGGTTTCATTGGTCGGGCGCTCGTGGCGGCACTGACTGCGCGCGGGGATCGCGTCACCGTGCTCACGCGCGGCGAAGCCCGAGCACAAGAGAACGGCGTTTCGCGCCAGCATTGGGATCCGACTCCCGACGCGAACGCGGCCTTCAATGAAGTGTACGACGTCGTCATCAACCTTGCGGGTGAGCAAGCGGTGGGCGTGCGCTACAGCGAAAGCGTGAAGGCCGGGATCTTGAACAGCCGCGTGGACTCGACGCGTTGGCTGGTGCGCGCCATCGAACGCGCTGAAGAGAAGCCGAAAGTGTTCGTGTGCGCGTCGGGCACGGGGTTCTACGGTTCGACGCTGTCGAGCGCGCGCGTCGACGAACGCGCGCCCGCTGGGACGGACTTCTTGGCGCTGGTGTGCGTGGCTTGGGAGGCAGCGGCCAACGGCGCCGCAGAGTTCGGGGTGCGCGTCGTGAACGCTCGCATCGCACCGGTTCTGAGTGAGCAAGGCGGGGCAGTGGAGTCACTGCTGCGTCCATTCAGGCTGTTCGTGGGTGGGCCGATCGGCAGCGGGCAGCAAGGCTTTCCGTGGATTCACCTCGACGATCAGATTGCCGCGCTACTCCGCGCTTGCGACGATGGCGCCCTGGTCGGCCCGGTGAATTTCTGCGCGCCCGAGCCGGTTTCCAACGCGGAGTTGAGCCGCATCATCGGCGAGCTTCTGCGGCGACCGGCGTTCTTGAAGGCGCCTGGTTTCGCGCTCAAGGCGCTGTTCGGTGACGGCGCCGAGCCGCTGCTCGGCGGCCAGTTCGCGGTGCCGCGTGCGCTGGAAAGCGTGGGTTTCGAGTTTCGGTATGCCGATGTGCGCTCGGCCCTCACTGCCATCCTGCGCGCGCAGGATTGAGCAGTGCGTGCGTTGCATGCGCGCAACGCACTGAGTCGCACACCTCGCAACAATTCGAGACGGAAGGCGGTGATCGCTTTCGAGCGTTGTCAGCCACAGAGCAGAAGCAACGCAATCATTGCGGGAGGAAAAAAGATGCACGAACACGACGACGCCTTCGACCGAGGTTTGCTTCACGATCTGGAGGTTCTCAACGCGCTTTCGAATCGCCGGCGCGTGCTGCGCTGGATCGCTACGGCTGGTCTGTTGCCGGTCCTTGGTTGCGGAGGCGAGGATGCGGGCACGAATGACGGTATGGGGGCGAGTGGCGCAGGCGCAGCCGGCGCGAGCACGACCGGCACTGCGGGCTCAGGCAGCGCGGGCTCAGGCACTGCAGGGGCCGCAAGCAACGCCACCGCAGGTTCCAGCTCGAGCGGAGAAACCACGTGCAGCAAGATCCCCGAAGAGACGGGGGGCCCGTATCCCGGCGACGGCACGAACGGGCCGAACGCGCTGACCACCAGCGGCATCGTGCGCGACGACATCACCACGAGCTTTGCCGCGTTGTCCGGAGCCGCGGATGGGGTGCCGCTCTCGGTGACGTTAAAGATCGTCGATGCCAATGGCTGCGCCGTGAAGGCGGGCTACGCCGTCTACATCTGGCACTGCGATCGCAACGGGAACTACTCGATGTACACCGCGGCCGACCAAAACTACCTGCGCGGCGTGCAGGAGACGGACGCTGACGGCGTGGTCACCTTCAAGAGCATTTTCCCGGGCTGCTATTCCGGGCGCTGGCCGCACATTCACTTCGAAGTGTTCTCCAGCTTGGAAGGGGCGACCGCTGCGAGCGGCAAAGTGGCGACGTCTCAGCTCGCTTTGCCCCAAGCTCAATGTGCGGAGGTCTATGCCACGACGGGCTATGAAAGTAGCGTGCGCAACCTGGCGCAGATCAGCCTCGCGACGGATAACGTTTTCAGTGACGGCGCGACCACCGAAACGCCGACTGTCACCGGAAACGTCAACGAGGGTTACGCGGCAGCACTCACGGTCGGCGTCTGAGCCGCCTCAGCTCGGGCCGAAGTCGTCTTCATTCCCCTCGGGCTGCTCGCCCGTCGGAATGCGATACGACTCGTTCAGCCAATTCCCGAGGTCGACTAGCTTGCAGCGGGCTGAGCAAAATGGGCGTGGTTCAAAGTCGTCTGGCGCGTTTTCCAGCACGGTTTTGCAGATTGGACAGGTGATGCGCACGGCGCGGAGCATAGCGCAAAAGCACGCTTTTTCGAGGCAAGGATCCAGGATCTAGGGTAAGTTCCGCGCCCGCTCATGTCCCAGGACTTGTTACTAGAGATTGGTGTCGAAGAACTTCCGGCCACCTTCGTGGCTTCAGCCGTGGAGGCGCTGCCCGGTCTGCTGGAGTCTCGCTTGCGCGAGCTGCGCCTCGGTCACGGCACCATCCGTGCGCTCGGCACGCCGCGGCGCTTGGCGCTGATCGCAACCGGCGTTGCCTCGGCGCAGCCGGACTTGGATGAAGAAGCGCTCGGTCCGCCCGCGCGCGTCGCGTTCGACGCGGACGGTAAGCCGACCAAAGCGGCCCTGAGCTTCGCGCAGAAGATCGGCGTCGCGCCGGAAGCGCTGTTCAAGAAAGCCACGGATAAGGGCGAGTACGTCGCCGGACGACGCGTCGAAAAGGGGGCCCCCGCGGCAAACCTGTTGCCCGCGGTGCTCGCCGAAGTGTGCGGCAAGATCCCGTTTCGCAAGTCGATGCGCTGGTCCGACGGCGACACGCCGTTCGGAAGGCCCGTGCGTTGGCTGATCGCGCTCTTGGGTGATGTCGAGCTCAGCGTCGAGTTCGCCGGCGTGCGCTCAGGGCGCGTGTCTTACGGGCACCGCTTCTTGGCCCCTGGTGCGATAACGATCGCCAACGCCGCGAGTTACGTGGGCAGTTTGCGCGCGGCGCACGTGCTCGTCGATCCCGCCGAGCGCAAACAAGTCATGGTCGAGCGCTTGATGGCGGCCGCCAAGAGCATCGACGGCAGCCTAATTGAAGACGAATTCTTGGTCGAAGAGAACTCGTCACTGGTGGAAGAGCCGCAGGTCGTCGTCGGCAATTTCGAAGCCAAGTTCTTGGCTTTGCCCGAGCGCGTGATTCTCGACGTGGCCAAGGGCCATCAGCGCTACTTCGGGGTGCGCGACAAGAAGGGTGGTCTGTTGCCGAAGTACCTCGCGGTCGTTGGCACGGCGCTCAAGCCCGAGAACATCCAGCTCGGCAATGACCGCGTGATGCGCGCGCGCTTGGCTGACGCCAAGTTCTTTTACGATGAGGATCTCAAGGTCCCGCTCGCCAAGCGCGGCGCGGAGCTCGACGGCATCATGTTCCACAAGCGCCTCGGCAGTGTGGGGGACAAGGTGCGGCGGCTCGTCGCGCTCGTGCCGCTGCTCGGCAAGAAGCTGGGTTTGAGCGACGCCGTGATTGAAACCGCGCGCGCTGGCGCCGAGCTCGCCAAGTGCGATCTGGTGTCGCTCATGGTGCGTGAATTGCCCGAATTGCAGGGTGAAATGGGCGCCGCGTATGGTTTGGTCCAGGGGCTCGAGCCCAAAGTCGCCGCCGTGATCTCCGAGCACTACCTGCCGCGCGGGGCCGACGACCCGACCGCTCCGGACGACGCGGGCGCGCTGGTCGCCTTGGTCGATCGCCTCGATACGCTCGTTGGCTGTTTCGCGATTGGTCTCTTGCCGACGGGCGCGGCGGATCCGCTCGCGTTGCGCCGTGCGGCGATTGGTCTTTTGCGCACCCTGCTCGCCAAGCGTTGGCGCCTCAGTCTGGCTGATGCGATTCAAACCGCGTACGCGAGCTTCACTGGCGTGAAGCTCGATCTCGACGCGCAGGCCACGAGTGACAAACTCGGAGGCTTCTTGCGTCAGCGTCTACGCGGCATCATCACGGAACCGGGTGATGTGGTCGATGCATGTGTCGCGGCGTCGGCCGACGACCCGTATGACGTGCAACTGCGCGCGGCGGCTCTGGGCCAAATCGAAGAGAGCGTGCGTACCAAAGCGGGTGAGGTGTTCAAGCGCGCCGCCAACATCGCCAAGGACGCGCCGCCCGGCGAGTTGGTTCCGCCCGCGAGCGTTCAAGCCGAAGTTCACCCGAGTGAACAGCGTGTGTTCGACGCTTATGGAACTCTCAAGCAGGCCTTGAGCGGTGGCACCACCGCGGCTGATTACGAACGCTCCCTGACCGCAATCGCCACCTTCGCCCCGGTCCTCGCCCAATTCTTCGAGGATATCTTCGTGATGGTCGAGGATCTGCCGCTCAGGAACAACCGTCTGCGCTTGATGCGCGAGACGCACGTTGCGTGTTCCCGGTTTGCGAATTTCAATCTGCTCGTGAAGGCGTAGACGCGCACTTTGTGCGCACGCGCAGTAGAAAAATGACCCGTTCTCGCGAGTGCGGCGTTCACGCCGTCCCTCGCGGGGACGGCGCGAGCACGGGCATGCCTGTGCAGTGGGCACTCGACCCGTCCGGGCGTGGCCACGTTTCCGGCGGGGCTTGGATTTTCTAGCGTAGTCGCGCGCGCCGGATGCTCGGCGAAACAGCCAGATAACGAAGTCCACTTTCCAAACCCACGAGTTGTCGGCGGCCCTCGAAACCGTCCTCGAATGTTCGTGAATCGGCATCTGGGCATGCTAAAACCGCGGCATGTTGTCGAGTGCTCGCTTGTGCGCGGGTTGGTTGGGTATGTGTATGGGCGCAGCCGCGCTCTTCTTGGCTTGTCCAGCGGCCGCGCAGGTGACGCAGACGGACGCGGCGAAGACTCCGCTGCCGCAGCCGGTGCCGAAGGCCGAGTCAGACCTCGTCAACGGCTCCTGGGGATGGAATGCCGACACGCTGATCAACAAAGATCGCACCGGGATGAACCTGAACCCGGCGGTCAAGTATGGTGACTTCTACGCACCTCCGACCTACCCGCAGTTCGTGACTGGCGACGCGATCACCCTCAGCGGCTTGTTCAAGTGGCGCGGGGAAAAGCTCGATCCGGTCAAGGACGCGAAGACCGGGCCGGGATACTTCTCAGCCAAGTGCGGTTTCACTGGCCAACTGCTGTTGATGGGCGGCAACTGCCAAGCGCAGTTCGGCTGGTACAACGTGACCGACCCGGCCAGCAAGACCCCGCCCGCGGCGAGCGAGATCTATCCCTTCATGAAGGGAAAGCCGAACGTCCTGCTGACGTGTACCAACGGCGAAGAGATGCCACCCACCATCAAGCAGGACGGCTTTTGCCCCCTCGCGTGGGACAACCGCCATCCCTACAATCTCTCGGTCGAGCGTTGGAAAATCGTGACGTTCCCGTCCGGCGATATTTCCAAGGATCCCAACTACAAGGGGGGATACGTCGGTTTTGCTTTGATCGGCGATCCGGCGAAGTGTCCGCAGAACAAGTACTCGATGTACGAGCACAACCAGCGGAACATGAGCGGCACGCCGTGGGTCACGACGCTCATCTATCAATCCAGTGTCGATCCCGGCGGCTTCTACATGGCGTTCGAAGACTTGCCGATGGGCGCCAAGGATTGGACCAAGTGGACACAGAACAACCAAGAGGTGTCCGGCGCCGACGGTGACTTCAACGACTTCGTCTTCTATGTCTCGGGTCTGACCTGCGCGGGCGGTAACGAGTCGTGCAACACCGGTCAGCAGGGTGCCTGCTCCGTGGGTCGTACGGACTGCGCGGCCGAAGGTGAAATGCCGATTTGCCGCCCGGTGATCCAAAAGTCGCCGGAGGTTTGCGACAACGTCGACAATGACTGCGACGGTGTGGTCGACAATGGCGATGGCTTGTGCACTGGCGATAAGCCGATCTGCTTCCAGGGTCAGTGTGTGGGTACCTGCTCCAATGGTGAGTTCCCGTGTCCCATCGGTTTGACCTGTGATGATGCCGGTCATTGTGCGGATCCGGTTTGCGCTGGGATCAGTTGCATGCCGGGCACCGCTTGCCGCGGCGGCAAGTGCGTTGACCCCTGTGACGGCGTGAAGTGCCCGTACCTGCAACAGTGTCAGCTCGGCGTGTGCGTCGACCCCTGTGACGGCGTGACCTGCCCCGCGGAGCGCGTGTGCGAAAATGGCCTGTGCCTCTCCAAGTGTGATTGTCGAGGCTGCGAGGCGGGCTTGAAGTGCGGCGCGGACGGGCGCTGCATCGACGAAAAGTGCGCCTCCGTCATGTGTGAGGCAGGCTCGGCTTGCGTCGACGGCGTTTGCACCGACAAATGCGCGAACGTGGCTTGCCCGGGCAACGGCATTTGCAAGGACGGCAAGTGCTCGGCCCCGATGCCGGGTACGGGCACGGGCGGCGGCAACGGCACCGGTGCGGACGGCAACTTCAGCTTCAGTGGTAGCGGCACGATCCCCTTTGGCGGCGCGTCCAACGGCACCACCGCTGGCAGTGGCAACGGGAGCAACGTGGGCCGCAACGCGCCGGACACCTCGGCCAAGGGCTGCGGTTGCCGCGTCGGTGGCGATACGGATTCGACCTCGACCAAGGCGGCCTGGGTCAGCGCGCTATTCGCCCTCGGGCTCGCGCTGCACCGCCGTCGCTCGCTGCGCGCTCCACGGGTCTGACCTGCTCGGGTCGATCGAGAGGTGAGCACGCGCCTCTCGATCGCAAAACCAAGCCACAAAATGCATCGCGCGCCTGGGTCACCAAAGACGACCGAGGCGCGCGATTGGCGTTTGTCGGAGCTCAGACCGCGGGCGGCGGGATCGACGGGATCTCTTCACCGTGGTGATGATCCACGGCGATCGCGCGACCCTTGGGCTGCTTGATCTCGGCCAGCATTTCGTCGAACCACGGCTCGTTCACGTTGAACGGCTTGCCACCGGCGATACGCGGGAACTCGATGGCGCGCAAACGGCCGCCCTGGTTCTCGTCGTGGCCGATCACACCGGATTCGCCGCGCAGCGCGCACTCGACCGCGTGGTCGACCATGCTTTGGATCAAGCGCTGATCTTCGATGTTGGCGGCCGCGGCGCGCGCGAAGTAGCCGGACTTTTGCACCAAGGTCTTCTCGGCGCCGAGCAGCTTCGCGAACTGCTTACTGAACCACTGACCGACGTTCACCGCGTCGAGCTTGTAGTGACCGAACGCATCGCGTGGCACTTCCTCACCCTTGGCGGTCATCTCTTTGACGATCTCGTTCACGCAGGCGCCTTCGGAGACGAACAAGTTCACGCAGTCTTGCTCATCCATCACCTTGCTCAGGCGCTTGGCCTCGCCCTCGAGGTCGAAGTCGAGCTCGGGGATGTACACCGCGTCGACGTCCTTGTGCGCGCGCGCCAAGTTGAAGCCGGGCAAAAAGTCCGGGTGATTGAGGCGCTGGCGATAGACCTTGGCGGTGTACGCCGTGAGCCAGCCACAGTTCCGGCCCATCACCTCGTGCACGATCAGCATGCGCGGGTTGGCGGAGTGCTCATTCACGATGTTCTCGAAATAGATCGCGCCTTGCTCGGCCGCGGTCCACGCGCCGAGCGATTGGCGGATCGGGAACACGTCGTTGTCGATCGTCTTGGGCAGGCCGACGACCGTGAGGTCGTAGTCGTGCTGCTTCAGGAATGCGGCCAAATCCGCAGCGGTCGTGTTGGTGTCGTCACCACCCACGGTGTGCAGGATGGTCACGCCGTCTTTCGAGAGTTGCCGGGCGGCGACTTCTAGCGGGTCTTCGCCTTCTTTGACGAGACCGCGCTTGACGCAATCCTTGCGGTTGGTGAGCTTCACGCGGCTGTTGCCGATCGGGCTACCGCCGTGCTTGTGCAGCACACCGGCGCCAGCGCGCACTTCGGGGGTGACCGCGACGCTCGAGCCGAGGAGCAGGCCCTTGTAGCCGCCCAAATAACCGATGATCTCGAGCTCCGGAGCGAGCTCCGAGTATCGTTGAATCAAGCTGCCGACGGCAGACGAAAGGCACGGCGCTAGGCCACCCGCAGTCAAGATCGCGACTTTTTGTTTCTTCTGGCTCACAGTGGGGACTCCTCGGGAAGTACGCGCGGACAGCTACGAGATCCCGCGCGAAACGCAAACAAAAATCAGCCTTTGTCGCCAAAACCTGGACGACGCGCCGCGTAACTCGGAAAAGCGATAAACCGCGACTAGCGCGTCTCGGCGAGCGCTCCGAGCGCGGCTTCCACCGTTTGATCGATATCCTGCTCGTTGTGCGCGAGCGAGATGAAGGCCGCTTCGAACTGGGAGGGCGGCCAATAGACCCCGCGCGTTACCAAGCCGCGATGCCACGCACCGAAGCGCTTGGTGTCCGAGGCGGCGGCATCGAGCCAGGAGCGCACCGGGCCACGATGGAAGAACAGCGTGAGCATCGAGCCCACGCGCTGGACGGCGCCGGGGGTATCGGTTTCGCGCAGCGCGCGTTCCAGGCCCGTTTGCAGGCGCGAGCCGAGCTCTTCCAGACGTTGGTAAGCATTGTTGTCCAACTCGGCGAGCGTGCTCAGGCCTGCATTTACGGCCAGCGGATTGCCGCTCAATGTGCCCGCTTGGTAGACCGGGCCGAGCGGCGCGATGCTTCGCATCACGTCAGCGCGGCCGCCGTAAACGGCGAGGGGGAGACCGCCGCCGACGATCTTGCCGAGGCAAGTCAGGTCCGGTGTCATGCCGAACAGGCCCTGGGCGCCGCCGCGCGCGACGCGACAGCCGGTCATCACCTCGTCGAAGATGGACAGTGCGCCGTTCCGCGCGCACAGCTCCAAGATCGTCTCTAGAAATTGGGGTTGCGGGGGCACGAGGCCCATATTGCCTGCCACCGGTTCGACGATGACCGCCGCAATGCGAGCGCCCTCGCGCGCAAACAAGTCATTCAGGCCGGCGTTGTCGTTGTAGGCGAGGGTCACCGTGTTTTGCACGATCGCGGCGGGAACACCCGCCGAATCCGGATTGCCGAAGGTGGCCGCGCCGCTGCCCGCCTTCACCAACAAGGAGTCCGAGTGTCCGTGATAAGCGCCGTCGAACTTCACGATCACGTCGCGACCGGTGAAGCCACGCGCCACGCGCAACGCGCTCATCGTGGCCTCGGTCCCGCTCGAGACACAGCGCAGCATTTGAATGCTCGGATAGCGCTCCATCACCACTTCGGCGAAGCGCACCTCGCCCTCGGTTGGCGCGCCAAAAGACAAGCCCTTGGCCGCCGTCTCTGCGACGCTTTGCACGACCTTCGGGTGTGCATGACCGAGGATCGCCGGCCCCCAAGAGCCGATGTAATCGATATAAGCGTTGTCGTCGGCATCGAATACGCGCGCGCCGAGCGCTCGCGCAATGAACAACGGATGCCCGCCCACTGCGCGGAAGGCGCGCACGGGACTATTCACGCCACCCGGCATCAAGCGCTCGGCGCGCTCCATCAGCTTGTCCGACGCGACGTGCCTGGTATTTCCGGTGAGCGACATGTCCCGGTTCTAACACTCCCCAGCCAAATGCACTCCCCGCACGACGCCCGGCTCGCTCAAATGTGAGCCTTGCACACACAATCCACGGCCTGAGATTTGCTTCGGGACCGCATCGCCGGCGCGGTCCAGCGGACTGAGCGCCAAGACGCCAAAGACGCCAAAACCTGCAGTTCTCGGCGAGCGTGCCCGGTGCGAGCGCTCGCAAAGTTTGCGACCGCGGGTCGAGCGTCAGTTCTTGCGACGCAACCGGTCGTTCAAAACCGTGCGCCAGGCGTCGATGCGGCTGAGCGCATTGGCCGACCACGGAAAGCGAGCGAGGCGGCCGAGGAGATGCGGCGTGTGGTCACCGGCGCGCGTGCGTTGACCGAAGACTTCGGCAGCGGCTTCGATCGAGTCGAGGGCACCGTCGGCGTTGCCTTCGACGATCTCCAGCCAGGCGCGCGTGAGCAAGAAGTGCTGACGGGCCTCTGCTTCTTCCACCACCATGCGGCTCGATTCTTCGAGCAGCGTGCGAGCTTTGCCCGGTTGGTGGCGAACGAGCGCGATTTGCGCGAGCAGCAGCTTGGTCTCGATCACACCCCAAGGGTCGCTCATGCGCGCGAAGAGTTGTGCGGCGCGATCCGTGTGCAAATCGGCCATATCGAGATCGTCGGTGTCGAGGCCGATCATGGCGAGCAGGCGGTCGCAGGCGGCTTGGCCGCGCGGGGTGCGCAGGGTTTCGAACGTGGACAGCGCGTCGAGCGCGCCGATTTCCGCGCTGTGGAAGTTCATCAAGCGATGCTCGACGTGCGCAATCGAGACGTCGGCCTGAGCGGTGCCGAGGCGATAGCCGGCGCGTTCGAACTCCGAGCGCGCTTCTTGTGCCAAGCGTCGCGAGCGCTCGGTCGCGCCCTCCGAGTGTTCGATCCAGGACAAGAGCAGCAGGCACTGGCCGCGACCGAGCGCTTGCCCGAGCGTCGCGAAGTTGCGCTCGCCGCGTTGGATGGTGCTGCGCGCTTCTTCGTAGGAGCCGAGCAAGTACTGAATTTCGCCCGCAACGGCTTCGCATTGCGCTTGGCCGAGCGCGTTGTTCTGCTCGACGAACATTTGGTGCGCGCGCTGGGTCAGCTCGAGGCCCTCGGCCGAGCTGCCCTGGTCGCTCGCGAGGTGGCCCTGGAGGCGCAAGCTATGCGCGATGTTCTCGGGATCACCGAGCTCCTCGAAGCGCGTGCGAGCAAGCTCGGCAAAGGTCATCGCTTCGGCGATCCGGCCAGCGTGACGCAGGGCTTCCGCCTGCCAGCGATTCTTCAACGCGAGGGTGCGGCCGGTGAGCTTGCCTTTGAGCAGCTCGAGATCCGCGAGCGTCGCGACGGGTTCGCGCGCGCCGTTCCAGCTCTGCTGCAGGAAGTCGAACAAGAGTAGCGCCGCGGTGTCGGCGTCATCGGCTTGCAGCAGATTGACGACGCGCTGGCGAATCACGCGCCGGCTGTTGGCGAGCGGGTGTTGCGTGAGCGCGGCCGCGGAGGCGCGGTAAAAGCGCTCTTTGTCGCTGCGCGCGGTGAGCGTCAGGAGCAGATGCTCCTGCAAGAGTTCGTGCGGCCAGGCGTATCGCCCGGGCCCGCGGGGCACCAAGATTTCAGCCGTTTGCAGGCTCAAAATCGCGGCCTCGGCGGGTAGCGACAAGGCCGTGAGCAGGGCCGAGAGGACGTTCTTGCGAATGTCACCGCCGAGCGTCGCGGCGGCGTACGCGGCCACGCGGTGGGACTCGGGCATCGCCGCGACCCGGCTGTCCCAGAGTTCCGCCGTGGTCTGCGGACGCATCGCCAGAACTTCCGGGGGCACGCGATAGACCCCGTTCTGGAACTCCATGTTGCCCGCGAGCGCCCAGGCATGGAGCTGCTGCAACGCAAACAGCGGATTGCCGCGGCTGCGACGCGCGGCTTCCTTCACGGCCGCGTCGTCGAGCGGCAAAGATTCTCGCAGCAGCGTGGCCGTGGTGTCAGCGGGCAACGGCTCGATGTCGATGATCTTGCCGTTCATGATGTCGCGCAGCTCACGCAAGCGCGTGGCCGTCGCGGTGCCCATGACCACGTCTTCGAGACGCACCGTGGCCACCATGACGATCCGCTGATCGGGTTCGTCGGTGTGGATCTTGAGCAGGCCTTCGATCGTCGCGGGGCTCGCGTTGTGAATGTCGTCGAGCCAAAACAACAGCGGACGGCCGTTGGCGATCTTACGCAGCGTGTAGCGCGTGACCATGCGCCGCGTTTCCAGCGTATCGAGCGTAAACCGCACGCCGCTGGGGCCGACCGGCGCATCCGCGCCCATGGGCCGCAGCCACTCACCGGCGCCGGCGACCCAAGCGCGTCCGTTCTTGTCGTCGCGGCGGACCTTCCAGCGTTCGAGCAACGATCGTTCGATCGGATCACGCTCGACGCGCTCGAAGTTGTAGTAGTGCAACACCGCGCCGAGCATGCCGTCGAGCGAGCCGCGGATCTTTCGGTAACGAGCGCGCAGCGGCACCATCGTGCCCTCTTCGTGCACGACCTCACTCAGCCATTCGGCGATGCGGCTCTTGCCGCAACCGGCGGGGCCGACCAACATCACCAGGCGATGCGGCGCGCCCACGCCGTCGATCACGTCGTCGCACACTTCGCGCAAGCTGTTGCGCACGTCTTCACGCCCGACCAACGGACTCGGACGTATGCTGAGCAACCCCGGCGCGCGCTCCGGCGCGGGTGACAGATCGGGATTGGGCCCACGCGCGCCGGTGCGACGGGTCGGTGCGGCCGTCTTGGCGGTCGAAGAGCGCAGATCCACCGGCATCCGGTACTCGGCGGCTTCGGCCTTCGGACGCCACTTGCCCCACTCGGTTCGCGCTTCGGCCGCAAACTCCCAGCGATCCCAGGGGCGTTTGGCCAAAAGGCGAGTGATGAAGGCGATCGTGCCCTCTGGGGCATCGATCACCGGCTTGAGCGTGGGCGGTTGCTCGAACGCGTGGACGCGCAGCAGTTCCTTCGACTCACCGGAGAACGGCGCGCGGCCCGCGAACAGCCGATACAAAATGCAACCGAGCGAATACAAATCGGTTGCACCGCACACGTGGTGCATCTCGTGCTGGATCTGCTCGGGGGCCATGTAGCCCGGAGTGCCGGCGCCGGCGTGCGGCGCGAACTCCATCGGCTTGTTGCCGTCGAGGCGCTGGTCGAGGGCGTCTTGGCGCAGCCACGCCAAACCGAAATCCAGCACGTGCACTTGCGGCGGCTGATCGTCGATCGCTTCCACGAGCACGTTGGAGGGTTTGAGATCCCCGTGGATGATGCCGCGCGCGTGAGCGTGCGAAAGCGCAGACAAGATCTGGTCGACGATTGACCAGATCAGCGGGAAATTGAGGCGCGTGTGCACCAGCTCGTGCAGCGAAACGCCGGACACGAGGTCCATCGCCAGAAACGGCGACCCATCGCGCAATTGCCCGAAATCGCGGGCTTGCACGATGTTCGGGTGGGCCAAGGCGGCGAGCGCACGCGCCTCCTTGTAGAACCACATCACGTACTCGCCCTGCAGGTTGCCGGTGGGCGGGATCACCCGCTTGATGGCCACGAACTGACCGTTGGATTGGTCGCGGCAGCGGTACACGATGCCCATGCCGCCTTCGCCCAAGATGCCGAGCACCTCGTAGCGGTTGGCGATCACGTGGCCGGGCAGAACGGGGATCGAGCCTTGGGGCTTCGGCGGCTCTTCCGCAACATGCGCAGCGGATGGAATGCTCGGCGGCGCGCTGTCCGGTTCGACCGGTACGGCGGGGATGATCTCGTGATCGCGCACGAGATCGGGGTCAGTTTTGGGCGCGGCTGGTGGCACGGGGTCGGGAGGGCGGTCAGAACTCAGCTCGCTGAATACATCAGCGGCAGATACCGGATCGAATTCCGGGCGAGCTGCTCCCGGCATACTCGCACTACGGCGTTCCGAGCCCTCCGATCTATCGGGATCGGTCGGGGTTTTCGCTTGGCTCGGCTTTGCCATCGCACGGCGCGCAGTTTAACTAGTCGTACGTATGCGTCGAGTGATTGCGGCGGGATCGCTTCCAGTTTCTGCGGAATTCATAAAAGGATAGCAATTACATGGCATTGCAAGACTGTGGCGCGGGCCGAAACGGGGCGGTAGGCTCCGCCGCATGCCGAACTCTGCAACGCTTCGTGATCCTTCCTTGACTGAACGTGACCCTGAAATCGCTCGCCTGATTCGCGAGGAGGAGGTCAGGGAAACGGTCAAGCTGCGGCTGATCCCGAGCGAGAACTACGTATCGCGCGCCGTGCTCGAAGCGACCGGCTCGATTCTCACCAACAAGTACAGCGAAGGTTACGCGGGTAAGCGTTACTACGAGGGCCAGCAGATCATCGATCAGGTCGAGAACCTGGCGGTGTCGCGCTTGAAGGCGCTGTTCGGCGTCGATCACGTGAACGTGCAGCCGTACAGCGGCAGCCCGGCGAACCTCGCCGTTTATCTGGCGTTTTGCCAGCCGCACGACACGATCATGGGCCTCGGCTTGCCGTCGGGTGGCCATCTGACGCACGGCTCCGGCGTCAGCATCACGGGCAAGTACTTCAAGAGCGTTGGTTACAATGTGCGTGAGAGCGATCAGCTGATCGACTTTGCCGAGGTGCGCAAGCTCGCGCTCGAGCACAAACCGAAGATCCTTTGGTGCGGCACCACGGCTTATCCGCGTCAGCTCGACTTCGCGAAATTCCGCGAGATCGCTGACGAAGTTGGCGCGAAACTGTGCGCTGACATCGCCCATATCTCCGGCCTGGTCGTCGGTGGCGCGCATCCTTCCCCGGTGGGCTTCGCGGACGTCATCACCAGCACCACGCACAAGACTCTGCGCGGACCGCGCGGCGGCATCGTGATGTGCAAGCAAGAGTTTGCGAAGGACATCGACCGCGCGGTGTTCCCCGGTCTACAGGGCGGGCCGCACAATCATACCACGGCCGGCATCGCGGTCGCCGCGAAGGAAGCCTCGACCCCCGAGTTCAAGACCTACGCGCACGCGGTCGTCGCGAACGCCAAGACCCTCGCTGAAGGTTTGCTCAGCAAAGGCTTCTCGCTCGTGACGGGCGGTACGGACAATCACTTGATCTTGATCGATCTGCGCAGCAAGAACGTGACCGGAAAGGTCGCGGCGCAGGCCCTCGATCGCGCCGGCATCGTCGGCAACTACAATTCGATCCCGTTCGATCCGCGCAAGCCGTTCGACCCGTCCGGCTTCCGTATCGGCACGCCGGCCATCACCTCGCGCGGCATGGGCAAAGACGAGATGCTCAAGTTGGCCGATTTCATGGGCCAAGTCGTCGCGGCCCCCGACGACAACAAAGTGATCGAGAGCGTCGCCGCTCAAGTCAAAGAGATGTGCCTCGGCTTCCCGCCGCCCGGCATCCCCGTCTGAGCGCGGCGTGAGCTCGAACTCCGCTGCTCGTCGAGGCGCACGAGCAGCGGGGTCGTCACGTGTCCATGACGCTGTGGTTGGTTCGACGACTCGAGCCGCTCAGCAACTGAGCTTGGTCGTAGCTGACGCCTGCAAATTCCGACCTCGTGGTCGCGACGCGGGACCTCGTGCCGCGGCGCACTGGTGCATGGGAGCTGCCGCGAGGCAGCACCCGAAGGAATCAGAGAGCGGTCGGAGCGAGGGCTTCGAAGCCTTCGCAGGCTCGTCTCGGCAGTGCCGGGTATTTGGCGAAGCGGGCATCGAATTGGCTGCGTTTGCAGAGCCAGAATTCGCTGTCTTTGGCGGAGCGGATTGCGCGGGCGTGGCGGCACAGCGTGCAGAGCCCGACGCGAATGAGCCGTTCGCTTTCCGACTCGGTCATGCGCGTTTGGCTCAGCTTGGCGTATCGGAGGGGTTGGGGAGCGGCCAGATTCGGCGGAAGCCAACGCCCATGACGGTTGCGTCGTCACGGCGAACGACCGCGCCGTAGCGACACTTTTCGATCAAGGTGCCTTGCGCGACGCCGGAAAGATCTTGGAAGCGCACGCGATGGCCCTCCTCGAGAGCCGCGAACACGCGCACGTCATTGGCGACCGTGCACAATTCAGCGCCGGGTTCATCGACGTGAATGAGCGCGTCGGTCGTGGTGCGGCGGACCCATCCGGCGTTGGAGAAGACGTGCACTTCATCACCCTGGCCGTACAGGACCACGCCGGTTGCTCCGGTATCCAAGAAGCAGACCACGCGGCCTGCTTGGAGATCGGTGCGTGCGCGTCCGCCCAGCCGCGCCCGAACGGCCTCGATGGTCGATCTCGGGCGCTGAGCCGACGGATCGGTGACTGGTAGTGAAACGCGGCGCGACACGGGGATTATAGTAGCACTGCCGTGGCACGCAGGAGACACCCGCGGGCCAGTGGCTCGCGGTAATGATACTGAAGTGGGGTCGATCTCGACGCGGGAACGCGGAAGTCTCGACCCCAAAGGTAAAGCGGTCCCGCGCGGCGGGACGCAGCCATCAGCCGAAGCTGGCGGTTGGGACGGGGAAGCGGAGGCGGTTCAACATTTTTCGGAACCAGCGCATGGGGTCCTCTTTCTGGGCTCGAGAGCCCGTGTGAGGCGACTCCCTACACCCGTTTGCCCCTCGCACGCAAGCTTCAGGGGGGCGCCTTGAAAGAGGGGGAGAGGTAACCGGTCAGAATGACAACCGAAAGGCCGGAATTCTAGAAATGCCGCCGGTTGCGCAATTGGCGGCTCAGCCGCCTCTCGCGCAGCTATAGAAGTCCTTGTTTATATGGCTGTCCCTCCCTCCGTGAAGCCCCCTCGCCCACGAGCGCCGTCAGTCGGCGCAGCGGGTGCGCTCTTGCTCGTGCTTTCGCTGATCGGGGTCGGCTGTCGGAGGAAGGCCGAGCCGCTGCCGGACTTGGGGCACCTTGGCTCCTTTTCGCTGGTCGATCAGCGCGCTCGAACGGTGAGCGCTGAGTCGCTGCGCGGAAAAGTCTGGGTCGCAGATTTCTTCTTCACGCACTGCCCCACGATTTGCCCGCGCATCACGCGCCGCATGCGCGCGCTCCAAGTCGCGGCTGCAGAGAAGGGGCTTGCACTCGAGCTGGTGAGCTTCAGCGTCGACCCCGAGCACGACACTGTGCCGGTGCTCCTCGCCTACGCCCAACGCTTTGAGGCGGACTCGAAGAATTGGGCTTTTTTGACGGGCGACACGGAAGTCATCAAGCGCACCGTCGTTGACGGTTTCAAGCTCGCGCTCGACGGCAAAGCCGACCCCGCCGCCGAGAACGGCGGCATCATCCACGGTTCGCACCTCGTGCTCGTCGACCGCTCCCTTTCGATTCGTGGCTACTACCGCAGCGACGATGACCAAGAGATGCGCCGGATTTTAGAGGACGCAGCGCGTCTTTGAATTCAGCGTCACGTCGCGTCGCACACGCCCGGGATCGCCTCCAGCTGTGCGACCAGCTCGGAGAGCCGGGCTTCACTGTTGGCGCGCACGGTGATGTGTCCGACTTTGCGGCCCGGGCGCGCGGATTTGCCGTACAGATGCAGGTGCGCATCTTCGACGGCCAGCACGGCTTGCCGCTCGGGGATCGTGCCGACCAGATTGAGCATGCAGCTGTACGATTGCCCCGAGACTTCACCCAGGGGCAGGCCCAAAATGGCGCGCAGGTGATTCTCGAATTGGCTCGTGCGTGAGCCTTCGATCGAATAGTGGCCGGAGTTGTGAACGCGCGGCGCGATCTCGTTGATCACGAGCATGCCGCCAGACTCGAAGAACTCGAGCGCGAGCACGCCCACGTAGTCCAAGTGTTCGAGCACGCGCACCGCGTAGGTTTCCGCCGTGCCTTGCAGGTCGATGGTCAGCCCGGGGGCTGGAGCGAGGGTCTTTCTGAGGATGCCCTGCCGGTGGTGATTCTCGACCAGCGGGTAGAACGCGCATTGGCCGTCCCGGCCGCGCACGGCGATCAGGCTCAACTCGCGCTCGAAATTGACGAAGCCTTCCAAGATCGACGGGGCTTGCCCGACGGCGTTCCAAGCGACCTCGATGTCCTCTGTCCGTTTCAGCAGGTATTGGCCCTTGCCGTCGTAGCCGAGTCGGCGCGTCTTCAGCACTGCGGGGAGGCCCAAGGTTTCGACCGCGAGCTTCAGCTCTTCGAGACTGCCGACTGCTTCGAACGGCGCGGTGCCGATGCCGAGGTAGCGAAAGCAGCTCTTCTCCTCGAGTCGATCTTGCGCCACGCGCAGGGCGAACGGCGGCGGAAAAACCGGCACGCGCTGCGCGAGTGCTTCTGCGGCCTCGACTGGAACGCTTTCGAACTCGTACGTGACCACTTGGCACTCGCTGAGGGCCGCGATGCCGAGCGGATCTTGGTAGCCGCACGTGACTTGTTCGCCAACCGTCGCGGCAGGCGCGTTCGGGGTCGGATCGACGAAGACGAAGCGATAGCCGAGCGGAACGCCTGCCAGCGCGAGCATTCGCCCGAGTTGGCCGGCTCCCAACACGCCGATGCGCGGGGTCACGTCGGAGACAAAATCAGCGTCGGGGGTCGGGGTTGTCGAGGACACTTTGCGTGTGCGCGGCGCGGTAGCGCTTCACGGCGTCGCGAATCGCCGGGTGGTGGGCCGCGAGGATAGAGGCGGCCAAAATCGCGGCGTTGATTGCGCCGGCTCTACCGATCGCCAGGGTCGCGACCGGGATGCCTGCGGGCATCTGCACGATCGAGAGCAGGGAATCCAGACCGTTGAGCGCCTTGCTCTGTACGGGCACGCCGAGCACGGGCAGCGTGGTCTTCGCGGCCACCATACCGGGCAAGTGCGCGGCGCCGCCTGCGCCAGCGATGATCAGTTCGAGCCCGCGGCTCTCCGCGCTGCCCGCATATTCGAACATCAGATCCGGCGTGCGGTGAGCTGAAACCACGCGCGCCTCGAAGGGCACGCCGAGCTCGGTCAGGGTTTCGGCGGTATGCGACAGGGTTTCCCAATCGCTTTGCGAGCCCATGATCAGCCCAACTAGGGGATTTTGCTTTGAATCTGCCAAAAGGGGAGCGGAACCCTAGTCATTTCGAGGCGCGTGGGCAAGCGCCCCCCGCACCCGCTCCGTTCGATTTGGGCCGCCCGACGCCCCCACGAAACGCATTCCAGTGCCCGCGTTGCGTTGTGGGCGAACGCGCAAATATCGGGAAATTCAGCCAAATCATGACGGCAAATGACGGAAGCATGACTCCGAGACCGGGCGACTCACGCTAGCTTCCTCACTCGCCATGTACATCCTGATCGCGTTTTTCATCCTGCATTGGCAACTGTCGGTCTTTTGCCAGACGTTCTTTCTGCACCGTTTCGGCGCACACCGTCAATTTACGATGTCCAAGGGTTGGGAGCGCTTCTTTCATCTGCTCACCTACGTGACCCAGGGCTCGAGCTACCTGAACGCGCGCGGCTACGGGATTTTGCACCGCATGCACCACGCCTACAGCGACACCGAGAAAGATCCGCACTCGCCGCTGTTTTACAAAAACGTGTTCACGATGATGCTCGCGACCAAGCAGCGCTACGACGCCTTCGCGTATCGGCGCGAAGAGCCGGAGCCGCGTTTCGACGGTGGCTTGCCGGATTGGCCGGCGCTCGATCGCCTCGGGCAGAACTGGCTCATGCGTGTGCTGTGGGGTGCCGCCTACACGTCCGTGTACGTCGCGTTTGCGCCTTCGGTTTGGTGGTACCTGCTCTTGCCGGCCCACTTCATCATGGGCCCGATCCACGGCGCGATCGTGAACTGGGCAGGGCACAAGTACGGCTATCGCAATTTCAAGAGCGCCGACGTCTCGCGCAACACGCTGCCGTGGGATTTCGTGACCCTGGGTGAGCTGTTCCAAAACAACCACCACGAGTTCTCGATGAGCCCGCGCTTCGCCGCGCGCTGGTTCGAAATCGATCCGACGTACTTCGTGATTGTCGCGCTCGACGCGGTGGGCATCATCAAGATCGCGACCGATCAGCGCGCGCGCTACCCCCTGGAACGCAAAGCCCCGGCCCTCGCCGCCTCTGACGCGGAGTGAGCGGATAGCGGCGCGGCGTCGAGACGCAGCGCCGCTAGAAGAGAGAGGGGATTGGGGGGGCTCTGATCGACGTACCGCGTCGCGGAGACGTCCTGTCGGGGACCGAGTCTTCTCTCTTCCGCTGTCTGACGGGTAGGCCTTGTGCGGCTCGCCCGAGAAGAGAGCTACTCCGCGAGTGATTGGATGGGGCGCGAACCGCGCTCGAGCGACCAGCACTCCGCGGGCGTGACCGCGTTCCCGCGGATGTCGTAGATCTGCACTTCACCTTGGTCGAAGTCGGCGATCGCGCACACAGGACGGTGTTTCGGGTGCAGGGTGCCGGCGTTCAGGATCGTGAGCCCGTCGATGGTGCGCACCATGGGGCGGTGCGAATGGCCATTGATGACGAAGCGGGCCGGACGCGCGGCGAGCAGCTTGAGGAATGCGGCGTTGCCGCGCAGCGCTTCGCAATCATCGTCCGGTCGCACGCTGGCCATGTCGTCTTCACCCAAACCATGACAGAGCATGACTGGGCCGCGTGGGCTCTCGAGGACGCGTGTCTTGGGCAGCGTGCTGAGATAGCGACGCGCTTCAGGAGTGACGGTTTCGAGCCGCGTTGCGTCCGGCAGATCGCGCATTTCGCCGGCGAGTAGCCAGCGGTCGTGATTGCCGGCGACGACCAACGCGCCTTCGTTCTGCAACATCGAGCACGCTTCGCTGATGTCTCCCGGGCCGTCGGCAATGTCACCGACGGCGAGCACGCTGTCGACCGCCAAGCCGCGGAAATGCTCGAATACGTGTTTGAGCCGTACGACCTCGCAGTGGATGTCGCCGATGAGTCCCGCGCGCCTGAGCATGCCGGGAAAAGTCTAGCCGAAGCGCAGCTGTTCGTCTTGCTTGCAGATACGTTGTTTGCGTCGCCGCAGAAGGATGTGGCAACCGGTCTCGCTCGGGCACGAGCGCCTGCCGATTGCACTGTGTCGGTTCACGCACTACCTTCGCGGTCGATGCGATTCTCCCTGCTTTTGATGGTCTTTCTGGTCGGCTGTGCGGGCTCGAGCCCTGCGCCGTCGATCGATCGCGAGCCCGCGCCGCACGCTGTTGCCGCATTGCCGGCGGACGGGACACACAAGGCGGAAACCGCACCGAAGCGCGAAACCACGCCGACATCCGAGCGCCACGCCGACAAGGCTCCGGCGAAGGACCCAGCGAAAGAACCTGTCACCGAGACGAAGCAGGAACCCGCCAAAGAGAGCCCCACGGCGTGTCCCGCGGGCATGCAGCTCGTCGACGGGGATTACTGCACCGACGTGGACTACGAGTGCAAAAAGAGCTGGTACGACAAATCCAACAAGAAGACCGTGTGCGAGGAGTTCGAGCCCAAGTCGATCTGCAAGGGCGAGAAAGTGCACAAGCGCTATTGCATGGACACCTACACTTGGCCGAACGAGAAGGGCGCGCGACCGGAGGTGATGAATCGCTTTCATCAGGCCGAGGTCAAATGCGCCGCTGTCGGCAAGCGCATGTGCACGGAGACCGAATGGACGCTGGCTTGTGAAGGCCCGAAGATGTTGCCGTTCCCCTACGGCTACGTGCGGGACACCAACAAATGTTTGGGCGACGTCGAGTGGGACAGCCCGAACATGAAGAAGGTTGCGGCCCGCGATCCCGAGGAGCTAGCGCGTCTGTGGAAGGGCGTGCGCAACGGTAGCCAGCCCGAGTGCATCAGCGCCTACGGCGTGGCAGACCTTCCCGGTAACACCGACGAAGTCGTGTCCAGCGAAACGTATTCTGACGATTTTCGCGGGAAATTCGACAGCGTGCACTCGGGCGGCCCTTGGTACAAAGGCGTGCGCAACCAGTGCCGCCCGAAAATCTACACCCACGACGAGGGCTTTTATTACTACTTCCTCGGCTTCCGCTGCTGCGCGGAGGCGGACAACAAGCCGACCGATCCGCGCACACCCAAACAGATCAAGGGCAATTGGGGCTTCGAGCGCGTTGAACGCATTGCCGGTTTCAGCAAGGAGCAGATGGTCGAAAAACTGAAGCTCAAGGAGCAAGGCAAGTGCACCTGCGGGGCCAAAGACATTCGCTGCAAGACCATGTGCGGGACCCTACTCGGACCGGAAGCGAAGGATTACCGATGAGCGCGAGTCAACGTCTGGCTCTCTCTCTGGTGCTGGTTGCGGCCGCTGCAACGAGCATTGGTTGCTCGAGTACGAGCAGCTGCAGTCTGCATGAAGAAACGGTCGACGTCCTCGACGGCTGGGTGAACGACGAGCGAACGATGTATTCATCGGTCGACCCGGAGAAACTGCCACTCGTGGACGGCGGCAGGCTGCCCGACGGCGTCCCGGGACCAGTGCCTTCGTTCACCCATTTTCCGGCAAATCGCATTCTCCGGTTTCACATTGGGCTCGTCGAGCTTCCGTTGGAGATTCATCCCTACTTGTCGTTTTCGCCGTACGGCGACGCGACCGTCGCGCCATGTGCAGGCAATCAGTGCCTCATTCGCAAGAAGACCAAGGACCTGATCGTGCTCAAGAACGACACGTGCAGCGAGTTCTGGGTGTGGCTCACGGCTTCCACGTCGGACACGCCGTTCCACCCGGTGAGTGATGCTGGCGCGGATGAAGAGCCTGCCGACGCGGATTCTACAGGGGCCGCCGGCGCTTCCGGCGCTTCCGGCGCGCCGTAGAGCTCCCACCGATCGCTCGGTGTCCGACGCATCCCGGCTGGCTTCGTTGTCTCTCAGCTACGTAAGCGCCTTCGTCGCGCCTCGCCAGCCGGGCGCCTCGACCGCGATCATCGACCGACTTAGCCGTTGCTGGCTCCTTGGCGGAGAAGGGTACTTTGTATGCACAGTATCTTTTCAATCTTCGAGAGCGCACGCCGGTCACGGCGGATCGAGTTCGGCAGAGGTAGGGAGCGCCTTCGAGCGCTTCTGATTCGCCACGAGAGCTATGCGCCGTCACGCGCCTTCCGCGCCCGCTACCCCAAACAAATGCTGGGTCCCGGGTGGAGAAGGGTACTTTGTATGCACAGTATCTTTTCAATCGACGAGAGCGCTCGCCGGTCACGGCGGATCGAGTTCGGCAGAGATGGCGAATCGCGGGGTCAACTTGAATGCCGCCGCGCGAAAACTGCGGGGCTTCCGACGGCGTGTGTCTCAAGAAATGGGGCGAATGCGCTGCGCTCGACCCAATCAGGAGCGCGTCACGGCTGCGCGCCGGACATCGTAGCGGTCGAAGTTTGGATGCTCGCAGAATCGCTGGAGCCCCATCTCGGCGACGAGCGCGCGCTCGCTCTCGTAGATGGGGAGCATGCCTGCGATGTTCACCGGTTCCGTTGCTCCGACATCGACGCGAAGCGCGGCGTTGGGCGGAAGGATCGACGGCGTGTACACGAAGAAGGCAGATAGCTGGGACTCTTGCGAGATCTGCCGGCCGAAATCGATCACGTCGCCATAGCCGAAGGGGCAACGGCCGCGGAGTTGGTTTGCGAGCTCGGCCACCGCGAGCGGCCAAGCGAGATCCGTGGATTGAACCGAGACGATGAGCTCTGGTCTGCCGAGACGCCAGCTCGGGTGAACGACCTCCGACAAGCCGTAGGTGACGCCCGTGATGTGATCGACCTCCGGGATATCGCGATACACCATGCACGCGAGGTTCGGCGCCCCGGCGATCTCGGATTCGAACGGAAAGAACTCGGGTTCGACTTTGAAAATCGCGTCCAAGCGCTCGAGGAATTTCTCGAGGCGATCGCGCGGTGTCGTCACGATCAGACTCGCGCCACGGCGAAGCTGATCACGCCGGCGAGGAGCCCCGCGAGCACGTCGTCCGCCATGATGCCGACGCCTTCAGGCTTGGCGTGTTGCACCGTGTCGATCACGCTGGGCTTCCAAATATCGAACAAGCGGAAAAGTCCGAGCGCGAGCACTTGAACGCCGACCGGGCCATGACGCACCATGCTCATGGCGATCAGCGTGCCCGCGACTTCGTCGATCACGACGCATTGCGGATCTTCCACGCCCATGGCCTTGGACATTTCGTTCGCGGACCAAACGCCGAGTGCGGTGATGCCGGCGACGGCCGCCAAGTGAATCGGGAGCGGCAACAAACGCAGCCCGAGGTGCACCGGGATTGCGCCGAACGAGCCCATGGTTCCCGGAGCGAGCTTGGAGGCGCCGCAACCGAACCAGGTCGATAGCGCACGCACCGCGAGTGATGCTTTGGGGCGCGCCGGAGCTGCCGCTTCGCTCATGGATCAATGAAAAGCGTTGAAGAGCGCGCAGATCGGGCCGGACGGGCAAGCCGCGGACGGTTCTTCGATCACTTTGCAGCTATCCGTGACCGCGACCATGGTCGGCTGCTCGGTGCCCCAGGCTTGACCGGGCTGCCAACGCAACACGGGCTTATCCATCTGCCCGGGGAAGTGCGCTTGGCATTCGACGACGAAGCGCGCGAGCTTGTCGAACGGCACGTTGGCGGGCGGCTCTTGGTGCAGACGATACGCGACGGACGGGTGCGACCAGACGCCGGACACCAGGATCAGCTTGTTGTCCAGCCAGGTGCGGTACGGCTGAATGATGTTGGCCTTGTTGTCGTCGAGCGGTGCGGCGGGATCGCGCGGCCACACCTCATTTTCGCTCTTCATGGCGCAGTGTCGGCCTTCGAACTCTTGGGTCGAGGCGCAGGTGAGCGCATTGGCATCGGCCGTGACGACGGTGAGCCGGATGGTGGCCTTGGCGCCGGTTTGCCAGGCCGAGGTGTCGGTCGGAGGTGGCTCTGCGGGTTCGAACAAGTTCCCCAGCGCGGACATCGGGATCACCGTGAGTGCACCGATGATCAGCGCGGCGACCAGAAAACGACCACCGACGACCGGGGTGGGTTCCTCTTCGACCACCGGTCGGCGGACCTTCTTCACGGGGGCGGGCTCGCTTG
>Ga0164309_10000340_pt1 | contig 26809 bp, 19 predicted proteins | sample Whisoiple_247_MG_FD_109984 | JGI IMG/M metagenome (GOLD analysis project Ga0164309, IMG submission 109984) | Soil microbial communities amended with fresh organic matter from upstate New York, USA - Whitman soil sample_247_MG | ecosystem: Environmental > Terrestrial > Soil > Unclassified >...
GGGCTTTCGCTGGCGGGCGCGCGCGCGTTCGTGCCGGGTGAGTCGCGCTTGCCAGTGCTGGTCGAAGTCAACGTCGGCGGTGAGGCACAAAAGAGTGGCTGCGCACGCGAGGCGTTGGCGCCGCTGCTCGACGCGCTCGACGGAGCCAAGCATCTGCGCTCGTTGGGCTTGATGTGCGTCCCGCCCCACACGGAAGATCCGAGCGCTTCCCGGCCCTACTTCGACGAATTGCGTAGGCTGCGCGACGCGCACGGCGGCGTTCAGCGCTTGCCCGAGCTAAGCATGGGGATGACCGCTGATTTGGCCTTTGCCGTCGCTGCTGGAGCGACCATCGTGCGCGTTGGCACGGCAATTTTCGGCGAGCGACCCCGAGCGGAGCGCTGAGCGTGGCGCGCCGCGGTGCACGCCCTCCGAGTAGCGATCCGACCTTGCTCGAGGCCGCCGCACGGCGCGGGCACTTGGCCGGGCCCCCCGCACCGCTCGCCGAACGCATGCGACCACGCACGCTCGAAGAGGTGCTCGGTCAAGAATCGCTGCTCCGCGGCGGGCGCCTGTTGCGCGAGGCCATCGAACGCGATCGCGTTCCGTCTTTGATTTTGTGGGGGCCACCCGGCTCGGGCAAGACGTCCTTGGCGCACGTCATTTCGCGGCTGACCAAGACCGAGTTCGTCGCGTTCAGCGCCGTGCTCGGCGGCGTGCAGGAGTTGCGCGCGATCATCGAGGCGGCGCGTGAACGGCGCGCGTATCAAGGCCGCGGCACGACGCTGTTCGTGGACGAGATCCACCGCTTCAATCGCAGCCAGCAAGACGCCTTCTTGCCGCACGTCGAAAATGGCACCGTGACCTTGATCGGCGCCACCACGGAAAACCCATCTTTCTCCGTAAATGCCGCGGTTTTATCGCGTTGTCGCGTGTTCCGGCTGGAGGGCTTGAAAGAAGCGGACATCATCGCGCTGCTCGAACGCGCCTTGCACGACTCCGAACGCGGCTTGGGCGAACGCGGAGTCGACGCAGAGCCCGAAGCGCTGGCCGCGATCGCCAAAGTCGCGGGCGGGGACGCGCGGCGCGCCCTGGGTCTGCTCGAGGTTGCGGTGTCCCTGGTCCCCGAAGATTCGACCCTCCTCGACCGCAGCATCGTCGAACGCGCTGGCGAATCACGCACGCTGCTGTACGACAAGTCCGGCGAAGAGCACTACAACGTCGCCAGCGCGCTGATCAAATCGCTGCGCGGCAGCGATCCGGACGCGGCCCTTTATTGGCTGTTTCGCATGCTCGACGCCGGAGACGATCCGTTGTTCCTGCTGCGCCGCCTGATCATCTTCGCCAGCGAAGACGTCGGGAACGCGGATCCGCGCGCGCTCGAGGTCGCGGTGAATGCGGACGCTGCGTTTCGTCGCATGGGTTTGCCCGAGGGCATGTTTCCGCTTTCCCACGCGTGCCTGTACCTGGCGAGCTGTCCCAAATCGAACGCCGTCAAGCGCGCGATCGGCGCGACGCGAGCCGCCATCGACGAGCGCGGCGCGCTGCCAGTGCCCAAGAAACTGCGCAACGCCGTCACGCGCTTGATGAAAGACGAAGGCTACGGCCAGGGCTATCAATATCCGCCCGATCGCGAAGGCAGCTTCGTCCCTGGTGAAACGTACTTGCCCGATGAGCTCGTCGGCGCGCGCTTCTACGAGCCGACACAACAAGGCCTCGAGAAGGCGATCGGCGAGCGCCTGCGGCGCCTACGCGGCGAAGGCGAGTCCGAGCCGCTCGCCGCGGGCGAGTCCCCGAGCAAGCCTGAAGAGCGCGACTGATTGCGGCGCTCGCGCGTCATTCGCACACGATGGGCGTGGCAGCGTTCGGACCCTTGTCGAAGCCGTGCACGCACACGCTGTCGTGATCGGTCGGGCAAATACAGTTGCAGGCGGCCTGAGTGTCGTCGAAGCACATGCCAGTCTCGGTCAGCCAACGACACGGCCGCTCGGGGTGCTCCAGGCGGTCGAAGCCGGGCTTGCAAGCGCCGAGCGGGGTCATTGGCAGCTCCATCGAAGAGCCGCCGCTTCCGGTCTTGCCTGCGTGACCCGAAGCGCTCTGCGTCGGAGCCGGATCGCTCGCCCCTGAACCACCGTCTCCGCCGGAACCTTCAATCGTGCGGCCGCCGCACCCCAGCAACGCCGATGCGAGTCCCAACGCCCAAAGCCCCAATCTCTTCATCTCGTCTCTTGCCTCTCGTCGTTCCTGTCGATTGCGGAGCAAAGACCGGGCCAAGCGCAACTGTGCGGACAATCACCGCGCGCCCGCGCCATTCGAGTTGGCGACCACGCGGAACCTGCCTACTCCGTTGGCGAAGCGCTACTTCGCGCTCGACTGCGTGACTGCAGGATCGAGGATGCCCAGGTAGGGCAGGTTGCGATACCGCTCGGCGTAATCCAGACCGTAACCAACCACGAATACGTCGTCGATCGTGAAGCCGAGGTAGTCGATCTCGACCTCTCGCTGAATGCGCGCCGGCTTGTGAAGCAGCGAGGCGACCTTCACCGAAGCCGGGTTCCGCCCTTTGAGTTGCTCTCGCAAGTACGAAATCGTGAGCCCGGTGTCGATGATGTCCTCCACGATCACGAGGTCGTCACCCGTCACGGGGCGCGTCAAATCTTGCGTGATTTGCACGACGCCGCTCGACTTCGTGTCGTCGCCGTAGCTGCGAACACCCAGAAACTCCATGCGGATCGGCAAATCGATCGCGCGCGCGAGATCGGCGGCGAACATGAAGCTGCCTTTGAGCACGCTCAGCAACACCACCGAGCGACCCGCGTATTCACGGGTGATCTGCGCGGCAAGTTCGTTGACGCGCGTGGCGATGCGCTCGGCGCTGATCAGTGGTCGGACTTCAGGGGGTGTGAACGCGGGCACGATGCCAGTGTCTCGTAGACGGGCGCGCCCGGCAAGAACCACGATTCGAGCGAGAATGCTGCGCGGCGATTGCTCACAATGGTAGCCGCGTGGCACGCGCCGTCAGCGAATGTCCGTCGCTCGTGATCTCTACCGAACCCGAGCGATCGAGGCGCAAGGCGCGCACTTCGTGGGCGGCGAGCCGCTCTACGGTCGGCAAGTGCGGGTGCCCGAAGCGGTTTCTGACGCCGCAAGATAGCGTCGCGATCGTCGGGGCAACGAGCGATAGAAATTCGTCACTCGTCGAAGTGCGGCTCCCGTGGTGACCGACCTTGAGGTAATCCGCGCGCAGTTCGCTCGCGTGGCCCTGCACGAGCTCTGCTTCTTCTTCGTGCTCCGCGTCGCCGGTGAACAGAAATCGGCGTTCACCGTAGGTCACCGAGAGAACGAGCGAGTTGTCGTTGGCGCCGCGCTGCGGCGTGAAAGACGGACACGGGCCGAGTACGCTGACCTGCGCGCCGCCAAAGCTGCGCGGCTTGCCACATAACTCTTCAGGGTGACGAACCGGCACGCCACGCGCTCGCAACGAGCGCAGCAACGCCGCGTACACGGGTCCCGCGCCCTCGGCCTCACCTTGGCCAGAGTCCCAGAATTCGCCGATTTCCAGCTGTTCGAGCGCGCTCGCCAGCCCAGTAAAGTGATCCGGGTGAGGATGACTGAGCACCACGATATCAACGCGAGTTCGGCGACGGGCGCGTAGGACCGGCAGCACGACCGCCTTGCCCGGATCGACCGGACTGCCCACGAAACCGCCACCGTCAATCAAGATGCACGCGCCGTTCGGTAGATCGATCAAGTTCGAGTCACCCTGACCGACGTCGAGCGCGCTGGCGCGGAGCAGGCCGTGCGGCGTGCCCGCGCGCCGCGTGGCGAGCTCGAGCCCACCGAAAGCCAGCGCAGCGGTCGCGGTCCACGCGAGTAGCAAGCGACGGGGCGTGCGCGCGCCGAGCTCGCGGAAGGCTTTGGCGCGCAGTGCACATACACCAAAGACGAAGACCGCGATCACGCTCGCTTGGAAGCGCCCTGGCTCCGGCAGCGTGAGCGAGAGAAAGCTCGCATCCGCGCTGAACCAGGCGATGCGTTTGACGACCAAAAGCGCCCCCGAAGCGACCAAAGCCGCGCCGCGCTCCAACGCCGGGATCGGGGACAAAAGCAGGTGCGCGAGGCACAGTGGCAGCGCGACCGACTCGCCCAGCGGCGAGGCGAGCACGTTGGCGACGAGGCCGGCCAGGGTGATCCCCGAGGAGAGCAGCGCGAGCAGCGGCGCGCAAGGAATGGTTGCGGAGAGCGTGGTCGCAAAGCTCACCGCCAGAAAGCGGAGCGGGCGCGAAGTAATGGGTTCGCAACGCTCGGCCCAGGGTCGTCCGAGCCAGATCAAGCCTGCGGTCGCGGCGACCGAGAGCATGAACGAAAGGTCGAAGGCGCACAGCGGATCGAGCACCGCAAACACCAACGTGGACAAACCGAAGGTACGCACCGTGATCGGCTTTCGCCCCAAGGCGCGGGCGAGGAAGGCCACCGACAGCATGAACGCCGCGCGCCACGCGGAGCTGCTGCCACCGGCGAAGTCAGCGTAAATCAGCGCTAAAACCAAGCCGACGCAGCTCGCCAAGCGCGCCACGGCCCAGCGCGAGGCGAGCCGCTCCACGCGCGCGAGTACGAAGCCGAGCGCGTGCACGATCGCGACCACCGCGAACACCAAGTGTGTGCCGCTGACCGCCAGCATGTGCGAAAGTCCACTCTTTTGAAATGCTTGCGCGTCCGCTGGATCGAGATCGCTCTCACCCAGCACGAGCGCGCGCGCCATGCCGGATGCCGCGGGTGCGAACGTGAGTACGATGCGTTGTCGAGCGCGGGCCCGGGCGCGGTCGATCAGCGAGTGCAACCCCCAATGCCGCTCGGTCACGTCGAGCGACAGCACGCCGCCCGTGAGCACGATGTCTTGACGAGCCGCCGACGGTGTCGGATCGGCCGTGTCCAGGTTTCGAAACAGCTGAATTGGTGCGAGATCGGCGATTACGTGCACGCGGTCGTCTCGCGCGAGGGCGTCCGGGCCGCCGTGCAAGCGCGCGCGAAAGGGCACCGGCAAGAGGCGAGCTTCGCAATCGGCGCGCGACACCTGCGCGATGAAGCTCGCGCTGCCGTCGGACCAAACGGGTGAAGCGACGACCGTGCCGCTCAGATCACAGCGGCTCGGTGGGCCGATGGCGTCGCGCAGCGCGATGCGCGTGGCTTCGAAATGACGAATCCGCTCCGCACCGCGTGCTGCGCCGAACACGAAGAACAGCAGCGCACAACCTGCCGTTCGCCGACTGAGCTCCGAACTCAGCAGCAGTCCGACACAGCCCAGGCACAGCAGCGTGGGTACGGGATAGACCGCGCATGCCCCACCCGCGACGGCCGCAATTGCGGCTAAAAGCACGCCATCGATACGCACGCCGCCGTGCTTGCAAGCGACAGGCCGCGAGAAAATTCGCGGCCCATCCCCACTAGCGACTGGCCAAGCTCAAGGATCGGCGGCCGAAGCGCCACCCTCGCCGCTCTCGCCGCCGGGCAGCACCGGGTCTTGGCCGTTGGGCAGCGGCTCTTCGCCGCCGACCACCGGCGTTTGTGAATCAGGAGCGGGATTCTGTTGATCCGCTCGTGGCTGCTGCGGATCCGGCTCGGGATCCTGCGTGGGCGCGGGTGACGGCGCGGGGTTGTCCCCGCCGCCACAAGCGACGCACGCGCCGCACACCAGCAGGGCTACGAGCGCGCGTTTCAGCGACATGCTCTGCCTCCACGTCAGAAGTAGTACAGCGCCGCGATGTTGCTGGTGAAGATGTTCCACGGATTGTTGCCTACCGAGGTCCCGAACGCCGTCGTGTTGCGAGAAGTGGCCGCGCCGCCACCGGGCGGTGTGATCTTGGAATGATCATAGTTCAACGCCACGCCGACGCCCGCTTGCAGGGAAAGCTCGGGGATCCCGATGAATCCGAATTGGATCTCAGCCCCTGCGCGCGCACCGATATCGAAGTGGATGCCACTGAGATCGGAACCCTGACCGCCCGGAGCAGCCGGCGCAGTCTTCGAGCCCGCGATGCCGAAATTCAACTCGGGGATCACTTGAAAACTGAAGTGCTTCGAACCGGCGAGCGCGAGCGGCACACCGCCGTGCAGCATGAACACGGTGTAGCCCTGTAGATCGGTGCTCGTGTCACCCGTCTTGGTCGAACCACCGCTGAACAAAAACCCGACGCCTGCGTCGATGCCAATCCGCGGATCGAGCCAATAGCGAACGCCGATGATCGGCGCGTCGACCGTGGCGGGTCCGTTCGGATTGATGGTGATCGTCCGACGACCCATGTAGCCAACACCAAAGCGCCGAACCACGGCTTCGTGGTCCGTGGTCTCGACCGCAGGCTCCGGCGTTGCGCCCGGCAACGTCATGCCGCGCTGAGCGGGAGCGGGCGGCGTCGTGGCCGGATCACTCGGCGCAGCAACGGGGGCAGTGGTCGTCGTGGTCGTGGTCGAAGTCGTGGTTTCTGCGGTGGCCTCGGCCGCCTGGGCGGCGTTGCCGAACGTGAGTGCCGACCCGGCGGTCACCCACGCGAGCGCGAATTTGGCAGTTTTCATGGGCGCGCATCGTGAATCGGATTGTTTCGGCTGAGCAACTACTCGACAACGCAATGCGTCATTGCCACGGGACGCCCTACGACCTCCACGGCCTTGGCTCTGGGCTACGGTGCGCCCGTGCCGCCCAAACGACGGATCGATCTATTGCTCGTCGAACGCGCGCTCGCCCCCACGCGTGCACAAGCGCAAGCGCTGATCCTCGCCGGCAAAGTGTTCAGCGGGGATCGCCGCATCGACAAGGCGGGCACCGAGCTCGATCCAAACATCGAGCTGACGGTGCGCGAACCCGAGCGCTTCGTCTCGCGTGGCGGCCACAAATTGGAAGGCGCGCTGAACGCGCTCACCTGCAACGTCGAAGGAGCGATCTGCGCCGACGTGGGCGCGTCCACCGGCGGCTTCACCGATTGCCTGTTGCAACACGGCGCGACGAAAGTTTACGCCATCGACGTCGGGCAAGGCCAGCTCGCGCACAAACTGGTGCTCGACCCGCGCGTCGTCGTCATGGACCGCTCGAACGCTCGCCATTTGTCCGCCGATGCATTCGCCGACCGCCTCGATCTCGTGGTCGTCGATGCCTCGTTCATCAGCCTAGAAAAGCTGCTGCCCGCGATCAGCAGCTGGCTCTCGCCCGCCGCGCGCCTCCTCGCGATGATCAAGCCGCAATTCGAAGTCGGCCGTGACGAAGCCCGCAAAAGCCGCGGCGTGATCCGGGATCAAGGCGTACGCACCGCCGCCATCGAGCACGTGCTCGCCGCAGTCCGCGAATCCGGCTTCGACGTGCAAGGCGGCGCCGACTCCGACGTTCCCGGCCCGAAAGGGAACGTGGAGTACTTCGTGCTCGCGACCAAGCGCTGACCTGGTTGATGTCGGTCGGCACAGGGGGGCGTCTGCAGTGCCCCCCTCGATTCCCTCAAGCGTGGCTTGGCGACCCCACCGGTGCCGAAGCTGCGAACTCCGCGGCCTCGTTCTCCGGCTTTGCGGTGTTCGGGCGATAGCCTGCGAGCAACACGCGCAGCACGCCCGGCAGCACGAATAGCGTCAAAAACGTGCTGATTGCCATGCCGATCACGACCGCGGTCGCGAGCGGTCGCTGCACTTCTGCGCCTGCGCTGGTCGCGGTTGCCATGGGGAGGAAGCCGAGCGCGGCCACGGTCGCGGTGGTGAGCACGGCGCGCAGCGTGTGCGCGCAGCCGTCGGTGACGGCGCGATCGAGGCGCACGCCGGCATCCAGACGCACGCGGACGTCGCTCGCCATCACCACGCCGTTCAGCACCGCGATGCCGCCGAGCGCGATGAAGCCGACCGCCGCTGGCAAGCTGAACGACATGCCGCGCAGCACCAAACCGAGCATACCTCCCGCAAGCGACAGCGGGACCAGCGCGAACACGGCCACGCTCAGGCGCAAATTCTGGAACATCCAGAGCAGCATGGCGAAGATCAGCAGAATCACGATCGGCACCACGATCGCGAGGCGCGCTTGGGCACGCTCGAAGTTCTCGAACTGCCCGCCCCACTCCACACGGTACCCGGTGGGTAGCCGCACATTTTGCGTCACTGCGGCTTGCGCTTCGGACACCCAAGAGACCAAATCGCGGCCGCGCAGGTTGACGTCGACACGCACGGCACGGGTACGATTTTCACGGCGAATCGCCGTCGGGCCTTCGCCTTCGGACAGCGTGAGCACTTCGCGCAGCGGCACATTTTCTTGATTGCGCGTGGTCACGAACAGATCGCCGATGCCTTCGGCGCTGGGTCGTGAAGGGGGCTCGAGCACGCGAATTTCGAAGCGACGCTCGTCCTCGTACACGTGACCGACCGGCACGCCTTCACGCGCTGCGGCCAGCACCGAGAACGCATCTTCGACGTGGACGCCGTAGCGCGCGAGCCGCGCGCGGTCGACCACCGCGCTGATCGTGGGAGCGCCGAGCACGCGCTCGACGCGCACGTCACCCGTGCCCGAGATCTGGCGCACGCGCTGCCCGACCGCTTGAGCCAGGCGCATCAAGCTCTCCAAATTATCGCCGAAAATCTGGATTTGTACGTCGGCGCGGGAGCCGCTGATCAGCTCGTTGGTGCGGTCCTCGATCGGCTGCGACACCGAGACGAACGTCCCGGGCACGTGATTTTCGATCTGAGTCTTGAACCGCTCCGACAACGAATCGAAGTCGTGCGCGGTCTTCCACTCCTCGAGCGGTCGCAAGCGCACGAATAGATCCGTGTTGTCGTTGCCCACGGGGTCCACCGCGACTTCCGCGCGGCCGGTCATGCCCAGCGTGGTCACCACTTCCGGGAACGAGTGGAGCACCTTCTCCGCCTCGAGATCGAGTTTGCGCGCCTCGTCGAGGGAGATGCTGGGCGCGCGTCGAATCGTCACGACCGCGTCGCCTTCGAAAATGCGCGGCACGAACTCCGCGCCCTGGCTGGCAAACAGCCACGCGGACACGACGAAGATGCCGACCGCTGCGGCGAGCAGCAGCCAGCGACCGTGCACGATCTTGGGCAGCGCGTCCTGGTAGGCGTGGGTCAATCGTTCGAGCCAAGCCGGCCCGTGACCCTTCTTCGGAGGCACCAACGCCACCAAGACGGCGGGAAAAAACAGCACCGCGTAGACCAACGCGCCGAACAACGCGCAAGCCATGGTGATCGCCATGGGCCGGAACATCTTGCCCTCGACGCCTTCCAACGCGAGCAGCGGAATGTAGACCAACATGATGATCGCGACCGCGAACGCCACCGGCCGCGCGACGGCGCCGGCAACTTCCGAGTAGCTCCCGGCGCGCGCCGCACCGATCAGCTTCTTGCCGGCAGTGGCGGCGATCACGGCCTCCAAAATCACGATCGGACCGTCGACCAAGAAGCCGAAGTCGATCGCGCCGAGCGACATCAGATCGCCCGTGACGTGGAACAAGTGCATGCCCAGGAGCGCCACGCTCATCGCGCATGGAATGCCGAGCACGACCGCTAGCGCGCCGCGCCAGGTACCCAAAAAGACGATCAGCACCAGGGTGACGATGGCCACGCCTTCGGCCAAGTTCTTCATCACCGTCGACAGCGTGCGACCCACGAAGTCACTGCGGTCGTAGATGACTTCGATCTTCACGCCCGGCGGCAGGGTGGGTTGGATTTCGTGCACGCGCTGGGCCACCGCGGTCACGACATTTCGGCTATTTTCGCCCAAGAGCATCATCACCACTCCGGTGACCGCTTCACCCTTTCCGTTGTGCGTGATGACACCCTGGCGCAACGCCGGACCCACCTTCACCTCGGCGATGTGATGGATCAGCACGGCCGGGCTGCCGTTGTTCGAGCGCACCATCACGTTGCCGATCTCGTCCGGGCTCGCCAACATGCCTTGGCCGCGTACGGTGAACGACTCCTCGCGGCGATCGATGTAGCCACCGCCGGCGTTCAGGTTTGCTGCGCGCAGCGCCCCCACCACGTCGGACAGCGACAGGCCCTGAGCCTTCAATTTCGCGCGATCGGTGATGACTTGAAATTGCTTCAGCTCGCCGCCCATCGTGTTCACTTCCACGACGCCGGGCACGTTGCGTAGCTTCGGCACGATTTCCCAATCGAGCAGCGTGCGCAGCTGCATCGCCGAGTGTTGGTCGCTCCTGACCACGAACTGGAAAATCTCGCCCAAGCCTGAGGAAACCGGCGCAAGCTCCGGCGCCGAAGCGACCGCGGGCAGCTCGACGCCGCGCAGCCGCTCGAGCACCAGCTGGCGTGCGAACCAGATGTCCATCGTCTCGCGGAAGATCACCGTCACCGCAGACAGACCCGAACGCGAGACGCTGCGTTGACCCACCGCGCCCGGCACGCCGTTCAGCGCGTTCTCGAGCGGCATGGTCACGGTGCGTTCGATTTCGACCGGCGAGAGGCCGGAAGCCGAAGTGAGCACCGACACCTGCACGGTGGAGACGTCCGGAAGTGCGTCGATGGGCAGCGTGCGCGCCGCCCAAATGCCGACCGCGAGCAACAACACCAAAGCCGCAATCACGGCGCCCCGCGCCTGAATCGAGGCTTGAACCAGATACTTCAACATGGGATTTGCTCGAGGTTCAGCGGAATAGTTCGCTCTTCAGCGCGAACACGCCTTCACTCACGACTTCGTCACCAGCATTCACGCCGCTGATCACTTCCGTCTCGGGGCCATTGGTGGTCCCGAGTTCCAGCTTGACCACGCGTACGGCGTTCTCGCCGCTCTTCACGAACACGGTGGACTTGCCGTCGACGAACGTGATGGCGCTCGAGGGCAAGAGCGTGGTCCGCTCTTCGCCGCCGCTGGCCGCGTGGATGCGCGCGTTCACGGCTTGGCCAGCGCGCAACCGGCGATCGCGATTGTCCACCTCGACGCGAATCGGCGCGCTGCGCGTCTCGGTGTCGATCACGGCTCCGACGTGCGCCACGCGGCCCTCCAAGACCTCGCTCTGCGCCGCGAGCGGGCTCAGCTCCACGCGATCGCCGATGCGGATCTTGGACAAATTACGCTCGAACACGTCGAGCTCGACCCACAGGTGGTCCAAGTCGGCGATGCGAAACGCGACCAGTTGCCCTTCGACCGATTGCCCAGGCGCGATATTGCGCTCGACGATCGTGCCCTTCAATGGCGAGCGCAATTCGTGCGACCCCAGCTTGGCCGGGCGGCTACCGACACCACCGGAGAGCGCGGCCACCTTTTGCCGCGCGGCACCCAAGAGCAGCTGGTATCGCTCGGCCTCGACGCCCGCGACTTCAGCCTCGCGCTGCGTGGTGAGGTTCTTTTGCGAGAGTGTCTTTTCGCGCTCCAAGTTGACGTCAGCCGCGCGCTTCTCGGCTTCGAGCATGCTGACCGCGGCCTGCGCCTCACCGAGCTCGGCGCTCTCGATCACCGCGAGCACGGTGCCGGAATCCACGAAGTCACCCTCGAACTTGGTGACGCGGGCGACCAGGCCTTTGAGCCGCGTGCCCACCGCAGCCACGTGCTCGGGGTTGAAGGCGACCGTACCGACGGCATTCACGACCGGCACGAGCAGTGATCGCTGCACGGGCGCGAATTTCAACTTCGCGCGGTCGGCGAAGGCGCGCGAGAACGTGATGCGTTCACCCTCGACCCGCGGCGTGTCGGGCGCTTCGACCGGCGCGGTGGCTTGCGCATTCCCCGAACTGCGCAGCTTCCAAATGGCGATGCCGCCGCCGATCACCGCGACGCCAATTCCGATCGCGAGCCAACGCTTTTTGCTGGCTGAGGGCGCACCCTGGGCTGCGGTGACTGGCGGTGCCGACACGGGCGGCGGGCTAGGATTCGATACTGTACTCATGGCAGCTCTCCCGTGATCTCGACCAAGTCTCCGAGCAATTGCCAACTCTTGTCGAGGATTTCCAAACGACGCAGTGACAACGCTGAAAAGTCGCGCCGACTCACCAATACCGACAACAAATCGCCCTTGCCGACGCGATAGGTTTCGCTCGCCGCGGCCAGCGCTCGCTCAGCAGCGGGCAAGGCGGCGTGCGTCACGATCTCGAAAGCCCGTCCGAGCTCGGCAAGTTCGCTCGTGAGCAGCACCGCGCGACGCGCAAACAACTCACGCCGCAGCGAGAGCTCGTCGAGGGCACGCACGCGCTCCGCGTCCGCGCGCGCTCGCTCTCCTTGATTGGAGCGGAAGGTGGGAAAGGCGTAAGCCAAACCGCCGCCGAAGCGCGTTTCGCCGTAGTCACCGCGACCGGCGATGACGCCGACGCTGAGCGGGGTCCAACCTTCACTCTCGATCCGATCGCGCGCCGCACCGTAATACTTTGCTTGCGCAGCCAGCACGCGAAACAGCGGCGAACGTTCGACCGCGGGCGGTGTGCGGAGCACGCCCGAAAAACCCGGAGGGACGGCCTCGGCCAGCCCTTCCGAGCTCAAATTGCGACCGGTGAGTTCGAACAGATCACCCACGACGCGCAGCAGCTCGCTCCTGGTTTCACTCAATGCCATCTGATGGCGCGCGGCATCCACGGCGGAGAGCGCTGCATCACGCTCCGTAGCGTCGCCGATGGCCATGCGCTCGCTGAAATATTTGGCCTCGGATTGTGCGGTGTTTGCGAGCTCGGTCAGCACTCGGAAACGGCTGGCTCCGACCACCAGCGCCCCGTACGCGCGCACGGTGCGAGCGCAGGCGGCCGCGCGCGCCTGCTCGAGCATGGCGGTGTGCAGCTCCACGAAGTCCTCGGCTTCGCGACCGCGCTTCGATTTTTGCCCCGAGACCTCGACCGGCAACCAAAGCGAGGTCTCGATATTAACGTCCTTGATCACGTCTTGCGTGGCGCCCTGCACTCTCACTTCGAGCAGGGGATTGCCCAAGGGCGCGAGGCGCGCATTGGCGTAACTCGAACGACTCGCGGTCAACGCGGAACGCCCGAGCACCACCTCTGGCGCTCGTTCGCGCGCGAGTTGCACCAGCTCACGCAGGGCAGGACTCACGGTGGCGGATGCGAGTGCCGGGGCAGGCGCGACGGCCGGGGCCGCCGGTGCAATTGGAGCCGTTGCCTGCGGTGCACTCGCGGTTGCCGACGGCGGCCGAGTTCCCTTGGTAGCCGCTGCCGATTGCGCGTGCGTGGAGCTCGGCGCGAGCACGAGCGCACTGGCCAAAGCAGCGAACAGCGTTCTCAGCGAGGACATCGGGAACTTCGAAAGCATACAGAAAACCACTACCACCTACGGCCTCCGTGCGGGGCTTTTGACGCAGCCGGCGGAGCGCGCCCACCCGCCAGAAGAGCGCCATTTAATCCGGTAGTTCGATCGTCATTTTTACAACATTTTAACTGTGTTGACTCTCGGATCATTGCCCTTGGTAAGCCGCTTCTTTTCGAAACACGCGCGGTTGGGTAACGCACCCTTTCCCGCAACGCCGATGCCATCATTCCCGGCGGTGGTTCGCAACGGTTGTGCTGCGCGCAACGTGCCGCGTCGGGAACGACGCTTTCAAATGAGGTGCGCCGCTGGATAGAGATCGCCCCCCTAATCACTCCGCATCACTCTACGGGTTGGTCTAACCCATGGCTCAGAAGTGCCTCACTTTGGGCCAGCGGTGCGTGGCCGGCCACCCAATCCGTGAAAGAGTTCGCCGAAAGCTCACTCGGCGAAACACCGACTCGTCCTAAGTTCGCGCGCGATGCACCACCGGAGGGGTCGCGCGTTCACGTGGGGGAGCCGATGCAGAAGAGCAATGTGCGGTGGGTGACGGGTTTGTGTGCGCTGGTTGCGGCGTGCTCGTGTGCGGGACCGGAAATCGACGAGCGCGATGTGTCAGCCGGAGTGAGCCAAGAGGCGATCATTCGCTCGACGCAACTAGGCGGAAAGGATCAGGTGCGACACGCTCACGCGCCGAACCTGAACGGGCTCGTATTTCGCGCCGCGCGTCGTGCTCACGGCCGCTCATTGTCTCGAGAACATTTGGAGCGACCAAGTGTTCGTCTATTACGGCGACAACTTCGCCGCTGATTTTCCGCAGTTGACGCAGCTCGGTGACACGCTCGTTCCACCACCGCCTGGCTCGCCTTCGGTTTGGGCGCAGGGCAACTCTTACGAGAAGCATCCGCAGTGGGATCCGAACGTCATCCGCGCCGACATGGGCGTGATCTACCTCGATCGCAAGCTGCCCTTCGATCCGTTCCCGCTCGCGCGCTTCCGCCTGGACAATGCTTGGAACAACAAGCAAGTCACGATCTCGGGTGGGGGCGCAGACAGCGCGCCGACGCCGACGACCGGCGCGGGCGCTCGCGTGACACGCACCGGCAAGACCAAGGTGATCGGCACGACGACGGCTGCGGACTATCACCCCGAGGACCCGAATCAGGGCATGCTCGAGCCGACGATCCGCAATCAAACCGTCAAGGTCGGTTCCGGCGGGCCAGTCGTAAAATTGGTCCTGCATCGAAGAGTCTGCTCCGGTGCCGACCACGGCGTGCCAGAGCCCGGTGGGCGCACTCAACACGTGCTTCACGGAGAATTTCCCGTTCGGAGATGCACGAGACTGAGCGAGCGCGTGCTTGAACGGTGAACGAGCCCACCGGCGAATCCTTCACCGGCGGCCCTTTTTGCTCGCTGAAAGGCTTCGATCCAATCACACAAGAGGATTGTAAACGCCGCCGATGATCGGCACATTGGGCGCGATGTCTTATACGTGGTGGCGGGTGTGGCGGGTAGGTCCATTGATGCTGACCGTCGCTGCTTGCGGGAGCGATCGCGACGCGGTGACGTGCGGTGAAGGCACGGCGCTGAAGGACGGAAAGTGCATTCTGCAGTGCGACGCGGGAACCGTGTTGCACGGCGGGCAGTGTGTCTCCGAAGGTGCCGCGGAAAGTGCGGGCCAGGGCGGAAGCGGGAGCAAGGCCGGGAGCGCCGGGAGCGCCGACGCCGGAAGCGCGGGCGAGAGTGAAGCCGAAGCGGGCAGCGCGGGCGAAAGTTCGAACGGCGGGAGCGGCGGCTTGGGCGGGAGCGGTGGCAGCGCGGGTGCAGGCCTCGGTGGTAGCGGTGGCGTTGCAGGCTCAGGGCTCACCGGAAGCGGCGGAACCGCGGGGGCCCTCGGCGCCAGTGGTGGCAGCGGGGGCTCAGGGCTTGGCGGAAGCGGTGGAGGCGGAGCGCACCCGCAGTGGCTCACGATCAACGGTTCCGAGGGCTTTTTTGGCTATGATTTGAGCAAATTCCCGACGAACCTCGTCTCACTCAGTTCGAGCCGCTACTCGACTCGCTGGTCGCCTGACGGGCATTGGCTGCTTCACTACAATTCCGCGAAGGCGTACTGCCGTGACATGACTGGAGCCGCTCCGGGTGCGGCGCAGGTCGTGGCTACAGCCGAATCGATCAACAATCAGCTGATCGATTCCTTGAGTTGGTCAGCGGACTCCAAGAGCGTGGCACTGATGATTGCGCCGGTCACTCCGGCAAGTGGCCCGCTGACCCTTCAGGTTTTCGACCCCACGCAGGCTACGCCAACGCTGCTCACGCTCAGCACCAAAGCCCGGTGGGTTCGCTGGGCACCCTCCGGCGACCGAATCATGTATTGGGAGGACAACAACGTCGTTCATGTTCGACGCGTTCAGTCCGGTGTGCCTGGCCCGGACCTCACATTCGACGGCAGTGGCAGCGACTACCAGTTGTCTCCCGACGGCAATTTCGTGCGTTACAGCACGAGTACGGAACTTTATCTGATTGACCTGACGCAGACAGTGCCGACTCCGATCAAGGCGACGAGTCCGAGCATCGCTACGCCAACCATGACTGGGGCATCGTTCAGCGCCGACGGCACGCGCCTTCTGTTCTCCGGTGTGCAGATTCGCGACGGACAGGAAGATCTGTTCGAAGTGGCGCTGAAGGCGACTCTCGGCGCGCCCGTGCGCCTCTCGACCGGACTGACCGGAACGGCGACCGTCCTCGGATTTAGGCTGAGCCCGGACGGCAAATCGGTCATCTACACGGTGAGTGAAGTTGGTCAGCCCTCAGCGACCTGGGCAGTCGACCTATCTGGAGCCAGCCCTGGTGCGCCATCCCAGATCAGCAACCAGACGCTCGTGACATTCACCTGGGTGCCAAACGGTTCCGGAAATCTACTGAGCCCGAACAACGCGGGGTTCGCCATTACCAGCATTCCGAATGCAACCACGAGCCAGCTCAGCGGGGTGGGCCCAGGTAACAACTTCTCGCTGGCCCCCGTCGGAGCCCTGCTCGCCTACGGCGCCGATCCCGCCGCACCGCACCTCTACGTACGAGATCTCGATCACCTCGAAGCGCCGCCGGCCGATATTCCGTTTTTACTAAGTAGCGGAGTCAGATCGTGGAACTGGTCACCCGATGGCAAGTTCCTTGCAACCGTCGAGGGCGTTTCGACCTACCAGTTACGGCTCGTCCGGTTGGATGGGCTCACGCCATCGAACGCACTGGCGCTCAACACGAGCACCATGACTCCTGTATTCTCTTGGCAACCCGTGAGCAATTGACCCGGCACACCGTACACCACTCACCCTCGCGGTTTAGGAAACTCTTAGCAAGTCTCTAAGGAACTCTTAGCAGCGAGATTCGCAGGCGTTTCACAGATAGGAGGCATGAAAACTACGGTTCGGCTCGCGCTTGCTTCGCTTTGTTTGATTTCGCTCTTTCCCGAGCTCGCTTGCTCTGGCTCCGACGCCAGCAGCGGCGCGCCGGACCCCGGCCCTGGAGAAATGATGGATCCGCCCGCGGGTGAGGGTCGCTTTTTGCTCAGTCTCGAGTCGAGTAAGTTGCCCGTGCTGCAGGGCGACAAAGCGCGCGTCCGAGTGACCGTGGAACGCAAGGATGGCTTCGAGGGGCCGGTCGACATTTCGGCGGAGGGGTTGCCTCCGGGGGTCGTCGCGACCTCGCTGACCATTGCGGCCGACGAAACCAGCGTCGAGCTCGAGCTTTCAGCAAAAGGCAGCGCGCCGCACTCGTTGCCGACTCAGGTGAAGATCCACGGCAAAGCCGAAAAACTCGAAGATTCGCGCGAGCTCACGGTCACCGTGTACGGTCCGCCGGGCTCGGTCGATACCAGCTTTCAGGGCGGCAAGGTGCTGGTGCCAGTGGGCGGCACGGACGCCTATGCGTACGCGATGGCGGCGCAGCCAGACGGCAAGATCCTAGTCGCGGGCACGAGCCACGATCACGCGGGGGATTTCACCGTGCTCCGCTTCACGCGCGACGGTGAGCTCGACACGAGCTTCGGGAGCGCGGGTGTCGTCACCACCGAGGTGGGTCCAAGTGCCGACGTCGCCCGCGCGATCGCGGTGGACGATCAAGGGCGCATCGTGGTCGCGGGCAGCGCGAACGGCACCGCCAGCGGGCTGGATTTCGCAGTCGTGCGTTATTTGGCCGACGGCAAATTGGACGAAGGCTTCGGCAGCAAGGGCAAGACGATCGTGAGCTTCGGCGACGACGCGGACACGGCTTACTCCTTGCTGCTGCAAAGCGACGGCAAGATCGTGATCGGCGGCGACAGCAGCCGCGGCAGCAGCCAAACTGGGCTGGATTTCGCGCTGCTCCGGCTCGACACGGACGGCAAACCCGACTCGAGCTTCGGCGAAGCGGGCTTGGTCACGAGCAGCATCGCGAAACTGAGCGCGCGCGACTCGATCTACGCTTTGGCTTTGCAGACCATCGACGGCGAAGAGCGGATCGTGGCCGCGGGCGGTGAGGGTGACTTCATGGTCGCACGCTTCCACGCGGATGGCTCGCTCGACGAGACCTTTGGCGAGCAGGGCAGGCTCACGGGGCTGTTCGGTTCGACGATTGGCGCGGCGCGCGCGCTCGCGCTCACTCCTGAGGGTGAGATAGTGGTCGCGGGCCACGCCCAGCACGACTTCGCGTTGGCGAAGCTCCGCAAATCTGGCTCGCTCGATGCGGCGTTCGGCGTAGACGGCAAGGTGCTGACGCCCGTCAGCAAAGACAATTGGGACGAAGCCCAGGGGCTCGCGCTCGAGAGTGACGGCAAGCTGCTGGTCGCAGGCTGGAGCTACGAGGGCAACAGCTCGAGCGGCAATACCGCGCTGCTGCGCTACGACGCGGAGGGCGCACTCGATCCGAGTTTTGGTGACGCGGGCGTCGTGATCACCGAGGTCGCGGCGGCGACCAAGCCGGACCAGGGCAGCGCGCTCTTGATCTCACCGGACGAGCGAGTGCCGTCCGAGCGCATCTTGGTTGCCGGTTACGCGAGCGCTAGTTTTTCGCAATTTGCCGTGACGCGCTTCTGGCGCTGAGCCGGGAACAGCGCCGCATTCCGAGGTGCGCTGCCGGGTCGCGAGCGCCCCCATCTCGATCCGGCAACGCTCAGAACAACAGCACCCAAGCGTCGTAAATCGTGTGCGTCCAGACCGCCGGGGCGAAGCCACGGAAGGCGTAGATCGCCGTAAACGCCAGGCCGCACACGGTGCGAAACACGAACGAGCGTAGCTCGAACGGTTCACCGAGATCGCCCACGTAGTGCCAACCGCTGAACACGAATGCGATGGTCAGCGCCCAGCCGAGCGCGATCAGCGTGCGCTTGAAGCGCGACAAACTGCCGATCAAGCCGAGGATCAGCCGCAATCCGAGGCCGAACAACACGACGCGAAACGCGATCTCTTCGTAGAAGCCGGCGCCGAGCGACATCACCAGCGCGCTGAAACGACCCTCGGGCATACCGGCGACCAGTGCGAGTTGACTGACCACGTACTGCCCCGCGAGTCGCATCGCGACCGCATACACGATGCCCTCGATGGCCACGAACACGAAGCGCGACCCGTGCATCGTGTGACCGCGCCCGAGCATCAACAACACGCCCGCGAACGCCGCACCGATGCCGAGCGTGAGTCCGATGTATTGCCAGATGCTGTTCTCCGCCAAGGTCGTGAGCTCGCGCGTCACGACGTCCGCGGCGTTCCGCACCGGCAAGAACACCACTCCCAAGTGGTAACCGACGAACACCGGCAAAGTGAGCGCCAAATCCGCCCAAGGCCCGCTGCCTTCGCGCAAAAAGCGTTGTGCCTCGGTTTCGGCTGCTATGGGCTTGGCCATCTCGATTCGGGTCGGACCGTAGGCTAACTTTGCCGAGGCGAAACGGGCAAGACTCACGCAGCGAGCGATCGGTCAGCGGAGAAAGCGTCGACCGAGCCTCGGTTCTTTGGCAAATTCCCGCGCGATGTTTCCGAGCTTCCCGCTTCTGGCCCCGGGCCGCCCGTGACGACCCTCGCCAGCGCCAAAAAGCGCCACGACGCGCTCGTGGCCGAAGTCCGTGCGCACGACTATCGCTATTACGTGCTCGATGATCCGGCGCTGAGCGACCGCGAGTACGACGCTTTGTACGCCGAGCTGCGCGCGCTGGAGAGCGCACACCCGGAGCTGAAATCCGCCGCGTCACCGACGCAGCGCGTGGGTGACGATTTGCGCACGGATCTGCGAACGGTGCCGCACGTGGTGCCGATGATGTCGCTCGACAACACCTACAACGACGACGATCTCTCGGAGTTCGAACGGCGCGTGTTGAGCGGATTGCCGGCGAGCGCAGTCTCGGAGTTTTGCGTGGAGCCGAAGCTCGACGGCGGCAGCGTGGAGATCTTGTATCGCGACGGACAGCTCGCAGGCGGCTCGACCCGCGGCGACGGCATCAGCGGCGAAGACATCACCACGAATCTGCGGACGATTCGCTCGTTGCCGCTCACGATCCCGTACCCCGGCCCGCTCACCCTGCGCGCCGAAGTCGTGATCTTTCGCCGTGATTTGGCCAAGATCAACGAGCAGCGCGTGGCCGCCGGTGAGGCGCCGTTCGCCAATCCGCGCAACGCCGCCTCGGGATCGCTACGCATGCTCGATCCGCGCATCGTCGCCCAGCGACAACTGCGGGTGATGGTTTGGCAAGTGGTGGAAGGTCCGGAGCTCTCGCCGACGCACGCGGGCGCCTTGGCGAAGATTGCCGAATTCGGTTTGCCGACGCACCGCTTGGAGCGTGTGTGCAAGACGCCGGAAGAGGTGCGCGCGGCGATCGCGGACATCGATCGCGCCCGCCGCGACTACCCGTATGAAACCGACGGCGCGGTGGTCAAAGTCAACTCGTTCACGTCGCAGAACATTTTGGGCGCGACGGCGAAGTTTCCGCGCTGGGCGATCGCCTATAAATTCGGCGCTGAACGCGCGAACACGCGCGTGCTGAGCATCGTCGTGCAAGTCGGGCGCACCGGCGCATTGACGCCCGTCGCGAACCTCGAGCCCACGCAGCTCGCGGGCACGGTGGTTTCGCGCGCTTCTTTGCACAACGCGGAGATCATCCAGCACTTGGACGTGCGCGTGGGCGACTTGGTGAGCATCGAAAAAGCGGGTGAAATCATCCCGCAGGTGATCGCGGTCGATCCGAGCGCGCGCTCGGGCAACGAACTGCCGTGGCAGATGCCGGAGACATGTCCGAGCTGCGGGACGAAGGTCGTGGTGAGCGAAGAGGAAGTGGCGATTCGCTGCCCGAACCGCGTGTGCCCGGCCAAAGTGAAGGGCGCAATCCTGCACTTTTCCCGCCGTTTTGCGATGGACATCGATCACCTCGGTGAGTCGCGGATAGAACAGCTGATCTCGAGCAAATTGATCGCGGACGTGTCGGATCTATACGAGCTCACTGTGCCGCAAATCGAGGCGCTCGAGCGCATGGGCAAGAAGAGCGCGGAGAACGTCGTGCAGTCGATCGACAAATCGCGCACGCAGCCGCTCGAACGCTTGCTCACCGGCATCGGCATCGAACACGTCGGCCAAGTTGCGGCCAAGCAATTGGCCGAGGCCGCGGAGTCGCTCGAGCAAATGCTGGCTTGGGGTCCCGATCACGTCACCGAGCACGTGGCGCAGATCGCGGGCTTCGGACCCAAGATGGTGGAGAGCGTGCGCCGCTACCTGGAGGACGCGGAGAACCGGCGTTTACTCGAGAAATTCGCGCGACTCGGCGTGTCTCGACCGCAGCCCAAGGCGCGCGCGGCGGCACAGGGGCCGCTTTCGGGCTCCTCGTTTTGCGTCACTGGCGTGCTCTCGCGCAAGCGCGAAGACGTCCACGACGCGATCCGCGCAGCAGGCGGTGAGGTGCACGACAAGGTCAAGAAGGGCACCACGTATTTGGTGATCGGCGAAAAAGTCGGCAAGGCCAAGACCGACTCGGCGAAGAAGTTCGGCGCCCGCGTGATCGACGAACCCACGCTCGAACGTTTACTGCGCGGTGAAACGATTGAAAGCAATGGCGACGCCGAAGCCTAAGCGACGCGCTTTGATTGCCCTCGGCTCAGGCTTGCTGCTCGGCATGCTCGTCGCTTGCCGACCGCACTCGGGCGCGCCTGAAAAACCCGCGCCGACCGCGCAGGCGGCGCAGGCCCGCGCACTGCCCAGCGCGGTCACGGCGAGCCCGGGCCTTGCCTCCGCTCCCACTCCCACTGCCAGTGCCTGCGGCGCGGCTTCCGCCTGGCCAAAGCCAGTCGAGCTCACGGCCGTGAAGAGCGCGCCGCCCAGTGTGGCGTTGGTTCCGCTGCAGCCCCAGCCCGGGCTCTGGCTGGCCGACGAAAACAGCGCCCTGCTCGACGCGAAGCCGGACCCCTCGTGGGCCGAGGGACCCATCACCCTCGGGAGTGATAGGACCAGCGCTTCACGCGGCGTGATCGCGACGCGCTTACCGAAACCGCTGCGCAGCTGGCTCGGCCGGCCAGTGAAAGTACTGGGCGCGAGCGGGGCGGTGTGCGAGACGCGCCTGCAGCGCTTCGCACTGCGCGCACAGGTGACGCCGGACCCACGCACCGCCGAGTATTGGGAAGGCTGCGCCGACGGCCCCGCGATGCCCCCCGAAACGATCGCCAAGGAAATTTGGCGGCTCTCGGCCGCTGGCGGGCGCACGTTGATCGCCGAATTTTCCGCGCCCTGCAAAGGCGCGCTGCTCGCGGTCGATCCAAACCTACCCGCGCCGGCAATCGCCGCGCCCGAGCCCGCGAGCGCGGAAGTCGGCGCAGCCGTGATGACGGCGTTTCGGGCGTTACCCGCCTACGCCGCGCTGCAAACGCGCTTTCGAAGCGAACATCCAGATCAAGACGGCGCATGGGACGACCGCGACGCGCGACGCAACATCTCGAAACTCGCGCTGCCCGGCCGACCCGAGCTGCTGTTCGTCAGCGTGGAGACCGGCTCGGAATGCGCGGGCTTCTCGGCCAGCCTGAGCGCGATCTGGGAGGCGAGCCCGAACGGCCCAGGTCGAGTGCTCACGGCGATCGACAATCGCCGACTCAGCCCGAGCGCGATCGTCGATTTCGACGGCAGCGGCAGCTCGCTGTTGCTCGGTCCGGATGGCCCGTGGCGGGTGCGTTCGGTGCTGCGCCCGGGCTCGCTGCAACGTTCTTTCCTGAGCCACGTGCCCTATTTCGCGGGACCGTGCTGATACGACGCGCGGTTTCGCGATATCGTTCGCGGCCCTGACGTGCGCAAGATCCGACTCACACGCATCAACTACGCGGTGGCCGCCGCGATTGCGGCGTTGGCCTCGATCGCGATCAGCGTGCGCTTCGCGCAGTCGGAACGCCGCGAACCCGCGCGTTGTCCGCCGGGCCTCGTGGTGCAAGACGCGCGCTGCTGCGGCGTGGGACAATTGCTCACGCTGACGGCTCAATGTTCCGGCGTGGCCAACGCGTGTGCGAACGACATGCAGCGCGACGACTCCGGCGCCTGCGTGCTGGCCGACGCGCGTGTCACCCTAATGGGTGGTACCAGCCACTTCGGCACCCCGGATTGGCAAGGCCCGGAACAAGCACTGCTAGACGTGAGCGCGCCGCCGTTTTCGCTCGATCGCGCCGAGGTCACCGTGGCCCGCTTCCGGCTCTGTTCTGCCGCGGGCGCCTGCCCAAAAATCGCCGATGACTCCGAGCCCGGCCGCCCCGTGCGCAACCTCAGCCCGAGTGAAGCCAGCGCGTTCTGCGCCTTCGTCGGGGGCCGATTGCCGACCGCCGATGAATGGCTATTCGCCGCCGCGGGTAGCGCTGGGCGTCGCTATCCGTGGGGCAACACTGGCCTCGTCTGCCGCCGCGCGAGCTTCGGCTTGGTCAGCGGCCCGTGCGCCCGCGGCGGCACTGGGCCTGATTTCGCTGGCGCGCGCCCCGACGGCGCGACTCCCGACGGCATCCTCGACCTCGCCGGCAACGTCGCCGAATGGACCATCGAACGCGACGGCAGCTTCGCCGCGCGCGGCGGTTCGTACCGCTCCGAACTCGCGGGCGATCTCAAATCCTGGTCCGTCGAAGCGCGCCAGACTCGCGCGCCGCACGTGGGTTTTCGCTGCGCGTATGACGTCAGCGCCGCCGAGTAGCGCGGGCACGGGTCCGATCCCGAGAGTGAGCGTTCCGAGGGCTACGCGCCGCCGTGTGCCGCGCCGCGCCCGCCAACCAAAAAAACTGGAAGAGGGGGCGCTCGCGGTCCAGCAATGCACCTCGCACCGCCGCGCCGTTCCCGCCGCGGCGAGTCTTTCGCACAATCGCGCGTACCGCACGCAACCCCGCACATGGTATCCCTGCGGCGATGTCGGCCGGAATCCTGTGCATTGGAACCGAGCTCACCCGCGGTGAGCTTCAGAATACGAACGCCACGTGGCTCGCGGAAGCGCTGACCACGATCGGGTTCGAGGTGCAGGACATCGAGTGCGTGGACGACGACCGCGCACGCATCGAGGCCGCGCTCACTCGGCTCACGCTGGCGCACGAGGTCGTGGTGTGCACGGGTGGGCTCGGCCCAACCACGGACGACATCACGACCGAGTGCGCCGCGCGCTTGGCGGGTGTCGAGCTCGTGCGCGACGAGCCGTCCCTCGAGCTCATCCGCGAACGGCTCGCGCGCTTTGGCCGGCAAATGGCCGCGTCCAACGCGAAACAGGCGGATTTCCCGCGCGGAGCGCGGATCTTGCCGAACTCGAACGGCACCGCGCCGGGCTTCGAGCTGAAGTTGAATCGCGCGCTCGCCTACTTCATGCCCGGCGTGCCGTTCGAGATGCAGGCGATGTTCGAGGCGCTCATCCAGCCCGTGATCACGCCGCTGTTGGGCGACCGTCACTTTCAGGTGCTACTGCGAACCTTCGGACTGCCCGAAAGTGAGGTCAATGATCGCTTGGCCGGGATCGAAGCCGAGTTCGGGGTCGTGATCGGCTATCGCGCGACCTTGCCGGAAATCGAAGTCAAGGTGCTCGCGCGCGCAGGCGACGTGCAGCGTGCAGAGGAGCGCGCGCAACGCGCAGCGCGAGCCGTTCGTGAACGGCTCGGTGAAGAGGTGGTGTTCGCTGAAGGCAAGACACGCTTTCCCGAAGCGGTATCGATGCTGCTTCAGGCGAAGGGCAAAACCTTGGCGCTCGCCGAGTCGTGCACGGGCGGCTTGGTCTCGGAGCTGCTCACCGCGCATTCCGGCTCGAGCGCGGTGTTTCGGGGCGGCGCCGTGACCTACTCGAACGAGTCGAAGATCGCGCTGCTCGGTGTGCCCGCAGTACTGCTCGCGCGCTTCGGCGCCGTCAGCGCGGAGGTCGCGCGCGCCATGGCCGAAGGCGCCCGCGACGCGTTTAGTGCGGATTTCGCGCTCGCGCTCACCGGCATCGCGGGCCCCACCGGTGGCTCCGCAGAGAAACCGGTGGGACTCGTGCACTTCGCGGTCGCGAGCGCGGCCGGCGTGAGCGACCGACGCGTGGTGTTCACGGGCAATCGCGAGCAAGTGCGCCGCCGCGCCGCCTTCGCCGGCCTCGCGCTCGTGCGCCGCGTCGCAGAGCTCGGGCACGAGCCGGCCTGAGCTCAGTTCAGCGCGACGTTGGCTCGACGGCGGGGCTCGGGCGCGGGCTCACCTTTCGGACGGCTGGTGAAGGTCAGCCCCGTGTCGGGGTCGTAGTCGACGTAGACCACTTCACCGGGTGAGAACGCACCTTCCAGCACGCGGCGGGCAAGCGCGTCTTCGACCAGCTTTTGGATGGCGCGCTTGAGCGGGCGCGCACCGAATTGCGGATCCCAGCCCGACTCGGCCAAGAAGTCCTTGGCTGCGTCGGTGATCTGGAAGCCGAGGTCGCGTTTGGCCAAACGGTTCACCAGGTAGCCGAGTTGGATTTCGACGATCCGCCCGAGCTCACTGCGATCCAGCCGGTGATAGACCACCACCTCGTCGAGGCGATTCAAGAATTCCGGACGGAAGTGGGCGTGGAGCGCGTCTTGCACTGCTTTTTGGCTGGCCTTCTCGCGCTCTTCGGCGGTCAGATCTCGTCGATCTTCGATCGCTGCGAGCTCCGAGGTTCCGATGTTGCTGGTCAAGATCACGACCGTGTTCTTGAAGTCGACCGTTCGGCCCTGACCGTCCGTGAGACGTCCGTCGTCCAGCAGCTGAAGCAGCGTGTTGAACACGTCGGGGTGCGCCTTCTCGACTTCGTCGAAGAGCACGACCGAGTACGGCCGGCGCCGCACGGGTTCGGTCAATTGCCCGCCCTCGTCGTAGCCGACGTAGCCGGGGGGCGCGCCGATCAGCCGCGAAACGGCGTGGCGCTCCATGTATTCGCTCATGTCGATGCGGATCATCGCGCGCTCGTCGTCGAACAAGAACTCGGCCAATGCCCGAGCTGTTTCGGTCTTGCCGACACCCGTGGGACCCAAAAACAAGAACGAACCAATGGGCCGCTTGTCGTCACCGAGGCCGGCGCGCGAGCGACGCACGGCGTTGGCTACCGCGACCAGCGCGGCTTCTTGCCCAATCACGCGCTGGCGCAGGCTCTCCTCCATGTGGATGAGCTTGTGCTTCTCGCCTTCCAGCATCTTGGACACGGGCACGCCGGTCCACTTGGAGACGATGGCCGCGATGTCTTCGTCGCTGACTTCTTCCTTCAGGTACGAGCCATTGGCCTGCACGCGAGCGAGCTCGGCGCGATCTTTTTCCGACTCTTTGTCGAGGTTCGGGATGCGACCGTATTGAATTTCGGCGGCCTTCCCGAGGTCGCCGGCGCGTCGCGCGGTCTCGGCTTGTTGGCGCAGGTCCTCGAGCTCGACCTGGTTCTTGCGCAGGCGTTCGATGATCTCTTTCTCGCGCAGCCACTGCGCGCGCATTCCGTCGCGCTGCTCGTTGAGCTCGGCCACTTCACGGCGCAGCTCTTCCAAGCGCGCTTTGCTGCCCTTGTCGCGCTCGCGCGTGAGCGCTTGTTCTTCGATCCGGAGCTGCAGCAATTTGCGCTGCACTTGATCGATCTCGAAGGGCAAGCTGTCGATCTCCATCTTGATCTTGCTGGCGGCTTCATCGACCAAGTCGATGGCCTTGTCCGGCAAGAAGCGATCGGAGATGTAGCGCTGGCTCAGCACCGCCGCCGCGACCAGCGCAGAATCGGTGATCTGAATGCCGTGGTGGACCTCGTAGCGCTCCTTCAGGCCGCGCAAGATGGCAATCGTGTCTTCGACCGTGGGCTCGCTCACCATCACCGGTTGGAAGCGCCGCTCCAAAGCGGCATCTTTCTCGATGTGCTTGCGATACTCGTCGAGCGTGGTCGCGCCGATCGCGCGCAGCTCACCGCGGGCGAGCGCGGGCTTGAGCATGTTCGCGGCGTCCATCGCGCCTTCGGCAGCGCCAGCGCCCACCAAGGTGTGCAGCTCGTCGATGAAGAGAATGATGTTGCCGCTCGAGGCTTCGACCTCTTTCAGCACCGCCTTCAGGCGATCCTCGAATTCACCGCGGAATTTCGAACCTGCCACCATGCTGGCCAAGTCGAGCGCGAGAATGCGTTTGTCCTTCAAAGACTCCGGCACGTCA
>Ga0164309_10000341_pt1 | contig 26742 bp, 21 predicted proteins | sample Whisoiple_247_MG_FD_109984 | JGI IMG/M metagenome (GOLD analysis project Ga0164309, IMG submission 109984) | Soil microbial communities amended with fresh organic matter from upstate New York, USA - Whitman soil sample_247_MG | ecosystem: Environmental > Terrestrial > Soil > Unclassified >...
GAGCGCCAGGAACGTTCGGGGCAGCAAAGACTGCTGCTGCGGTAACACCAGCAATCGCTACGTTAACCCATTCTGACGAACTAATAGTGTTATCGCCGGTTAGGGCTGCTACCATCGCAGAAACAACGGCAACGATAACTGCTACCACAGACTTCCAATAAGGCTTAATTGCGTCCATTAAATAACCTCCAATCATAAGTCTTTCAATTGGAGTATATCATGAAATCAATTAGTTTGTGAACTTCTTTCCATCTAGGAAAAGCACATATCCCTCGTCAGTATTCCTGATTGGAATAAACTGCAAATGAGCCTTGTCATTATCTACATGGGCAATTCCAAAGCCCTGCTCCCAAGACGGATTGATTGTATATCTAAGTCCGTATCCCTTAGGGTCGCACAAATGACCCGTACCCATGCCAACCAAGGACGACCGGGAGATTGGGTGGGACTTATACACTACCCCGCCCCGGTGGTCGTGGCCGCGTACTAGGCTGATATTATACTTTTCAATATCACCTCGTACCGCCAGCCCGGTGTCCGTTACAGTGGCCCCATGGTGTACATAGATATCAGCGAATCGCTTCTTTGGCGGTTCCTCGTACAACTCCCATGTAATACCGAGGTCGTCTAGACCCCATAGCATATTTGGGGTAATCTGGTCCACGTACTCGGGAGCCTTCTTATTCATGTACTTAAACACACGAATATCATGGTTGCCTAAGGATGAATGCATGTCCGCGTTCTTGTGTTGCTTGCGAACGTCACCATAGAACTCGCTAGCGCCCTGGGCGTTTGCCTTAACGAAAGGCAGCGGATTGTATTCTCTAGGCAATGAAGGGGCCGCTGGCGGTGGAGGGGCCAAAAACTTCATTCGAGGGTCCAGAGCATCTACCTGCTTCTGGTGCGCGGCGAGCGCCTTTTCATAATCTGCGACGACCTTTTCATCTTCCTTGTATTGCTTAGCAATTTGATTGAAGAACTCGTCGGTTGTGCCGGTGCTGAACTGACTATACTCTAGTTGGTCATCAATGTCACCAACGAAGTCGATTGCTTCTGGCTTCCACCATTTCATCGCCTTCATAAACAGTTCTACAGCGCGGCGGTCATGATACGGGATTTGTAGGTCTCCTACGAAAGCCCACTTCATATATTACCTTTCTGTTTTTTTGCCGAACAACTGGTCTCGTAATGCACTCATAAACTTCGCGTCCTTACGCTGCTTGTCCTTGTATCCAAGAATATAGCCAGCGTAGAGGCATCCGAATCCAGCCAACAGCACTGCTAGGACCGTAAGACTGATTTCGGTTACATTCTCGACTACAGTCTCATCATCGGTATTGTCTACTACCGGGTCGCTAACGTTGGGGTCTACTGTAGCATCTTCACTACCGACCTGTCCAGTCACGGTTTCAGTTGCCGTCACCGTGGCCGTAGGACGCGCTGTGGGCAATTCTGACGGCTTCACAGTAATGGTTGGGCCTGGGACCCGAATGGTTTCTGTTTGCCCCGGAACGGTCGTCTCTGAGCCTGGTAGAGTTATCGTAGCGCCCGGTACGGTAACCGTTGCCCTAGGGCGTGGCGGTAACGTCACCGGAGGTAATGTAACAGGCGGAAGAGTAACCGGAGGCAGTGTCACTGTCGGCAAGTCTACCACAGTATTCAGAAGTACAATACCAGCCGCCGTGCAACGAATTCTAACTTGGTCGAGTCCGACCTTTAGGTCCGTGCATTCAATAATAGGCTGTGGAGCCGCCGCCTGTGCGGGCGGCGGCTCACTGATTGACACTAAAAGCGGTGAGAGTGCCAAGATGCCTGTGGCTAATAGTAATTTCTTCAAGGTAGTTCGTCTGCTTTTTGGAAATTGCATAGGGCGTGCGCGGGGCGTACGTTATCCCATGTGTGTGTTCCACCCTTACAAAGAGGAATCACATGCTCAATAGTAGCAGCCATTACATCGGGCATACGACGATGCCTCTCGATAATGTCATGGCAAATATTGCAGACCCATTCATACTTCTCAAATAGGACGAGAGGGTCTATGTCGTCGCCCTCGGCGTAAATGGCCCTTCGCTTAGGGCTGTAATACTTGCCCTTATACTTGTGGCTCACTGTTTGGCGCGGTACTTATCAAGCCCGTTTCCTTTTCTAGTAGATTTATCCTGTCGGATTACTACTATTATACATTACCAGCCGAGTGCAATCCAAGAAACGTAAAAATCTCTTGTAATCTTTCTCTGGGCTGGCTTGTCGCCCTCCTTGAAGGCGTGTACGGTAAAGCCTCGACCGTCAGGGAACGGCTTGCCGATTCCGTCTACGGTCAACATGATACGGCGCTGATGTGAGGAAATAGCGGTGACGGTGACGATGGGCTTACACAGTGGATTGAAGAACGAGTTGAAATTAACCTGCTTGGCACGCTGGGCGGTCGTGGACTTTTGAATCTGGACAATGCCGCCCATAATCTTGATTCCGTCCTTCTTGTTCTTCTTGAAACCGGTATAGTTACCCATCACCATGTTGTCGCGGAGCCATTGCTCGTTGCTCATCATAGCGTTAAGTTTCGGCGCGGTGATGAAATCCTCATCGGTCCACGAGAAAATCTCGAACGAAGTGTTTGCCATTAGGTTAGGTCGTCTCCAAGTTTCATTAGTGATATGTCATAGTTAGAGACAACGATAGCATCGTCCTTAGTAAGACCTAGCGTATCGAGGGCTGACGGTGAAACTACCGGTCGGCGCTTTCCCTGAACTATCAAATAAATTCTAGCATCCTTAATGTTATAAATCAATGTGCCGTCCCTGAACCCTAACTTCGTTAGGGCCACAGGAACATGCTCCACGGCTGTCTCTGTAGTTTCTACTACCAAAGGGAACGACCATGAGTTAAAGATTTCATTACTGGCAATCGCGTAGCGCTTGCCGTCAGGATGGAGATAGAATCTACCGGCCTCGGTTGTTACCGCAATTCCCTTTGGATACTCAGTCCTCTCGGACGGCAGAGCCCTTTGAGTCTTCTTGCGGAACATTCGCATCCTTCTGTCCATCTAGTTGAGAAACTAGGAAATCTCTCTCGTTAGAGACGAGAGTCAATTCTACTCTGAGGTCAGCAATGGTATCCTCATACTGACTGGCTGCTTCCGCAGCCTTAACTCCTGACCTAGTTACGGCTTCGTTTAGAGCCTGTACCTTTAGTTGAGCCTTCTGTAGTTCTAGTTCTACGTTTACTTCTTGGTTTTCCATAATCTTCTCTCTTGTTGTTGTAAGTATAGCACTGCTCAATCGCGTGCTGTCAAGTCAGCAACCTGTTGCTGCAATTCTTCAATCTTAGCGTATAGGTCATTAATTAGCCAGTTGTGTGCTACCGTAACGGCCTCGGTACGGAATCCAATTACCGGTCCGTTCTTGTCTCGCTTAATCTTCTTGACGTTGAATTCGTCGTCAAGTTCTACCTTGTGCTGACGTGCCACCCAAAGTTCTGCTCCCGCTTCGGCTGCCTGTTCCCCAATGAATCCAGGGTAACGACGAGGGTCCTTGAATCCACCATCTTCTTTCTTAAACTCAAACGTATAAGACTTTAGACCTAATACAGAACGGGCTTCATCTTCTGTCATTTCTTCGACCGCTTCCTTCATTTGAAGGGTTGACACACGAAGAACTCGACCGTCATTGTTAATGTTTGCACCAGTAGTACCACCACCAGCAGCAGCAGTGGTGTAGATAGAATCACCCTTTACCTGGCCGGTCGCAAGCACGTGACCTCCGGTAGTCAATAGGATTTGATTAGGCCAGTTGTCTACTACCACACCAGCAGTAATTGTAAGTGCAGCGCCACCGATGTTACCGCCGCTACTGCTAAAGATTCCAGTACCGAAAACACCCGAGCCGCCGAGGGCGACGACGCTTCCGGCTGGGAACAGAGTTCCAGAGACGTTTACATTACCATTTAGAGTAATAGCGGCACCGGCTGTAGAGGTTCCACCAGTAATCGAACCACCGAAAGTTCCGATAGAGTTATAGAAGTCAATAGCGTTAGACGGACTAATAACAACACGCTGTCCGCTGGTTGCTGTCTGGAATGTAGAACCGGTAATGGTCGAACCAGTAATATTTCCTCGAATGGTGGCATTGCCAAGTTCAGCAAAGCCGTCACCACGAATCATCCAGCCAGAACTACCGGCAAGGTAATTACCGCTCTGGATTTGGTGAGCAGTAGAGTTACCAACGATAACATTTCCATAAACGTCGAGACCGTGTAGTTCGGCATAACCACCAGAGTTAATACCAAATGTCCAACCGCTTTGGGTATAGATGCTGGATGTATTAGAATACAACTGATTCGTACGGACGGTAGCACCAGTAATAGTTCCGTTGGTCACGGTAAGACCGGTAGAAGCAAGGCTGAATCCGGTGGAAGTAATAGAACCACCAGAACCAACGATGAAATTACCACCGGTAAAGGTTCCACCGATGATAGCGTTAGCCTTTACGGCTGAGTTAGTGTCATTAAGTTCAATACCAGTGTTACCAATGCGGAAACCAGAAACACCAGCGCTATAAGTGTTAGAACGAATTTCACCGGTAGAGTCAATTCTGATGCTACCGCCCGCGCCGATAACCAAACCACTAGTGGTCAGTGTTCCTGCGGACAGCGTCTTGAAGTTGACAGTTCCAGAATTAATATCTACTAGCGTGTCGGATAACAAGTAACCGGTTGTATTGGCAACATAGCCAGTAGAACGAATACTACCGCCGCTGGCTACCGTAATAGTTGCGGCACCCAGAGAACCGGTGGCAATCTGGTCAGCAATAATAGTAACAATGTCACCAGTTGCGGCCTTGCGTGGACCTGCGCCCGAAGAAACCGTTCCATAAGCGGAGGCAGGACCGTCAGCGTCTCGGGCTCTAATCTTAGCATAGTAAGTTGTACCGTAGGCCAGGTCTGTTCCAGCACCATCCTTAATAACAGTTACAATAGTTCCGTCTGTCTCTGCTACCTTGGTGCTACCGCTAGGTGTAAAGCCTGAGGACGTACCAAGATGAACTTCATACGTTACCGGGTCAGCATTCGTGACGGTAGGCCATGAAATGTAAAGAGAGCCGATACCAGGGGTCAGCGTGGCAGCCGGTGACGAGGCTGGTACAGCCCCGTCAGTAATTGCAGTGGCCGTTCCGATAACCTTACTAGCCGTCGCGCTCCAAGCGCTTGTAAGGCCCGTAGAATCGACTGCACGGACGCGGTAGTAATATGCCGTGCCGTTGGTTAGACCGGCCACAGAGATATTCGTGTTACCTGTTTGGTAGTTGAGTACGCCAGTGGTGAAACCACTGTTGGTAGCAATTGTTACCTCGTAGTATCCACCGTACTTAACATCGTCATCGCTTTCTGTCCATACTAGTTGCAGAGAGCCGTTACCAGCCGTAGCAGTAACGGTCACGGCGGTAGGGTTACCGGTAATAGAGCCATTAGCATTGATTGATGCGGAATACGCCGAGTAGTTGGCGACATTGTCTACGGATGCAATCTGGAACTCATAGTCAGAATATGGCTCCGGTAGTTCTACCGTCAGAGCCCTAGCATCCTTATCTGTGAAGTTGATAAACCAACCCGTGTCGGTAGTCTTCCTCCAACGAACAGCAAACGCCTGGATATCATCGTTAGTTGGCAGCGTCTCGTTGAACGTCCACGCCAGATTTACTAGAGCGTTTGGTCCGGTACGGTCTAAGGTCGCAGAAACCCAGCCCGGTACGTCCGGTGGGGTCGAGTCCATACCGAAAGGACTGATAGCAGTACCGGAGCCGGTGGCGTATGTAGAGTATTGCTCGAATGCATCTACAGCAGCAATCTTGAAGTATCTGAGCGCGTAGGACAGTTCTGTGTACTGAGCAGAAACACCATCCGCAGAAAAGATTCTGTTGAGTGAACTCGGTACAAACGAAGAATTGTCGCCAATAAATAGGTCATAGCGAACTACGTCAGTAGAAACCGAACGGTCCCAGGTGAATGTAAAACCATCCACGATACCGGTAACAACAAAATTAGTTGGTGGCTCTGGTGGAGGGTTGACAACGGTAAATGGTGATGTAGGGTCACCAGGGGTACCTAGACTATTAACAGCATAAACCGTAACATTCAAAGATGTACAGGTCGGACCGAAGGTGGTTACCAATTCACTGTATGACAAGGAGAAGGCATTAGCGAGAACCTCGTAATGTCTCGTTGGACCTAGACCATCAGTTCTGACCATGGTGACAACATACTTGTTGATTTCAATAGCCTTACCATTAACATCGGTCGTTACCGGGTCCCACACCATATCTACAGACGTGGTTAAGAACTCGCCAGTAAGCCCGGTAGGAATAGCGGGCTTGGCGTCATTGGTTACGGTGTGGAACGAGAACTTACGGCTCCACGGACTATTCTTGTCGCCCTTCTTTGTACGCAACTGTAGTGCGTAGTCTGTGTCGGCGCTTAGTCCAATTAACTTAATACGTGTCATACTGAGATAGGAATTCCATACTCTATTTCTTTAGCAATACCGGCGACCTTTGCAATCGGTGCCGGGGCAACCTTACGGGCCAACATCAAATACTCTGGATTGATGCTGTCAGCATCCTCGATACGAATACCATCCCATAGAACGATGCTCGAACCGCCAGAGTTCGAAACAGTCACAATCTCAATTGTGTTGATGGTGCTCCAATTAGGAGAGCCGGTCTGTAAGGCCGCGCTCTTCTGGAAGGAAGCAATATTGTATCCAGCCGCAGGGCTCGTTGCACTAAAGTAGTAATAATTTGAAGCGTCGGTCTTAAGCCTAACCGTGGCCGAGGCCACATTGGTGTTGGTATTATGGAATGCTAATGAAATAGTGTCGGCACCTGAATAACCGGACAGGTCTAGTTGTACACCTAAACTAGACGATTGAGTAGAAGAGGCAGCAGGGGCGTGCTTGATACCATCTGCACCGATTCGTGCATTAACAGTGTCCCAGATAGCACCGGACCACGCCTCGTCACTCTGGTCGAAATCAGTTAGAATCCTAGAGCCGTAGCCTGCGGCTACGGCGTTTGTTGGCTGGGTAAACAGGCCAATCTCATAGATAGAACCAACCATTTCTGGCTCCAAGGTTCCCTTGAAGATAAGCAAGCCAGTTACATTATCATATGAGATTACGTCGATATCCACACGGGCGGTTTCAAACTGTAACATTGAATCAGTTGGCGTTTCGGCAGCGCTTCCAACACCAACCACGAGGGTTGATGCCAAATCTGCTCCACCGCCAGGTAGAAACTCTTTAATCCATAACTTTCCATTGTCTGTTATCAAATCTGCTCGCCTTGCTCAATCTCATAATCGCTAGCAGCCGAAGGCTGTAGCGTCAACTTCTTGGTGTAAGAAAACTTTCCATTGTCTGCAACATCTACGACAACGTCAATCAACTGTCTACCGTTTACCATTCTAATGGTCTGACTAACAATCTCAATGTTTGCGGGCGGCGCAAGACTATCGTCTTGGTCGTCCTTCTTCTTCTGATTGTTTTGCTTCTTAGCCTTAGCCTTAGTCTTGGACTTGGGCTTATTGTTCTTCTTAGGCTGAGTAGACTTGTCCTTCTTCTTCTTCTTCTGCTTTTCCTTGTTCTTCTTCTTGTTCTTGTTCTTGCCCTTCTTGCCCTTTTTCTTCTTCTTAGGCTTCTTCTTCTTTTTCTTCTTGGGCTTCTTTGGACCTTCGTTTTCTACCGGGTCCGGGCCTTCTGCATCTTCGGAAAAGTCATCATCTGCAATACCATCGTCAGTATACTCGACACCCAGCAATTCTGGGGGTAGATAGTAGTTCTGGTCGAGTTGCTTCGCTCTAATACGCATGCTTAAATTATACCGTTCTGCGACGTAAAGTCAATTTGGTTGTTACGCCGTCATCCCAGCCGGTATCAATGCCAGTTACGAAATACTGATGTGTAGCCGTGGTCTTTTCCTTATATTGAACACCAACAACGTCAGTCAATTCAATCAAAGGATTACCAAAGATAGTTACCTCTAGGGATGGTGAAACGGTGCTCCACTGGCTTGTAATCCACTTACCGAGGTTCTCGGCGGAAGCCTTAGACTGCAACCACTTAGATGAGAATGTTAGGTCAATAACGCCTCGGGCTCTGATAGCAGTGTCATTCTGAATGGTAATCTTTTCAGATTCCTTCTGAACTACCGGCCTGCCCCATACGAAGAATAGGTTCTGAATTCCTTCACCATCCAACTCTGAAACGGCTAGTGCGTCTTCACCATTAATTACAACGTCCCTGCGGGCCGTGTTAGCGGCAATAAACCTTGCGCCGAACGGACCGCCACGGAAATCAAACACCGCATAATCCTCTCGGTTAGAAGCAAATACCTTAGACTGCAACACGGGCTTGTTGTCCGTGTTCTCCCCAAACTTGACTTCATACTCTCTAACCTCGTGAACGTATGGACCGAACTCGTCAAAGAAGCGCTGGCTGTACTTAATCTTCATCTTTGTCCACTTCTTCTTGACACGACGCTTAGCCTTCTTAAGTTCATACATCCAGTCACGCTCCCACTGCTGGCCGTACCATGAGCCATTTACACGGTCAAAGTATGGCTCTGCTTCGCCCTTAGGAATGTCTGGCCTGGTAATACCGTAGAAGTATTCGTACTCGGCAGACCCCTCACCTCTGATGTAGAAACCAGACAATGAAGTTCTGTTGTGCTGCCAACCTGAACCGGCAGGAATGATTGTATCAATAGCGTTAGAGCCGTTATAGTCAACAAGAATACGATGGTCCCCATTTGGACGAATTTCGACAGTAATGTCTAGTTCAAACCATACACCAAGATAGACGCCTGCTTCTGCTCCAACGTTTACCTTGCGTGGGTCTCCGTCGTCATAATCCTTACCGGCGTCACGCATGTTGATAACCTCTCCACCGAATACTCGCTGGGAGCCGTCAGACCTCTGAGAGAACAGCAGGATTTCGTTCCTTGCGTCACGGCCCTTGCCGTCTAGTTCTGATGATGGTGTGATATCAACATAATATCCGGCACCGAGGCCACCGGCAATCGGAGAGTCTCCATAGAAGAAAATACCTGCTTGCTTGTCGCGTCCCGCGTTCATAATACGCATGCGAGTGCCAATCCACCTGTAACCTTCGTCAACCTTGGTTCCAGAGTAGAAATACGAGAAGTCCTTTAGGCTGCGGTTGCCAGGCGTCGTGACAACGACCTTAGATTCTTGTCTATCGTGTCGCCAACCAGAGCCACCGGTAGGCCCACCGAAATTGTTGATATTAGCATTTCCCCAATTGACGATATCAATAGTGTGTGCCTTGACCTCGGTATTCCAGTACCCACGCTCCATTACCTTCATAGCGCCAGTAAGCATTACTTGATTACGAGTAGATGCATCGGCGCTTGCCTTGGTCTTATCGAACTCTTCCTGAGAATGAACCCACTTGTATTTGCGAACGCCACCTTGAATATAGGTCACTTCCTTACCGCTGTACTTCATGAATTCGCCTTCAATATTGACGACTCCATCGTAAAGCCAGAACTCGGCCAACTGTCGGTCAATATGGAAATGAGCCTGGGTGTTATTCATAGACCACAACAAAGGAGTGCCGCGCAGGGTTACATCGTCATCTGGCTGCCATACTATATCAAATACATCCTGACCATCTACTGTTTCCTTGAAATCAGTAGGCTGAACCTCAATAACAACCTTATTGGCTTCATAGTCTGAATTAGACTTGATATCAATAATGTCTGGCAATTCACTACCGGCTGCGTTCTCCCTAACATTCCAGTCAACAGGACGGGTATTGTTAAAGGCCGCTTCGCGGGTCTTAATACGTAATAAACCATATGAGTCAAAGTATACGGCGGTCTGAGTAGCCTTCGCTACCTCGCCAAATACTTCCCAAAGTGTCTGTTCTCCATCCGTCCAGAATACGTTGAGCATTGTGTACGGATATTCACCGACAGTAGATACGGCATAGTCGGTAAAACCAACCAAGTCGCAGAGACGCCAAATAGCCTCTTGCGAGGAAATGTTCTGGTACATTACCTGGCGAGGCTTAATCTCTTGCAATAGACGAGAAGCGTCTACAAGTTCCACCGACACCGTGTCGTCGCCCTCTGTCCACGTTTCTGTGAACATGGTGAATTGACGAACTAATTCCTTGGTCCCTCCGAGGTTATATTCGAAGTCCAACCACATCTTGACATTCTTGTCAAGCATGCCCGCATAAGGCGAAGACGAGTTATCAACAGAATATGTGCGGTCACCATTCCACAAGGAAATGCTTCCAGTGTTGGATGAGATATCACCCATTGGGGTAATGAAATCAGCCTCACCCATGTTCTGCTGGTCGTCTGCACTGATAAGGTCGGCGCTCAAATCCTTTTCTAGACGTGCGCTGATTTCAATAAGGTCAAAGTATCTAGCGGCTGTAAGACTTGTAACCACTACACGGACACCCTGAATAAGAGTGCTAGTAGAAATATCTCTAGTAGTGGTCCAATTGGTACCATTGAAATATAGAGTGACACGGCCATTAGCATCGATAACTGGATTGGTTGATACCGCCGTCCATGTGCCGCCAATCTTAACTAATACTTGAAATGCATCTGGTGCAACGTTACTGGTTTCAAACGCAACAACAATCTTGTTTGTGCGAACCGTGACGTTTGTTGTTCCACCAGGCGTAGTTACATATTCAACGGTAGGGTTGATATAGTTAGTGTTAAACGGCGCGACAGTTGGCTTGTAAGGAGCCTTCCAGTATTCGTAAGCAGAATCTTCGTCTGCCAAATACCATCTTGTGTCCGGTGGCGAGTCTGTGAATTCAGGAGACACCCTGGCCGTTCCCACGACAGCCTTGTTGAGCCCGCGACGGGCTGGTCTGACTGGATTGACAATAGATTCAATCGGGAACTTTTCAATGTCAATACCATCGGTATCCTCATCCGGCGTGTTGTAAACACGGGTATTAAAATAACGATTGATATTCCACTCGGCAGTCAACTTTGGAACTACATACACGGTGTAGTCTTGACGGAGGGCATTCTTAAGTGTTGTACTAGCGGTCTTCATTAAATCTCTTCAAGAGTAACGTTCAGACTCCAAAGGTCTGTCTTGCTGCCACGCTTGATGACCTCCCTGGAAAAATCAGTAATCATGACCTTGAAGATTTCAAAGTCGGCATCAGAATATGGTAGTGCGCTGTCAGCCACGGTTGGAACCGTCTTGTTGATAGCAGTACCATTACGTAAGATAACTCTAAACGCGGTGGAGCCAGCGGCAGACCTATAGAAAGCCTCCATTTGCTCACCGGACCAGCCGCCGTCAGCCGTAGGCAACCCACCAACGGAAACCTTGGATGGGAAGTTTTCCCAAGAAGCAGACAGCGTACGCTTCTTAGCAACTTCTTGGCGGCGCAATGTACCATTAACAGTTCTCTCATCGGTACCGATTCGAGCCCATTCGATGCTCAAAGGTGAGCGACCGTGGTCACTTACCCTTTCACCGTTCCAGTACATAATTGCGTTTTCTTGCCAACCAGCCATTAGTGCTTCACCGTCCTGCTACGTCCCTTGTTAGTGTCTCTCTTATCAATCTCTGCTACCGCGCCCTTGATACCGGCCTTGACAGCGTTCTCTAGGTCAATGTCATCGCGCAATACAGCACCGCGCAAGTCGATTGTTACGCTTTCAATATTATAGCCCGAACCGTCTCCATTTTCAATTCTGCTGATTCCACGGTCCAACTTATTGGTTAGATTCTTTGTTAGAACACGCTCGCCTTCGTGTAGGATTGCTGGGGTATTGTCATACTTGACCGTTCCACCCTTACGCAAGAATGCGTAAGGAGAGACGCCGTGACCCTCGAAGTGCAAGTGAGGTCCGCTAGAATTACCGGTATTACCTGTGTAACCGATACGAGCGCCACCCTTAATCAACTGTCCAGCGCTTACGGAGCGTTGTGAAAGGTGAGCATTCAAAGTTGAGAACCCACCGTGGTCAATTGCGATTACTCGACCATAAGACCTATATCCCAAACCGCCATGGTCTGCGCGGGGCTCATAGCCCGGAATGTCATAGGACGCAGAGACTCGACCGTCTGCTACTGCGTATAGAGGACTACCGACCGGCACACCAATGTCAATAGCGTTGTTGTAGTGGAGACCGTTAGTGATAACTCCACCGGTTACCGGACGGTGACGGCCACCAGAGCCCTGCATGAAACTACCGCCGATAATACCCTCAACGCCAGTAGCGCCACTGGTTGCACGATTCTTGCTTGGAGTGGCACCCTGGAATCCTCTTGCCAACATACTGATTGCAGAGGCACCAGCCATGCGGCCCACGGTTCCTCGCATAAAGTCTTCGCTAGGTCCACCGATTCCATACTTTCCATCATTAACCCTACTCATGAAGTCAGCACCGTACTTGTTTACCGCCGACTTGCTCATCATGAACTCGCCCTTACGGGCGCGCACGATAGCCTCGTTGTGTGCAGAGGTTGAGCCGGTGAATCCGGTACGGCTAGAGCCAGGACCACCAATCATGCCACCGTCGTGGCGTCCCTCGTTAATTGCCTTCAACTGCTCCGGTGTGCGGTTAGCGTTGACGCCGCCATTATTCGTAGGGCGCTTGGAAGCCTCCTGAATGCCCATCCACTTGCGGAACTCGGTGGTAGACATACCCATGGCGGCAGCCATTCCCTGAATCATACCCAAGGCGCTGTCATAACCAGCGGCAGCCCAATCAACATCAGACTTAAGGCTCAATGCCGTCTTCTGCATCTGCTCTAGCATTGTCTGGTCAATAAGGTCAGAATACTTAATAGAACCATCGGCCCATGCCTGACCAAAGGCATCGTAACGCTTGCTCATGCGCTCTAGGTACTTCTTGGCTTGTTCCTCATTGCGAGGAATGTAAGTCATGATAATATCTAGTTCCTTCTGCAACTGAGCGCGCTGCTGTTCCTGGCGCTGCTGTAGGCCCTGCTTTTGGATTTCACCGAGTTGCTGCTGCTTCTGCTTTTCAATCTCTAGGGACTTCTCGGCAGCCTCACGAGCCTTGTCAACTTCGTCTAGGCGCTTATCCTTCTGCTTTTCTAGACGGTCTACGCGGTCCTCCATGCTCTCCTGACGCTTCTTGGACTTCTGTGAAGCCTTGTCCATTTCAGACTCAATATCGTCTTGGATAGAAGAGACCATACCTTCGTTGTACAACTTAGCAGCCTCATCAAAGTTACCGCCGCCGATTGCAACGTTAAAGTCAATATTACGGTTCTCAGCATCCACCATAGCGTTAAGGCGCTTCATGGTGTTGTCATAGATACGCTGGCGAGTCTCGTCAGCCTTCTGCTCTGCTTCGATTTCCTTATTAATAGCATCGATACGACGGTCGAATGACTTTTCAATTCTTTCGGCTAGAGCGTCGAAGTGAGCGGCGATGCCGTCACCCTTCTTATCTAGCGCAGCACCAGCAGCGTCCACGCTATTATCCATGGCTGCTGACGCAGCGTCCTGAGACTCTTGTAGGTCGGCCATAATAGCGTTGCTAACGCCACCCATGACGGCCTGCATATTAGACTGCTGAGCGTCAACCCATCCGCCGCCTACACTGGCAAACTGGCGGTATACACTTAGAGACGCAGCCGCAGCAGACTTGCGGCGCTGCTCGGCGCGAGTGTTGGCCTCGACGGCTTCCTTCTGCTTAAGCAATGACCAATTAATCTGCTCGTTCAAAGACTTGATTGGTGGCAAGCCTACCTTTGCTAGACGCTCGTTAATCCAGTACAATTGACCGGTCTTGACCAACTGGTCTGCCATTTCATTACCGGACGCCTTCTGCTCCTGGGCCTGCTTCCTGAATGCCTCGACACGACGCTGTACGTTCTCGGTGGTAATTTGTGCCATTTGGTACTCATTGGTCTTGCGCAACTCGTCCCAACTACCAATTTCCTTCTTTACACCTAGTTCATCAGCGGTGGCCTGAACAAGAGCCTGCTCTAATGCAAGAGACTTTTGCAAGCCTTCTGCATAGAGACCCATTTCGCCAACCATAGCCCTCATCGTTGCCGGGTCAATACCAAACTTTTGAGACATAATGTCAGACGCCGGTAGACCCTGGTCGGCTAGGTTCTTGGCGAAACTATCCATAGTATCTGTAGAGCGCAGAGAGTTCCAGTATTCCATGAGTTCACGCATCTTATCCATATCAATACCGTTATCCTGCATCATGTCACGAGTCTGGTCTGAGAAAGTGTTCATCCAAGCCTCAGTAGACTTACCGTCGATTTCAGCCTGCATCTGAATTAAGAACTTGTTACGCTGCCCCCAGGTGCTTAGAGAATCAAATGAAGTCTTGAACTGGTCAACCATACCCTTTAGACGCTCATCGAACTGACGAGGGTCGTCGGAGGCTGCCTGGAAGAACATGTCGGAGATATTCTTGCTTAGCAACTTAGTGTCACCCATAGACTCCACCTGCTCGCGCAGTGCGCGAGCCTTTTCAATAGCCTCAGCCATGCTGTATCCGGCATTTGTGAATAGAGCGGTCAAAGCCATTTCAGCATCCTCGGCGTTACCGCTCAACTGACGTGTAAGAGTTACATACTGAGTCAGAGCCAAGGTGGTCTCCTTGGTGTTGTCTCCCTCGGAACGAGCATCGGAAATAGACTTTGCTACGGCGCTTAGGTTCTTGTCGCCCTCTAGTCTTTCTGCTAGTTCTTCGATACGAGATACTTCGGCGGTAGACTTATCGATACCGGCGATTGCTAGAGAAATGTCCTTATACTTACGCTCGACAAGACCCAACTGCTCACGCCATGAATCAGCGGAATCATTGATTCTCTCCTGGCGCTCTTCGCCTTCCTGCATCTGCTTGTAAATCTTGTAGATTGCAACACCGGCTACGGCAGCGACAACGCCCCATGGACCAAGTAGTGCGGAGCCAAGCAACTTAGCCTTGCTGATAAGCATGTTAAGGCCCTTACCTACACGGCTCGTGCTCGCGGCTGCCTTAGCAGACCACTTAGAACCAAAGCCAGAGTCCTTAAGCATACCCACACCTTGTAGGACAGAGAAACCGCTACCGGCCATGAACAATGCGTCTTGTACCTTGCCAGACGTAAATGCCATACCGGCGAAGGCTACGGATGCACCAGCAGCGGCGCGCTCTAGGCGCTGAGAATTCTTAGCGGCCATAGCCTCGCTATCGGCCAAGTCCTGAGCGGCCTTGGCGGAAGCAACCTTGTTTGCAGCAAAGCGTGCGCTCTGCTCGGTAGAAGACTTTTGAATCTGCTCAAAACGCTGCGCTGCGGTTACAGCGCCAGTCATTTGTGCGGTTCCATCATAATCAGGGTCTACAGGTGCAAGTGTAGACTTGCTTCCCTTACCGAATCCGAATACAGATAGGTTTCCGAATGGAATCCTGTTGCCCTTCTTGGTAGCCTTACGACCCTCGGAATCGATATAACGGTTTACTCGACCCAACGAATCCTTTACACCGTAGATAATCTGGTCGTGTTCGGTGTATCCAACCATTCTTCCGAATACATCGAACTTAGGCTTACGAACAGTCATCGCTGCGCCGATAGCGTTCTCGGCATTGTTGATAATGTCCTTGGCAGCCTTAGAAGTCATAGGGGCCGGGGTTACCGGCAAGACTACGTTAGAAGTGCCGCTGCCAGGGATGTTGCTAATGTCAATTGCGTTAGGATTGAATGGTGTCTTTTGACCGGCCACGGTGGCTGGGGACGCCATGTGCTGAGCAGCAGTTAGAAGGCCATTTGCGGAAAGAGTGGCCTCGTCATATGCGGCAGCCAGAGCCTTCAACTCCATTTGGAGTGTGCTCATCTGAGTCTCTTGCTTCTTCAACTGAGCGTTCAACTGCTCGGTGATAATTGCGGCATTCTGCTCTTCAACAGTCGTACCCTTCCAACGGGTAGCCAATGTACCTAGCCAACCAATACCCTTCTGGAAGTGACCAAATAGGTTGAAGAACAAACCTGTAAGCATAATCATAGGACCGATGACGGCAGTGGCGATAGCGGCGTATGCTAGGAATTCCTTCTTGCCGTCGCTTAGGCTATTGAATGCCTTAGCAATCATTGTTACTACTTCAAGAATGTCAGTACCGACTTCTAGGAACGGTTCACCAACATCAGCCAATTCTGCCTTTAGAACTTCCATTGTGGACTTGAACTGTCCAGAAGCAGAACCCATCTTGCGCTGCAACTCGGTTGCGGCGATAGTGGCTGACTTCTCGGCCTCTTGGTTAGCCAACTTAATAGACACAGCAGTCTGGTTTGCAGTGTTGTCAAGGTCCATGTACGCATCGGTCATGTTCTTGATGATTGCAGCACCACGAGAACTCTGCCAGGTTCCGAACAACTGGCTTAGACCCTGCTGGCGCTCGTAGTTAGGCATTTCCTTTAGAAGAGGACCAAGTTCTTGAATGAACTTGTATAGGTTACCGCCAGAGTTGCGGGAAATCTGCTGTAGGTTGGCATAGCCCTCAAAGAACTTGCCGGCGCGGTTTAGAATCTCTGGGTTAAGGATACGTGCAGAGATAGACTTTAGAGCGTTAGCGCCTTCGGGTGCTAGAACACCAGCGGAACGCATAGCAACCATAAGTGTTGTTGCTTCCTTGATGTTTACACCTAGACCCGCTAGGGCCGCGCCTGCGCGCGGCACCATTTCAGCAATGTCTTGAATAGATAGGCTAGTGGCGTTTTCTGTGGCGTTCATGTAGTCAAACGCCTCGGTCAAATCGTTAGCGTCCTTAATTGTGTCCTTGAACGCTGTACGCAGACCGGTAGTCATGTTAACGGCTGTCTCTACATCAAGGTCACCCAAAGCAGAGATACGTTGTACTTGGTCAACCATTGCTAGAAGGTCTTCACCCTTGAAGCCCTGCGCAGCCAACTGCTGCTGAACCTCTAGGGTATCCTGAATGGCGCTACCATATTCTTTGGCTAGACGAGTAGCCATAGTAAGAGACTGCTCACGAAGGTCGGAAAGTTCCTTCTCTCGACCCATAGCGGTTGTGGCTGTGGTGTCGTATACCTTGGCTACACGGGTCCAGGCGGCGTCAATGTCATATGCCATTTTACCGGTCATAGCACCGAACATAACGGTAGGAACGGTGAAACCAACCATCAACTGACGACCGGCCCACTGCGTGTTCTTACCGAAGTTAATCATGTTGTGTCCGGCAGACTCTAGAGCCTGTGACACAAAACCAATGCGATTCTTCCAGTTATCGAGTTCCTTCGGAACGTTGGCTGGCATAGTAACGTCAAATACACTACGACCCTGGGCATCAGTTCCCCAATACTGAGAAGTCATACGCTGCATACGAAGTTGGTCTCGGTAGACTTCCTTCATGATGCCGTGATGCTTCATCATGTCGCGGAAAGACAACTTCTGCTTCTGCAAAAGTTCGTTATAACGCTTGGTCTCAGAGTTTGCACGAATCTGCTGAGACGTCAAAAGACCGCTAGAAGACGCCGCATCGCGGTACGCCTTACTAGCGGTCTCAATAGCGTTTGTTGCTACACGCCACTTGGTAGGATTTACTAGTTCCTTGGCTGGGTTGGCCTTGCCCATCATTTCAAATGATGATGACAACGCTTCCGCCTGCCCCTGTAGGGCAGCCATTTGAGCCTGTACTTGGCCGAAGTTGCTTGTCGCATTAAAGCGAATGTCGATATTCTGCAAGTTATATCACATTTGTTCAAGTCGTCTTAGTTCAAGAATCTCAGGGTCAATCTCTTCATCGATACCGACCAAGTCGAAGACCATTTGCTGCTCTGTCTTACCGGCGATTGCGGCCTCGGCCTGTCGCTTGGTTTGTTCGAACAGCGATTCATTTGAACCATTTGAACTTGTATTTTCTTCGTCTAGGTCTACACCCTTAAATAGTGCATAGAACCTATTCTGTCGATGCTCCTTATCCCTCTGTGCTTTCAGAATCAGCATCAATTCCTCGAAGGTAAGTTCTTCCTCTAGTTCTGTAAAATTCTTCCAGTTACCATAAGGAAAACACTCTGCTTCAAGACCAGCGAGGTCAATGTCTTCCCACTTGACCCCGCTGGATTGGTTTACTGGCTTGGGAGGTTCTTGGCTAAATTTCCCTGGTCATTAGGGTCTAGCCTCAATCCGCCCGTTACTTCAAGAATGATATACATAGACTTCTCATCAACCTCATCGTCAATAAAGTCCTGAACAGACTTCACGTCTGCATCATCCTTAAGTGCCTTTTCTAGACCGAGGGCCAGCAACTCTTCATAAACGTCAAACTGCTTGCTAGCAAATTCACGCTCCGAAGGACGCTCTTCCTCTGGCTTTTGTACTGTCTCACGGACCCAATCGATATGATTCGACCAAATGTCCATGAACTTTCTTAGGTTCTTTAGTGATAGCGGCTGCAAGTGTAACTTCTTGCCACTAGGGAGAATAATCTCCTTTTCATCGAAAGCCTTTGTAGGCTCAGCCATGAATCCTCCTTGTTGTCATGAAACAATGTTATCATTGGTCTCATCATTCTGCAAATAAAAGACGACAGCCCCGGCATAATGCCGGGGCTGTCTAATGTGATACTAAATCACCAAGTACGCTTACGCTCCTTAGCGACACCATACTTGTTGGTGGCGCTGTCAGGCAAGGCACGGAAAGAAACCGGAATACCGGTGTTCTCGGCACGACGGTGACCAACAGTGGTCTCGTCAACAGAAATAACACGGTATGCGTGGTAAAACTTCTCAGAGTAAGTGGCCTGACCTACGGTACGACCAAATACACCATTACCAACGGCAATCAAACCACGCTCTGTAGGTGCGGCTCCCAAACCACCTTCACCAATATCCAAAGTTGCATCGGAAGCGGTGGAGGTTAGGGTTGTAGAAGACTGACCCCATGCAACCATAAGATTGAATAGAGTTGCCTGCGCCAAAGTGGTATTGAATGTTACTCGCATACTTGACTTGAAGGTCAAAGCAGCGTCTAGCCACTGGTCAACCTCAACGTCGGTGTACTCCGGGCTGTAAGCCATTTCGAAACCATCCTGGGTAAAACCGACCTGACGCCAAGAAGCATTAGCATCTAGCGTAGTCTGGTAAGCCTGGGCTGTTTCTGCTGGGCGTGTGGTACCGGATGGACCTAGGTAGAGGTCGCAAGCACCAATAACCAATTCCTGTGTATTGTAATTAGGCATTTATATTTTCACCTCCTGAAAACTGTGATGTTTTCTAGCACTTCCTCACTTGTCATAATAACAGTGAATCGATTAGTTTTCAAAATTAGACGGTTGTAAAGCGAGTTACCGGCGAATGGTTCTTCTTCTGATACTGAGTTTCGACAGTAACCATAGCAGAGACCCAGCCGTCTTCCTGGGTAGAAGGCTCAGCCTTCTCAATAAAACCTGCTCTAATGGCAGTGAAAGCAATATGACGGTCGCGCGTCCACGCGCCCGTGGCCTTGTTATACCCACCCTCTAGTTCTAGCCAGGTGTTTACATTCTCTGCTGTCTCGTCTGTAATCTGAAATAAGTCTCTAATTAGATTGGCTGTGGCGTTTGCCTCTCTAGCGCTTGTAGACCACACGGTATAAACCACAGATTCATTTACCAGCCCCCATACCTTTCCTACAGGCTCAATGGCTGAACCATAGACCAAGAAAGACTTACCGGTCGCCAGCAACTCTGGCTGCTGTTGTGAAGGGATGATTGGTACAGCCTTGACGGTCTCACCTAAACTATTGGTATAAGTAATAGGCACCCATCCGAGGTTCTCACGGAGCGCTCGGTTAACGTAACTGTTTAGGGCGTAAACGCCGTCAGCATACTCGTATGTCATACTTCATCATCCTCAATTTCTTCATCGTCTCTTTCGAAACTTTGTGCATAGGTGGTCAGGTCTTTCGAGGCCATTTCCTTACGTGCCTCGTGGGCTGCGTTTAAGGCGCTTACAGGCTGTACGATGACTGTCTTGACCTTGGACGCCGAACCACGTCTAATGCTCTCAAATTGCTTATTAGCCACATTGTTTACCATCTTCTCAACCCTAGGCTTAACGACCTCATCCATGTAGGCCGGTGCTTCGCTGGCCCAGAACATTGTCCAGAATGTGCTGAATGCTCCGGTCGCTGCCTCCCCACCTACGTTGTTAATTGTAGCAGACTTTGCAAAAGTAAAGTTTACCTGATTACCGTTTCTGTCTTCCGCTCCCGGTGTAGGAATGAAAAGAACCTTGGCTCGTCTAGGATTGATGTGTACATATGTACCAGTTTCCATGACCAGTGCCTTGAAACGGAAAATAGACCTACGCTTAAGCCTATCAATATTCTCCTGTGGAATACCGGTCTTGTCGGGGTCCGGCTTTGGTACGGCCTTCAAAGATTGTCTGAATGAGAAACTAACGGTCTTACGCTTACCCTTACCAGCCTTAATTAAATAGTACAGTGGTACGGAACCGATGCCGCCCCATTCCCATACGTGATGATACTTCTCTGGATTAGATAGCGATGCGGCCTTGAAGACCACATCGAACTTTTCCTTCAATTCTACAATTGCTGTATTCAAAAGAATGTCTGCATAGGCGTCAGACTCCATTGCTGTCACAAGACCGTCAATAGTTCCCATTGCTTCGAAGATTGGTCTTACGTCAGCAGACATTCTCATTGCTGGTCTGCACGCTCCAATAGCGCTAACTGTTCAATGAACTTACCGAATGGATTGGGGAGTGGCGTTACACCCATAACATTAAATACCGTCGCTGGCGCTCCGGGTAGTTCTTCTTCAACCCAAATGACACTACCATCCGAGCCACGAATATTTGTAATCTTGTCTCTCTTAGAGATTCTTACGGTAGAAGGCAACCACATCTGTACGTAATCTGTGTTGTCATAGATTTCACCGAAGACCTCAGAAGTACCGGTCGCCCTGATACCCTTGGACATGATGCCTCGTGCATAGCACTTGAACGTGCCTGTAGTGACCGTCTCGTTAATCGCAGGCGTTAACGGGTCATCTGGTACCGGAGAGTAGTCACGAATAATCTCACCGCTGTCTGGGTCCTGCATAAGAACCCACTCGTTCTGCTCTTCAATGACAACTACGGCATTGTCAATAACAACGCTGGGGCGCAGAATGTCTGCGGTCATATTCATTTTGGCAGCGCTGATGCATCCCATTAGATAACCACCCAATCGAACAAGACAAATTGTGATAGCAACTGGTCTGCTCGAACATGGCCCGTGGTCTCCCATGAAACTGAACTCATCTGAATCTGCCAGTCACCGGTCTTGATACTCTTAAGCATCTTGTCGCGGTAGGCTGCCTCTGGGCATGCGTATTCTTCTACCAATAGACGGGCAGCCAATTCAACCTCGGCTGGCACGGCAGTGTAGCCCCAACGGCCTGTAACGATGTACTTGGTGTATGGCCTAAAGCCTGCATAGTAGGCTGTGTAAGGCGTTTGAATTACCGGTCCGGCATCTAGGCTCCACTCAGGCGGCATTTCCTTGACAGTCATAAGAGACGCCGAGTTCTGCATTAAATACCAGCCGCCGGAGATAATTGTATAAGCACTTACGTTATAAACGTACTGCAACGTTTCTACACCATCAATACTAATAAGACGCATAGGCATCTTCAAGGACTTACCACCCTGGCCTGTAATTGCCCTTGGCCCGACATAGTAACCAAACGACTGGCCGGTGATGTTTTCAATTATGTGGCGAATCTGGCCTTCGATAATCTTGGCGGCTTCGTCATCCATGCCTGGGCTAATCTGCTTAATTACAGCGAGACTTAGCAATGGCGTTACTACACGCACGGGGGTCATGTCCTCAAAGTGATACGTTTCGCCGTTTTCGGTGTAATCAAACTTCCAATTAACTTCTAGGCGGCGGTCGTACTGTACCAAGAAGAATGGAAGGTCAAATGAATAAGTGTTAGTCTCAACATCTACCGCGACCAGCGGTACGTCGTAAACAGTCTCTCCCCCGTAGCAAACTTGAACGTCTACGGTCCCACCAACGGCTGTCAATGGGACGGTAAGTGATACGGTGCGCTCGGCGCTATTTCTATAAATCTCTTGCATATTAGTCTACCCTTGCGGTGATAACCTCTACCGGCTTGACTAGAATGACTATTGTCGTATTACCGGTCGCAGCCTGAATGGTCTGCGGTGCTGGGACCTTGACCACTAGAGTTTCAATCATCGTGTAATATCCTGAATTACTGTGACGTCACCGGCTACATATGTTCTGTTTTCACCGGAAGTTGTGACCTGTAGGTCCCAGATATATGAACCAGAAACTAACGTGGTCGTGACCGCACTTAGCAACACGACCTGAATCAGTCCAGCACCTCCCGGCTTCGTACAGGTCAATTCAATAGGCTCCATGTCATCGTAACCACGCTTCAATTGCGCCTTGACAGTTCCGGTCGTAATATCAATGGGCGTGCCCGTAACCAAGTCATTCAGTTGAACGAAGAACTTAAGGGTGTCACCACGGTAGATAACGAGGTCATAGTTAACAGGCAGAGCGCCGGTATTAATCGGCCCGCCTGCTGCCTGTCCTGAGTATACTAAGTCAGCCATAGTTGTATTCTACCATTTCCTTTTCTAAATTACGAATCATGCCATTTCATATGTAAACACGGCGCTCAATGTATCAGTATTTCCCCAGGCAAACGGTAACCCAGATGTGATTTGAGAACTAGACAGGGTGCTAGGAGAACTGTCAGTCAACAATTCTACCGTCGAAGTTGTTGGGAACCTTGCTGTGTGAATAGGAATGAATGCTACGCCAGTATCAATGGCACCACCGGCTGCCATAAGAACGTGCTGGTCCCAGGTAAAGAACGCTGGCGGGCTAACCGCAGTAAACGGCAGACTAAATCTCCAAACGCCAGAGCCGAACGTAGTTGTACTACCGGCCTTCAACTCAATACGACATGTTACAGTCTTGCCAACAATAGTATATCTACCGGTCAAATTACCGTTACCAATTACCGGATTGGTTGTAACAGCCGTCCAAGTTGGTGTGTAATCAACCCACTGGCCCTGGTTGGCTAGTGTTGTACTAAGAACTCTAACACGAATGTCATCGATAAATGCAGTTACCGCAAGGCCAGCGCCAGCATTGCCTTGGAATCTAAAGTAAGGCTTCGCACGATACATACCAACAGGCACAACGAATGATGCGGTGTATTGTACCCAGCCAGTCGTCAAATTGACTGCTGGTGCCTGGGTTAGAGTGACAGTTCCAGATGCAAAGAAGTCAGGTGTTCCGTCTGGCTTAACATGCAAACCGGCTGTAATCTTAGGGCCGTTGGTTGTAGAGTCAGTCTTTGCGTAATATGAAACTTCAACAGTGTCACCGGCAGAAACGTCAAATGCCTTTGTCTGTAGGGCTGGGTGGTCGCCAGAAACAGTCTGTGGATTATACAACTTCATAGAAGCCGTTCCACTATTAAACTGCGTGGTGTCACGAGTCATTGTGTGGCCGGTACCAGTAGACCAGAAAATACTGTAATCCTTGGTGATATCTGCGGCTTCCATATCTCCATTAGGAGTTAAACCAGATGTGTTTACTTCTGCCGCAGGGTTTCGCCACTCATAGTTCCAGTCACTATTGTTAAACTTAGTTGGAACGTGACCGATTGCTCCACCAGGGGCAATTGCACCGAAACCAGAGAAAGCATTGGCCTGCAAGATTCCAAGACCACTAAGTGATGCAATCTTTGTTGTACCGGCGTACCAACTGAATGCTCGGGTATTATTTGGAATAGAATACCACTGTTCGGCTACACCAATGCCGATTGCATGGTCTACTGTAGAAGCACCAATGTTATCGTAAAGAACAATCTTCGTACCGGCGCTTCTGGTAGTAAATGTAGGCGCAGCAATACCGGTGCTACCCATGTACATGTGGTTTCCACTAGCAATTCGGAATTGGCCCTGAGTAAATCTACCGGCCTCGGCAACTGCGTTGCCGGTACGAATCATAAACTTAACATATGAATCTGTAGATGCGGCTGCTGTCCACCCAGACACAATCTGTGCCTGGTTTAGAGCACCAGTAGTAGCGGTCAAAGCAATTGCGCTACCAACATCTGTGGCGGCTGCGGCTGGGTTGTTTACAACCAGACCCGGAGAGGCATTATCAGTATTTAAGGTTAATCCGGCACCGGCTAGCGGAACGCCGGACGTACCAATATTTACATAGGAGAACGTCTTTGTTCCGCTCACGGCTTGATTTCCAGTTAGGGCTACATATGCAGTGTCGTGGTTGTGGTTTCCTAGAGCAACAGTTGTACCGGTAGTACCAGTCGGAATTGCAGCAATTGGAACCGTACCAGTTAGGTTTCCGGCTGGCAGATTGGATAGAGAAGCACCAGAACCGCTGAATGATGAAGCAGATACAGAATTGGTTACTGTAATATTATTGGTGAATTCAACGGTACCATTGGCACGAATTGTCATTCGTGCAAGCGGCGTAGATGTTGAAGAGGTTGAGAAAATAATCTGACCCGGCACACCGGAGGCTGTGGGCGCACCATCACCGGTTACACTAATCCACGCTGCATCTAGGAAACTAGATGCATCGCTGGCCGTACCATTGAAAACAAGGCGTCCAAGGAGGTCTCCCGAACTCGTTCCGGTGAGATTTCCAAGAGAGGCATTCCTAGACTTGGCAAAAACAAACGCTGGGCCACTGGCATCGGCACTGTATCTGACAAGTACCTGTGCCGAAGTATTTGATGTAGTACCGGCCTGAGACTGTACAGGAGTAATCTGGAAACCACCGGAAACAACAACGGTAGAATTAGGAGCAATACCCACTCCAAGGTTAGTAATCTGAGCATTAGTCGTATTTACAGTTGTAGAGAACAGTGTTCCCCAGCGAGTTCCAGACGCACCAATATTATATGTTCCAGCAGATGCCGTAAATAGAGAGCCGGTAAATGTAATACCACCACTAGCGGTAATAGTAAGATTACCTTGCCCAGCAGTTCCCGTTCCAGAACTAGCCACAATACGAGAATCGTAGTCGGTGGCAGTGGCTCCTGAGTGAAAATCAATATATGGAGTGGAAGCCACGCCGTCTGTACGACCATGTTCGAAGGTGCCTGCCTGTGAAGAAATGTTTCCATTAAATACAGTAGAAGCACTAAATGCTTTAGCACCAGAGAATGTCTGGCTTCCAGTTAACGTTGCAACGTTAGAGGATAGGCGTGCATCAGCAAGCGTGCCAGAGGTAAGCATCGCAGCGTCTTGTAGATTAGTTCTAGGAACAGCAACAAGTCCACCTGGGTTTGTAGTTGAAAGACTGTCCATGTTGACGGTCGCACCCTGTGAACCGAACACACGCAAACCAATCCTGGCATCCCAGCCAGCGCGCTCTAGCCAGACTTCAAAGACCAGCGTAGAAATCTGCTTAGTATATAGGTTGCCGATTGTCGTTGCTGAGCCTTGGGTAAGGCTCCAAGCCTGGGCTGCAATATTATTGTCTCCGCGTTGTGAAACAGAGAAGAAAATCATATTGCGACTCTGGCTGCCGTAGTCACCGCTATTACCAATTACACCACTGATGTTAGCGCCCTGGGTTGCGGTTACACCGTCAATTGTAGCAATACGCTGATACTGAGTTGTACCGGTCGAAGACGAAGCACCATCGTAAACGCCAATTTGCTGCCATGTCTGGTCACCGCGAAGGAATGAAAATGCATTAGCGGTACCGGAGCCTAGACGAGCGGTCGCAATGGTTCCGCTAAGGTTTGAGGCTGCAACGGTGCCGGTGAAAGACGTGGCCGTAAGAGCAGCATTGAATGTTGCTCCTGTAGAATTCATAGACAAGAATGTCGTGCCACCGTCACCGAGGGTAATTAGCCCGCCCTGAGGACGGCGCTTAATCCATGTGCGTGTAGTGGCAGGGGTTAGATATGATGAATCAACGCCTAGACCATCAATAATTTCAACGGTATTCCAGTCACTACCGGCACCAAACCTGTTGGCAAAATTAATCTGCTGATAGGTATTCATCGCACCAGTATTGGTGTGATTTCTTAAAATCTGGAAATCATTAAGTGTTGAACCCAGGGTTAATGCAGTAGAAGAACTTAATACGGTTCCAGAGGCCGAAGCAACGGTTCCAGTAACAATAATGTGGCTGCTGAAACTTGTTTGTGCAGAGAATGTCTTTGTTCCAGAGACAGTCTGTGTACCGGACAGCGTCATTAGGTTGCTGGCGGCAATACCGCTATCCTGTAGGACGCCTACAGTATTAAAGAATGAAGGGACGTTACCGGCGACAGATGAACCATTAATGTTTCCAGGGTCACCTTTAGGAATGGTGAGGTCTAGAAGGAAGTTTGGCGATACGCCAGAAATATCTGCCGCTGCTGGGGAGCCGGGGGCTCCCGTGGTTACGGTTCCGATATCTAGTGTGGGTGATGGGCCTGGGAGACCTGCAAGGACACTAAGTTCCCTCACCTCGCCACCAGGGCCTACGGTGATTGGGTTGGAGGTTGAATCCTCAATTGTGGTTGTAGAAACAGTATCTACAATAATGATTTCGTTTATGTCCACTTGGTAACACTCTTAATCAGTGTGAGTGTTCCGAATAGAATCTTAGTCTGCTTACCGGCAGGGTTGCGTAGGAACACATCGTAACTGAATGTATTTCGTGATGGGTTGGCTGCCAGGTACTTA
>Ga0164309_10000342_pt1 | contig 26741 bp, 22 predicted proteins | sample Whisoiple_247_MG_FD_109984 | JGI IMG/M metagenome (GOLD analysis project Ga0164309, IMG submission 109984) | Soil microbial communities amended with fresh organic matter from upstate New York, USA - Whitman soil sample_247_MG | ecosystem: Environmental > Terrestrial > Soil > Unclassified >...
CGCGCCGCCTGCCAGTCGGGCGCCCCGTCCGCTCGGCTGCTTCGAGCGACTACCGCTGCCTCCGTCACTCATGCCCACCGATACCAGCAAGATCCGAAACTTCTCCATTATCGCTCACGTCGATCACGGGAAGAGCACGCTGGCGGATCGCATCCTCGACGTGACGGGCGCCATCACGGCGCGCGAGCAGGTCGATCAGTTCTTGGACAAGCTCGAGCTCGAGCGCGAGCGCGGCATCACGATCAAGGCGCAGTCCGTTCGGCTCAAGTATCTTTCGCCACGCGGCCAAGAATATCAGCTGCAACTGATCGACACGCCCGGACACGTCGACTTCAACTACGAGGTCAGCTCGAGCCTGCGGGCCTGTGAAGGCGCGCTGTTGGTGGTGGATGCGACGCAGGGAGTGCAGGCGCAAACCGTCGCCAACGCATACCTCGCCATCGAAAATAACCTGGAAATCATCCCGGTTCTGAACAAAGTCGACCTGCCCTCGGCGAACGTCGATCACACCGCGGAGCAAATCGAGAAGGTGATTGGCCTCGACTGCAGCGGCGCCATGTTCGCGAGCGGTAAGACCGGTGTCGGCGTGCTGGAAGTGCTGGAGGCCGTCATCGATCGCGTACCGCCACCCGAGGGCGACGCCAACGCACCGCTACGCGCGTTACTCTTCGACAGCTGGTACGACAGTTACCGCGGCGCCGTCGTGATGCTGCGCGTGATGGACGGCACGCTGCGCAAAGGCGATCGCATCAAGTTCATGGCCACCGGTCGTCACTACGACGTGACCGAGATGGGTTGTTACAACCCGCATCCGATCGCGATCGACGAACTCGGTCCGGGTGAGGTCGGCTTCATCGCCGCCAACATCAAGTCGACCGAAGACACCAAGATCGGCGACACCGTGACCACTTTTCACCACGGCGCGACCGATCCATTACCCGGCTTTCGCGAAGTGAAGCCGATGGTGTTCGCCGGCATCTTCCCGACCGACTCGGCCGAGTACGAGAATCTGCGTGACGCGCTCGCCAAGCTGCACCTGAACGACTCGTCGTTCAGCTTCGAGCCCGATACGTCGGATGCGCTGGGCTTCGGATTTCGCTGTGGCTTTCTCGGCCTGCTGCACATGGAAATCATCCAGGAGCGCTTGGAGCGCGAATACAACCTGGATCTGATCACTACCGCGCCGAGCGTGGTTTACATTGCGCACACCAAGAGCGGTGAAACCGTGCGCGTCGACAATCCGTCGAAGATGCCGCCGGTCGGTGATATCGACACCATCGAAGAGCCGATCCTCAAGCTGACGGTGCACGTGCCTGCGGAATACGTCGGCCCGACGGTCGCGCTGTGTGAGGAGCGCCGCGGCACCCAGCTCGGTCTCAACTATTCGACCAAGGACCATGTGGTGGTGAGCTACGAGCTGCCGCTGGCCGAGGTCATCCTCGATTTTCACGATCGTCTGAAGAGCGTGTCTCGCGGCTACGCGAGTATGGACTACGAGGTCACGGGCTATCGTGCCGACAACCTGGTCAAGCTCGACATGATGCTCAACGGCGAGCCGCTCGACGCGCTCAGCATCATCGTTCACAAGGACACCGCGTATGCCCGCGGCCGCGCGCTCGCCGCGAAGTTGAAGGAGCTCGTGCCGCGCCAACAGTACGAGGTGGCGATCCAAGCTGCGATCGGCGCAAAGATCATCAGCCGTGAAACGGTGCGCGCGATGCGCAAGGACGTGACCGCGAAGTGCTACGGCGGCGACATCAGCCGCAAGCGAAAGCTGCTGGAAAAGCAGAAAGAGGGCAAAAAGCGGATGAAGGCCGTTGGCAGCGTAGAAGTCCCGCAGGAAGCCTTTTTGGCCATCCTGAAGCTCGAGAACTGACGAGCCGGCAAGCCGCCTCGGTTCGTCCGTCGCCCGGCCAGAGGTAGTCTTGCCGGAAGCGAGTTCCGTCGTTACAAAAGAAGGATCCTGATGAGTAGCTCTGGCTCGAAGCTGCGTGAGAAACGCCTTTCGGAACTGAACGCGGGCGCGACGCCCGACGGCCAGGTCACGCACCTCGAAACGGTCGCGTTTGGCCCGTCGCTCGCGGTGGAGCGCTTTCGATTCGGCAACGGGCTCGAGCTGCTGTTTTGTGAAGACCACAGCGCGCCGGTGATCGCTTACCACACCTGGTTCCGCGTCGGCTCCCGCCACGAGCGTGAAGGCAAGACGGGCCTCGCGCACCTGTTCGAGCACCTGATGTTCAACGAGGTGGAAGGCCGCAAGGCCGGCGAGTTCGATCGCAAGCTGGAGGAAGCGGGCGCCGAGAGCAACGCCTCGACGTGGCTCGACTTCACCCAATACAACGTGTCGATCCCCAAGGACCAACTGCCGCTAGTGGTTCAGCTCGAATCCGAACGCATGAGCCGCTTGGTGCTGCGCGACCCGCAGGTGAAGAGCGAAAAAGAGGTGGTCGCCAACGAGCGACGCTACCGGGTCGACGACGACGTGGAAGGCGCCGTGAGTGAACTACTGTGGGCGACGGCTTTCGAGAACCACGCTTATCGCTGGCCAACCATCGGTTGGATGAAAGACATCGAAGGCTTCACCACCGAAGATTGCTTGGAATTTTATCGCACGTACTACGCGCCGAACAACGCGGTCTTGGTGATCGTCGGTGACGTGAGTGAAGCGGCGCTGCTCAAGCGGCTGTCGGCGGCATACGGCGCGCTGCCCGCAAGCAAGCTCCCGATCGAGGACGTTCGGCCCGAACCGCCGCAAGTTGCCGAGCGCCGGGTCGAAGTGACCAAACCGACCGCGACCGAAAAGCTGGTCGTTGGCTATCACAGCCCGGCCATGGGGGATTTCGATCATCCTGCCCTCTCGCTGCTCGCCGAAGTCTTGTTCAGCGGCCGCGCCAGTCGCTTGCATCAAAAGCTAGTGCGAGAGCTGGAGCTGGCGACCGAGGTGCGCGCGTTCGTTGGGCCATTTCGGGACCCTGGGTTGTTCGAGCTTTTCATCTCGGCGCGCGAAGGCACGAGCGCGGAAAGATTGTTGGAAGTGATCGACGCGGAGTTTGCGCGAGTCCAGAGCGAACCCATTTCCGCCGAAGAGATCGCGCGCGCTGCGGCGCGCCTCGAGCTCGGTCTGCTCGCGGGTCTCGAAACCGTCGACGGCAAGGCCTCCACCCTCGGCTTTTACGAGATCGTGTTGGGTCGACCGGGCGCGGCCTTCGAACGCCTCGACACGACGCGCCGGGTGACCGCCAGTGACTTGATTCGAGTCGCGCGCCGCTACCTGTTGCCGCGCTACCGCAGCGTGATTTTGGTTCGTCCTGACTTGTCGGCCGAGAGCGGCGCAGACGCGGAGGCCGCACAATGAGCGCCGCAGCCACGGTCGTTCGTTTGGAAGACGCGGGCGGCGCCACGGTGCTCTTGGAGACCTCTCGCGCGTTGCCTTTGGTCTCGATCAGCATCGGGTTGAAGACAGGCTCGTTGATCGACGCCCCCGGAAAGGAGGGCACCACTCGCCTCCTCTCGCGGCTCATGCGCCGCACGGCCGGCGGCCTGGAGCCTCAAGTGATCGACATGCGCATCGACTCGCTCGGAGCGTCGCTCAGCGCGGACGTCGTGCACAGCACGATGATCTTTCAAGCGACCGTGATCTCGCGTTCGCTCAACTCGTTCGTCGATCTGCTGGTGGACGTGCTGGCTCGACCTGGCCTCGCGACGGCCGAGCTCGAGCGCTTGCAGCGCGAGACCTTGGCCGAGCTCAAGGATTCACTCGATGACGACCGAAGCCTGGCCAGGCGCTTCTTCCGGCGTCGCTTTTTCGGCTCGCACCCGTATGGGCGGTCCGTCAGTGGCACACCGAAGACCGTGCCCGAAATCACCTCCGCCGACGTGGCCTCGGTTTTTCAGCGCTCGTTCGTGCGCGACAATCTGATCTTCGCCTTCTCGGGCGATTTGGACGCGCAACGCGCCTCGCACATCGCGCGCCGCATTTCCGATGCCCTGCCGAGCGGCGTCGCACCCGTGGACGACACCCCCGAGCCGACCACCACGCCCGGGCGACGTCTCGTGATCGTCGACAAGCCCGAACGCACGCAAACTCAGATTTTGATCGGTTGCCTCGGCTCACACACGCGCGACGAAGATCATGTCGCGCTGTTGGTGGCGAACACCATCTTCGGCGGCACCTTCACCGCGCGCATGACGCAAGAAGTCCGCTCCAAGCGCGGCTGGTCGTATGGCGCGTATTCGAACATGCCGTTCGATCGGCGGCGCCAAAGTTTCAGCATGTGGACCTTCCCCAAGGCGGAGGATGCGGGTCCGTGCGTGAAGCTCGAATTGGATATGCTGAGCGAGCTGCGCGCCAAGGGCGTTACCAAGTCGGAGCTATCCTGGGCCAAACGTTACATGGTCCGCTCGCATTGTTTCGCGATCGACACCGCGGCCAAGCGCGTCGGCTTGGAGCTCGACCAAACCCTGTATGATTTGCCGGAAAACTACTACGCGCACTATTTGGAGCGCGTGCAGTCGGTCACGCTCGATCGCGTCAATCAGGCCGTACAAGACCGGCTCTCGGAAAAAGACCTGTTGATCACCGTGGTCGGCACCGAGTCCTCGATCGGAAGCGCTGTGCGTGAGGCCGTGAGTGATTTGGCCTCGACCGAAGTCGTCGCGTTCGACAGCACCGACTGAGTGCCACCTGTTTCCACGGGACCGCTCTCACCGCCCGCCGCGAAAATAACTGGTGCTACGCCCGCCGATCCCGGGCTGCGACGAGCTTTCGACTCAGCTGGTTCTGCGCGGGCCCTAGCTCTCGAGACCGAGCGCGCTCGAGAGCGCACGAGCGACCGCTTGCGCGTCGAGCAGCGCGTTCGCCTCGACCTCGTTGATGAGTTCGTCGGGGCCGAGTGGAACGCGCAGATCGACGTACATCTTCAGCTTCGGCTCGGTACCGCTCGGGCGAACGTAGACCCGCCCCTCTCCAGCGAGTTCCAGCTCCACGAGCTGCGCTGGGCCGCGCCAACTCGGCGCGTCGGGCGCTGGCGAGTGAAGATCACGCACACACGTCACGGCGCGACCGGCCAATGACGTAGGCGGCGCGACGACCAATCGTTGCATCGCTTCTGCGATGCGCTTGGCACCGCCGGAGCCGGTCAGCACCACGTTGTGCGGCGCGCTCAGCCACAACCCATGCTCGCGGTACAGCGCGTGCAGTCGCTCGAGTACGGTCTTGCCTGCTGCTCGCGCCTCTGCCGCGAGCTCGGCAAAAGCGAGCGCGGCGCTGACGCCGTCCTTGTCGCGCACGGTGCGCCCAAACGAATAGCCGAGCGCCTCCTCGTACCCGAAACAATAGCGGTAGCCTCGAGCTTCCAGCGCGAGCGCAGCCGTCCAGATCCACTTGAAGCCCGTGAGCACGTTTTCGTGGCGAGCGCCGCGCGCTCGAGCGATCGACGAAAGCATCGGCGATGACACGATGGACGAGAGCACCAGCGGGCGCTCGCCCGACCCCACGTGAGAAAGCGCGAAATCCGCCAAAAGCAAGCCGATTTGGTTGCCCGTCAACACGCGAAAACGGCCGCTCGCGCTGGGCACGGCGACCGCTAGGCGATCGACGTCCGGATCATTGGCGATCACGAGGTCGGCGTTCTTTGCTTCCGCGAGCGCGAGCGCGAGATCCAGTGCCCCCGGCTCCTCGGGATTCGGGAAATGCACGGTCGGGAAATGACCGTCGGGCTCGCGTTGCTCGGGCACACTGCTCAAGCCGTCATAGCCAGCTTCCCGAAAGAGCCGCTCGACGAGCCGCGCGCCCACCCCGTGCAGCGCGGTATACACGATGCTGAGCCGCCGATCGCCGGTGATCCGCGGCAGGGAGCTGCGAACTTCCGCCAGATAGCGCTGCACGATGTCCTCACCGATCGGCTCCTGGCGGATCAGCTCAGCGAGTGGAATGGCATTGGCGGGGCCGAGCGCGCACATGCGCGCGAAAATCTCGCGATCCGTGGGAGGAATGACTTGGACGCCGTTTTCCCAATACAGTTTGTAGCCGTTGTATTCGGGAGGATTGTGGCTCGCGGTGATCATGATGCCGGCACTGGCGGCGAAGGCGCGCACGGCGTAGGCGACGAGCGGCGTGGGCACTGGCTCGAAGAAACGCCTCACGGGGATCCCGGCCGCGAGCAGCACTCGCGCTGCGGCGTCGGCGAAGCGCTGGCTGTCGAGCCGCGCGTCACAGCCGATCACCACGGGCAAGGTGCGCGCATCAGGCACGCGACCGAGCAACTGATCGGCGACCGCGCGAGTGACTCGGATCACGACCGCGAGGTTCATGCGCGCGCTGCCTGCGCCCACCACGCCGCGAAGTCCGGCGGTGCCGAACTCGAGATCGCCATGCATGCGCTCGGCGAGTTCGACGTCATTGCGCGCCGCGATCAGTTCTTCGAGCTCGGCGCGGGTGAGCGGGTCGGGGTCGTTCGCTGCCCAGGCGCGGGCGCTCTCGATCAGTTCCGCGGTCGCGGCTGAAGCTGACGGATTGGTCATCTGTTGGATATCCGCGACAGTGCCGGTTTTTCAGCTGCGGTTGAGCGTTTCAGCAAGGCTCGTGTCGTACTCGCCGCGACGAAATTCCGCAGAATTGAGCAGCTTCTGCAAGAAGGGCAAGTTGCTTTGGCGAGGGCCCTTCGGACCGAGCAGCTCGACTCGGCATGCCGCGAGGGCAGCTTCCAGTCGCTCGAGCGCTTCTTCGCGAGTCTTGCCGTGGGCGGCAACCTTGGCCAGCATCGGGTCGTAGTGCGGCGTGATTTCTTGCCCGGCGACCACGCCGGAGTCGATGCGCACGCCGGGCAAGCCGTTGGGCAGCTCGAAGCGCTGCAAAAGGCCCGGCTGGGGAATGAAGCCCTTCTGCGGATCCTCCGCATACAAGCGCACTTCGATCGCGTGACCTGAGAGACTCGGGGCGAGTGCGCGCGGTGGCAACGCCTCACCAGCGGCCACACGTAGTTGCAGCTCGACCAGGTCGAGCCCGGTCACGAGCTCGGTCACGGGGTGTTCGACTTGCAGGCGCGCGTTGACTTCCAAAAAATACAGCTCGCCGTCACCGTTGGCGACGAACTCGACCGTGCCGGCGCCGCGATAATCGGCCGCACGCACCACGGAAAGCGCTGCATTCCAGAGCTTCGCGCGGCGCTCGGCGCCGCTCGGCCCGCTAAAAAAACCAGCTGGAGACGGCGACTCCTCGATGATCTTTTGATGTCGGCGTTGCACGCTGCATTCGCGCTCGCCGAGCGCCACTGCGTGACCGTGCCCGTCGCAGAACACCTGGACCTCGATGTGGCGCGGGCCTTCGAGGTAACGTTCGAGGTAAATCCGCCCGTCACCGAACGCAGCGAACCCTCGATCCGCGCAAGTCTGCGCGGCCCGCTCGAGGTCGCCGAAACTGCGCACGATCTGCATGCCGATACCGCCCCCACCCGCAGCGGCCTTGATCAATAGCGGCAAGCCAATGCGTTCGGCCTCCGACTGGAGCTGCGCGCTGTCTTTGGGGTCGACGGGTTGCTCACTGCCGGGGGGCGGCGAGACGCCCACGCTGCGCGCCACTTGGCGCGCCGTGATCTTGTCGCCGAAGGCGTCGAGCGCGGCGCTGGGCGGACCGACGAAGACCGCGCCGCTCTCGCGTACGGCGTCGGCGAAGGCGCGACGTTCGCTGAGCAGCCCATAGCCAGGGTGCACGGCGTCGGCGCCCACGTCGCCGATCGCCGCCAAAATTGCCGGGATATTGAGGTAACTCTCGCTCACCTTGGCGGGCCCGATGCGAATCGCTTCGTCGGCCTGGGCAACGTGCGGTGAGAGCACATCCGCGTCGGAGAACACCGCTACGGTCGGTATCCCGAGTTCTTCACAGGTTCGGAAAATGCGGCAAGCGATTTCGCCGCGATTGGCGACCAGCACCTTCTTGAACATTACGCCTTCTTTGCTTGGGCTCGCAGCTCTTCGCGCTCGCGTTTCTTGCGTACCAGATCATCGGCCATGGCGAGCTGTCCGCAGGCTGCCGCGACTTCGTCACCGCGACGCGTGCGCACGAAGCAGCTGTAGCCCGCGTTGGCCAAGATGTCCTGAAATTGGCGCACCGCTTCAGACTTGGGCGCTTGCAGTTCTGAAGCCGTGATCGGATTCATCGGGATCAGATTGACCTTGCTCGGAAGCCCGCGCAGCAGCGTCGCGAGTTCTCGCGCGTGGCTCGGGCTGTCGTTCACGCCGTCGATCAGCGTGTACTCGATGGTGATCCGTCGTCGCTTGGGTAGCGGATAGGCTCGCAGCGCGCGCATCAACGCAGCCAGCGGATAGCGGCGATTCATGGGGATGATCTTGTCGCGTGTTTCGTCATTGGGCGCGTGCACCGAGACGGCGAGGCCAATTTTCCCTGCGAAATCGCGCCCCAGGCGCTCGATGCCCGGCGTGAGGCCGACCGTGCTGACGGTGATCCGGCGCGGGCTCATACCCAACCCGTCAGGGTGAGTGAGCAGCCTCAGCGAGCGCACCGTCTGCTCGTAGTGATGCAGCGGCTCGCCCATGCCCATGTACACCAAGTTGCCTAGCTGTTCGTCAGGTCGCAGGTAGCGCTTGGCGAGATACACCTGACTCACGATTTCCGAGGCACGCAGGCCGCGCACCAGGCCGGCCTGACCGCTGGCACAGAACACGCAACCCATGGCGCAACCGAACTGCGTCGAGATGCACAAGGTCACCTTCGACTTGGCCGCGAGCGGCTCGTCGTCTTCGTCGTCGGCGGGAGCGGCGCCGGCGTCGGCGTCGCTCGAATCAGTCATCGGGATGATCACGCACTCGACGCGCGCGCCGTCTTTCGCTGCGAGGACCAACTTGCGGGTGCCGTCCTTCGACTCGTGCACGGTCTCGACTTGGAAGGGCTCGCCCACGCCGGCTTGTCGCAAGCGCGCGCGAAATGGCACGCTCAAGTCGCTCATCTTGTCCGGGTCGAACTCGGCGCGTTGATGTAGCCAACGAAAGAGCTGCTTGGCGCGAAACGGCCGCTCACCGAGCTCCGTGAGCGCGGCTTGCCACTCTTCGGGCAGGCGCCCGACGGGATCTTCGATGTCCAGCGGTTCGGGGCTGGGGTCCGGATGGCTGCGCCCTGCGGGGGGCGTGGTACGGGTCGTCATTTGCCCTTCAGTTTGGCTTCGTCCCAGTAGCGGTCGAGCTCTTCGAGCGAAAGGCCTGCGGTGGGTTTGCCGTCGACGCCGCGCGGCCAGCCACCGTGCTCCTGTTTGACTCGGTCTTCCACGTGGGAAAAGCGGCGCGCAAAGCGATCTGAAGTGTTGCGTAAGGCAAGCTCGGCATCCACGCCATGGTGGCGAGCCAGGTTCACCAACGAGAACAGGAGATCGCCGAGCTCTTCTTCGATCCGCTGTTGGTTGCCGCCTGCGATGGCCTCGTCGACCTCGGCCAGCTCTTCACTCACCTTGTCGCGCGAACCGCGTCCGTCGGGCCAATCGAAACCGACGCGACTCACCTTCTCGCTCATGCGCTGCGCGCGATACAGAGCGGGCAGCGAGTGCGGCACTCCGTCCAGCACGCCGCGCTCCTTGTTCTCTTCGGACTTGATCGCTTCCCAGTTCGTGAGCACCTCCGCGCTGCCGCTGACTTGGACCTCGCCGAATACGTGCGGGTGGCGACGAACCAACTTGCTGACGATGCCGCGAATCACGTCATCCGGGCCAAACGCGGCCTCTCTCCGACCGAGCTCACCGAGAAACACGACCTGCAACGCGAGATCACCGAGCTCTTCTTGAATATGCCCCGGATCATTTTCGTCGATCGCGTCGATGACTTCGCACGCCTCCTCCAGCACGTAGCGGCGGAGCGACTTCATGTCTTGCTCGCGATCCCACGGGCAACCTCCTTCGCCGAGAAGGCGTTGCATCAATGCAACGAGGCTTGGGTAGGTTTGGCCGTGCTGCTCGGCGAGCGGCAGCGGTTCAGGGATCGGAAAGGCTCGACTGCTCATGGTGTGGCTGACGAAAACCGGGCAAAGCGGCTCCGTGCGATGCCAGCACTAGCACGCGCCCGGCTGAGCGGCTCGCTGGAATTTCCAGCGGATCCGCGCACCTCGGTGCTAAGCTCTGGAGGCATGGAATCAGTCCTGCTGATCGAGCGAGAGGGCCCCGTCGCGACGCTGATCATGAATCGTCCGCAGACGAAGAACGCGCTCGATCCGGAGCTGCTCGCCGCGCTCGCTGCGGGTTTGGCGGGCGTCGCGGACGACCCGAGCGTGCGCGCGGTCGTTCTCACGGGTGCGGGCGACGCTTTCTGTTCGGGGGCGGATCTCAAAGGGGCGCTCGGCGATCTCGACGTGGGAGCGGATCTCGGGCCGCGCATCGGTCAGTTTCACGCGTTGATTCGCGCCATCGTGCACGCGCGCAAACCGGTGATCGCAGCGGTACGCGGGCCCGCGGTCGGCTTCGGCGCCGACCTCGCGTTAGCCTGTGACTTGCGCGTGCTTTCGCGCGAGGCGTATTTGCAAGAAAAGTTTGTGGCCATCGGGCTGATGCCCGACGGCGGCGGCAGCTATTGGCTGCCACGCCTGGTCGGGCTCGGCCGCGCGCTCGAGTATCTGTTGCTCGGCACGCGCATCGACGCCGACCTCGCGCTACAGCTCGGGCTCGCCAATCGCGTCACGGACGACGAGCGCGCGGAGGCACAGACTCTCGCGGCCTCCCTCGCCGCAGGCCCACCGCTCGCCTTGGCCGCGATCAAGAGCGCCGTGCGCGAGTCCGCCCAGGGCGGGATCGAGGCCGCCCTCGAGCGTGAAAAATACGGGCAAACCGCGTTGCTCGGTTCGGTCGACTTTCGCGAAGGCGTGGCCGCATGGGCCGCCAAGCGCAGCCCACGGTTCTCCGGCAAGTAGCCCTGCGCGCGAAGCTCGGACGTCAGAACAAATAACGCTCGCCCGAGTCACACAAGATCGTCACGACGTTGCCGCCCTTGAGCTGGGCCGCAACCTCACAGGCCGCATGGACGTTGGCGCCGGAAGAGGGCCCGACGAGCAATCCCTCTTCACGAGCAAGCCGACGCGCCATGCGTTCGGCAGCGACGTCCGTCACTTCAATCACGTTGTCGATCACGCTGCGATCGACGATCTGCGGGATGAAGCCGGCACCCAAACCTTGGATGCCGTGCATGCCGGCGGGCTTGCCGGAAAGCACGGCGCTGTTCGCGGGTTCGACCGCGAACACTTTGACGGCGCTGCCGAGTTTGTTCTTCAGGGTGCGCCCCACGCCCGTTACGGTGCCGCCAGTGCCGACGCCGCTCACGAACGCGCTCAGGGAATTGCCGGTTTGTTCGAGAATTTCCAGCGCGGTGCCGTTCTCGTGGCTCGCAGGGTTGGCTGGGTTGTCGAATTGACTGGGCATGAACGAGCCCGGGGTGTCCGAGAGCACGCGCAGCGCTTTGCTCACTGCGCCGGACATGCCGTCACCCGCGGGAGTGAGAATGATCTCGGCGCCGTACGCACGCAGGATGTAACGCCGCTCGAGGCTCATGTCTTCGGGCATGACCAAGATGCAGCGGTAGCCGCGCACGGCTGCGATCATCGCGAGACTGATGCCGGTGTTGCCGCTGGTGGCCTCGACCAACGTCGCGCCCGGCTCGAGCTCTCCGGATTTTTCAGCAGCCAAGATCATGGACAGCGCGGGGCGATCCTTGACGCTGCCCGCGGGGTTCACGAACTCGGCCTTGGCCCAGACCGTGGCGCCGCCCTGCGGCGAGAGCCGAGCCAGGCGCACGAGCGGTGTTTTTTCAATCAGCCCGAGCACATCGTCGGCGACGCGCAGGCCGCTTTGGGTGAAGCGACTCGAATGGACCAAACCTTTTGGGGCGTCAGAGCTCATCAATCCTCGAAACTACTCTATTTCCGGCGTGCCCTGCGCGACAAACGCGGCCCGCTTGCCGCTCACCCCGAGCGAGAGCTTTCCCTCGAAATAGGGGCTCTTCACCCGGGCGAGCGCGAAGAGTTTGCCGGTCAGCGGGCTGCGCGCGACGCTGGTGAGCTCGCCCACCGCCTCGCCGCTGTCACCCGCAGTCACCGGAGTGCCGACGGCGGGCAGCTCGGCGCTGTCATCGAGCGCCAGGGCCACCAAGCGGCGCTTGAGCTTGCCGCGCATGTCCTGCATGCACACGACCTCTTGGCCGAGGTAACAGCCCTTGTTCCAAGCGACCGCACGGCGATCGAGCGCGGCCTCGTGCGGGTTGTCGGCTTCGCCGAAATCGATCCCGAAGCGCCCGAACGTCTGGCTGATGCGTCGGGCCTCCCAGTCCGCATCCGTGGCGCGGCGCAGTGCCGGTGTGCGCTCGACGAAGCGCTCGAGCTCGAGCAGCTCGTCGCGCTCGAAAACCAGCGTCGCTGCAGCTTCGGAAGTGAAGCGGATCCCAGAGGCCGTCCCCGCACAGGTCTTCGCTGCTGCCTCGGCCAAGACCGCAGCCCCGAGCCCGTGAAAGTCCGCCCACAGGTAGTCAGCGCTGACATCGCTGAGCTCGGCGTCCTCCATGACCAGGAATTTGTCGAGCGACGCCAGCAGCCCTTGGGCTACGCCGGGCGAGACGCCGACCAACAGGCCCTCGGCGCTGTCGACGATTTCGACCTCGCTCTGAATTTTGCCCTGCTTGTTCAACACCAGCCCGAACGCACCACGCCCCGGCTCCACCTTCAGCACGTCACAGGTGACGAGCCCATTGAGCCAGGTCTTGGCCTCACTGCCAGTCACGAGCAGCGTGCCGCGCGCAGGCTGCAGCACGACGAGCACCGGTTCTGGGGGCCCAGCGGAAGTCATCGCTCAAGCATTAGCCGGCGGCACGAGCGAAGCAAGTTGCTCGCTCTTTGCGCCGAACCCGCCCGGATCTCGCGAGGGCACGTCACTCGACCGGGACATCCTCGTCGACGGTCGGGTAGATGGGACCGTCCTTCAAGGTCACGTCGGCTTCCGAGCCGTCCAGGTGCTTGACCTTGAAGGTCACGCCCGTGGCGACGTTGGAGTTGATCAGGCTGCGCGCCGTTTCCGGGTCCATCCCTTTCACCTCGCGGCCTTGAATCCGAAGGATTTGGTCACCGTTCGTGAGTTTGGCCCGCCCTGCAGGTGATTCGACAATCACCCGGGTGACGTGAATCTCGTCGCTGCCGAATTCGTAGTACAGACCTAGGCCAAATTTCGCGTGTGCCGGCTGAACCACGATTTCGATCATGGCGCCGCTATCACAACGCAGCTCGAGGTTCTGCTCATCGCTCGCTTCGGCCAAGATATTGCCGATGGTCTCGACGCAAATCGGATGGTTGTTGAGTGCGTTCGAATCCCAGAGCTCGACGCGCACCGGCACGCCTTGAGGAATGCGATAGTTGCCGAGCTTTTGATCGGGCCAGGTCGGCGTGAGCGTGTTCGCTTGCACCGGCGTGAGCAAGATCTCCTTGTCGTCGATCAAGAGCTTCGCGAACGGGTCTGGCGCAGAGCCGCCCACGGAGTCCCACTGGCGGCCGTCGCGGGTGTGCTTCGGGATATGGGCGTTGGCAAACTTGAGAAAAACCAAATCCGCGGGCGGCGGCGGTTCCAGGCGACGTGTCCCGGCCGCACGCACCGGGGTGCTGATCTCCGGATACACCGCGCCACAAGCACACAAGCCCAGGCCCCAAAACGCGGCCGCCAAGATCCGCGCAAACCCATGAACCCTAACGGAAAGCATTGGCAGGGAGGCTAGCACAACCGCCCCCCGGACCTGGTGTCAGCGCGTCACGCCGCAGGCTTCGGCTACGCCGTCACGGTAACCCAACCACAGCTCGAGAGCCTGCTCCATCGCAGCAATGACGGCAGTCCGGCGGGCCGCCGGGACGTGGTCGAGCATGACCCGCCAGGCGGCGGCGCGGTGCTCACCTTCCACCGCACGGTGCGCCTTGGTCAATTGGAGGTGGGACAGCGGGAGGCCATAGTGGCGCACCAGGGGATGGTCTTCGAGCGCTGGGACGGGGCGACGTGGCGCGCCCGGATCGAGTTCGCCGCGCTCATATGCGGTGCCTTCGATGAAGAGCGTAGTGACAGCCGCGCCAGCGTCCCAGCCGCCGTGCAGAGTCGTCTCATCCAGGAACGCTCGATAACGTTGCGCGGCGGGGAGTAACGCAACCTGCTCGAAACGTGACAGCTCCATACTCAAACCGCGCGGATACTCCAAAAACAATTCTGGATGCGGTTTGCCTGCTTGGATGCCACCGGTCTCTTCTTCGTACACGTTCTCGATCAGCTCGCGACGCACGACGGCGATCGGACACGTGATGTAGGCGCGCGCCACCATGATCGGAAAGTCACGCACATACGTCGCGTATTCTTGCTCGAGGTGAATATGCAGGCGATCCCGAGCGACGAGGCCGTTGGTAAACGCGGGCCACGCCCAGTGCTTTTTCCGCTCCATGATCTCGAGCAGCGCTTCGCGGAAGTCGTCTCGATCCATGCTCCACGCACATTAGCACCGCGCGCGCGCCAAACTCGACAACCGCGCGAGAACACCGCGTCATGCGCCCAAACGAGACTGTTCCGGCCGACGAGGGCCGATCAGGAGAGCGCAAGACGAAGCGTCCTGGCTGCCAGGCCGGCAGCTCCCTATCTCACCTTTGTCATGGAGAAGCGTGCGAAGCGCGGCGCTGAGCGGTATGATTAGCTCACTGCGCACGGCGCGCTCCTCGCAGGTAAACGGAGACTCGCATGGCTCGCATGTTTGGCTTTATCGGTAATCGCCCGGATCTCGGCGCTCGCGTGCTCGAGGCCAACGCCTTGATTTTGCGCGCGCGGCGCACCGCGGGTGATCCGCTCGGTTGGGGCCTGGGCTTCTACCAGTCGGGTGAAGTGCTGCTGCGCCGCCGACCGATCGACGATCGAGACGAAATCGATCTGGTCGAAGCTGCAGGCGACATTCGCACGGACGTGCTGATCGGCCACGTGAGGCGCGCTTCGGTCGGCGGTCTGCGTACGGAAAATACGCATCCCTTCCGCTACCGGATGTGGCTCTTCGCCCAGACCGGTACCATCTACGGTTTCGAGCGGCTGCGTGAACGATTGCTCGCCTCGCAACCGGAGTTCTTGCGCAAGAACGTACGCGGCGAAACGGACAGTGAGCTGTTCTTCTATTTGTTCCTGTCGTTCTTGCACGACGCAGGGCACCTGAGCGACGCACACGTCGCTCCGGAGCACGTCGCGGGTGCACTGCGCGCATCGATCAGCTTGGTCGATCGCCTGTCCGCGGAAGAGGGCCACCCCGCCAATAGTGGTGATATCTTGGTCACCAATGGCGAGCAGCTCTTGGCCGTTCATCGCGAAGGGACGATGGGGTTTCGAGTTTGGAACGGCCGACGTGACATCGAGGAGCTGCTCGGTGAAGACGGAGTCCGCAAGGCGCGCATCCCCAGCATCGAGAGCACGCATTTCTCCCTGATTGCCTCGGAGTTGGACGGAACGCCCGTGGGTTTTCGCGAGGTCGCGCCGCAGTCGATCGTTACGCTGTCGCGAACGGATGAGCCTCGCGTCGAAGCGCTTTAGCTCGGGTTCGTGCCTCGGCGCGCTGGCGCTGTGCCTGAACTGCGGCGGCATGCCTCCGGCAACGCACAGCGCCGAGCGCGCTGCGCCGCGTCGCGCCCCGGGCATCGCCGAACAACGCTCCGAGGTGCTGCCGGAGGCGGCAAGCGTCGGCAACAGCCGCGATCAGTGGCTCGTGTTGCGCGCTCCGGCAGCGAGCAGCCTCGCTCGCGAAGCGGTGCGCGACTTCTTGCGCGCCGCCGTCAACGAGGCGCCCGAGCGGATGGATCCGCTGCTCACTGCGCAAGCCGTCGTCGACACCGGCGCCGGCAAACAACCCGCGCGAACGTTTTGGCAGTCCCGCTTCTCGGCCCTCGACTACACGGAGCTCCGCGGCCAGCTGCTATTCCGTGAGGCGGAGCTGGAAACGTTCCGGGCCGAGGATCTGGCACGCCTACCTCCCGCGCGCCGGTTCCCGATCGAACTTGCGACCGATGAAATCGCGGTTCGAGTCCCCATCCGCGTCTCCTGGACGGGGCGCGCTCGGTTGTTCGGCGACGAGCTCGTGTTTCGCTTACAGCCCGCGGGAGCGCGCTACGAAATCGCCGAGATCAGCGAAGAATTCCGGCTGCCTTGAGCGCCGCAAAAATCACATCCCTGACAGGATGCGAAAGCCTTCGCCCTCGCGGGCGAGCTGCATGCGGTTGTCGGCGACGCGGCGGCGCCAAACATCGCCATGTGACGTGGGGATTTTGTAGCTCGCGCTGTACGTGAAGTCGACGAGCACCGTGTCTTTGCGGCCCTCGCTGACGTTGCGGTAGTGGATCTCGTAGCGGATGGCGGTCGTGCTCTTGAACTGAGAGTTGAGGTATTCCTCGAGGCCCTCGTAGTTCATGTCGTCGCTCGCATCCACGTTGCCACCGTCTTCGTAGTAGCTGGGGTGCGCCATCTTCAGGAGCTTCGCGGTGTTGCGTTGCTCGACGGCGTGTCGGTACCCCTCACAGTACTCAATCACCCGCCGATTGAAGTCGGTGTCCTCCACGTCGGTGTTGAGGATGTACAGATGGCTGCAGCCGAGGGTGGACAGCACAGCCAAGACGAGCAACGGGAGGAGCGAGCGAAGTGAGGGCACGGATTTCTTTTCAGCCAACGCCGCCGGACGGAGGCGTATTCCGGGCAGACAGTGCCAAAGGCCGCACGGTTCCGCAAGCTGGGGACTGAAGGCCGGGACTGTCGGCTCAGGCTTGGGCCGAACTCAAGGCACGCTTCAATGAGGGCCAACCGGGTGCGGTTTTCGAGGGGCGGGCCGACGCCTCGCGGAGCCTGGTGGCCAGGGCTTCACCGTCCAGGGGCAGGCCAGAGTCGCCCGTGTCGAGCCAGGCCGCGATCGCGCCGGGTTCAGGCTGGGGAAGGCCAGCGACGCCAAAAACCTCCCTGACCACCGGACCTACGTCTTCGACCGCCAGCACCAACAGCGACTGAGCGTCGCCGGCGGCCAAAAGGTCGATCCCGAGGAGCAGCGCCTCGAGTGCAGCGGCCGGCCCCGCGCCGACACTAAAGTTCGGCCCCTGCAACCCAAAAGCGATTGCGGCGCGCCCGGGGGCCAAATTGGGTGATGTGGCCGGGAAACGCCGCGGCTCTGCACCTCGCGCCCCGCGCTCGCGGATGCGGGCGGCAAACAGCTCGTTCACCTCCAAGGTGGCGCTCATCGTACCAACGATCACGCCGCACGACTTGCGAGCTTCCGCCGAGAGCTGCCGCCCTTCGAGCAAGTTCGAGATGGCCGCGAGACACAGCAGCGAAGGTCGGTCGTAGCGCTCCAGATCTTGCTCGGCGACGCCTGTCGCGCGGGCAATGCCCGCGACGTCCGGCACCAGCGCGGGTTCACCCAAACCGCGCAGGCGCACGCGCCGCTGCGGGCGGGCAGCGGCCGGACGTTGTGGTGCCTGCGGGCTAAGCACGAGGGCCGCGTTGGCACCACCGAAGGCGGTCGACAACTTGAGCAAATGCGCGGCGTTTCCCGGCTGGTTTTGAGCGCAAAGCCGCGCCGGAAATTCGCTCTCGAGCTCCCCCTCGCCGTACGCAGCCGGCAAGATCCCGCGGCTCGACGCAGACAGCGCGGCAAGCGTTTCGAGTGTGCCTGCGGCGCCCAAGGTATGCCCCACGATCGCCTTGAACGGATGGACGACGACGCGCTCGACGGTCGGGCCGAGCACCGCAGCGATGGCGTGACTCTCCGCGCTATCGTTGAACGGCGTGGCTGTCGCGTGAGCGCTGACCAGATCGATGCGCGATGGGGCGACCTCGGCATCCAGCAGCGCGGCGCGGGCCGCGCGGGCGAGACCGGCGCCCGTGCGATCTGGGGCGGTAACGTGAACCGCATCACAGCCCACGCCAAAGCCCAGGACGTGCCCGAGCGCCCCGGCGTCAGACGAGCGCGAAAGGGCGACCAAAGCTGCGCCCTCTCCCAGCGCCAGACCGTCCCGATCTCGGCGAAACGGCCGCGGAACGCTGGCGGTGGTTGCGCCCAAGGCTTCGAAGCCAGCGGCTGCAAACGTCGTCAGCGCGTCATAGCCACCGGCAATCACCAAGTCACACGCGCCCGCTTCCAGCCAACGGCAACCAATCCCCATGGCGACGGTCGATGACGCACACGCCGCGAGCACCTGCGTCACCCGGACCGGGGTCAACCGAAAACGGTCGAGCGCACGCAGTGGGCCGAAATAGCTGGCAGCAAGCGCCTGCTCTTGGCTGATGTTTTGATTGCCCGCCCGCGCGACGAGCAACTCCGTCAGTGAGCCCAAGCCACCGGAAGAGGTGCCGAGCGCGAGTCCGAGTCGCAGCTCACGGAAGCCGGGAAGAACGCTCTCCAAATCCGCGAACAGCAGGCTCAATGCGCGATCGAGCAAAGCATGCGCGCGGTCCTTGCCTGCGGACGGCTCGAGCGGCGCGCGCGCGGCGTTGGGGCGCCGCAAGCCAGCGGCAGTAAGACCACCGTCCACACCAATTCGAGTTTCCGGACGCGCGCCGAGTTCACCGACCCCGTAGCCCGCTGCGCGCTCGCCGAGCGGCGAAATGACGCCCGCTGCAATGATTGCGATCGGTTTCACGGGCGCGCCTCGTAGCGGCAGAGCCGGGTCAAATACAGCGTGTCGACGTCAGCAGTGACGACCAAGGCCTGTTCGACAGCCCCCGAGGCAACTTCGGACGCGGCGACTGCGAGCGCTGTAGCTCCAATCGCTTCGTGCTGACCGAGCACCGCAGGCAGACTGACCAGCCGCACGTCGGCCCAGGGCGACCGCCCGAGCGAGCCAGCGATCGGCGACGGCAAGAAGCCAGCCACGATGCACGCTTTCGGCGGCGGATGGGGCAATGCGGCGAACGCTCGCTCCGGAGCGCCGCGCAGCGCGCGATGTTCCGCAACCACGGCGCGCGGCAACTGTCCGCGCGAAAGCGCCGTGTGCAACGGCTCGAGAACGACGAATCCCCCGCCCTCGCTGCGCGTTCCGTCCTCGCCCAACACAGCGTCGACAATCGAGTCGCGAGCCTCGGCAGCGCCCGCAAGCACGGCAGGAGCAAGACCGAGTTCGAGCAGAGAGATTGCGACGGACACCGCGGACTGCCCGCTAGTCGCGAACTCACTCACGGACAGACACGGGCCGGTGAGGCCCAGGTAGATGGAAGCGTTGCCGGAACCAGTAGAAGCAATCAGCTGCGGAAACTCCGCCGGGCTCGCGAATTTGGGACCTTGGCCCAATACCTTCTGCAAAAACCGCACTGAGCGTTCGACGTCCCCGAATGCGCTTCCCACCACGAAGCCTGTCTCGGCAGGTTCGAGCGCGGAATCGCGTAGGGCTGCCTCGGCGGTCGCGACGACCAGCGCCGAGGCGCGGCCAAAGCGGCGCGAGCGTTCGGGATCGAGCAAGCTGAGCGGCTCCAGCGACGGAGCTGCAAGCGCTTCCGTCGCGACGAGATAACGCGCGCTCTCCACGCCACGGAGGACTCCTTCAGGCCCGTAGCTCGCCGCGCCAGAAATCACGATCTCGGCGGTCCGCTTTCCGGTCAGGGCACGAGGCTCGGCGTTCGGCGCCTCGAAGGCGAGCACCGCGCAGGCCCCTCCGAAGCCGAACGAGCTCGACAATGCCGCACGCAGGGGAGCGGCTTGATTCGCCTCACGCACGTGACGAAGCGCCGGGGCCTCGGGACGCTCGAGCCCAGCCGTGGGCGGCAATCGCCCGCCATTCACGCTGAGTGCAGTGATGGCCGCTTCGATCGCGCCCGCAGCGCCCAACGTGTGACCGATCTGGGCTTTGGACGACGAGACCCATACCCTACTCACGTCCGCACCGAAGACTCGCTGCAAAGCGCGGGCCTCCATGGCGTCGTTCTGAATCGTCCCGGTACCGTGGGCGTTCACGTAGTCGACCTCGGCCGTGGAAAGGCCGGCCACGGCCATCGCGTCCGACAACACGCGGGCGGCGCGCTCGCCGCTCGGCTCAGGGTGCGTGACGTGATGCGCTTCGGACGCGACTGCCCACCCGCTGAGGAAGGCGATGATCGGCACACCGCGGGCGCGCGCGCTCGATTCGAGCTCGAGCACCAAGCAGCCCGCTCCCTCCCCGAGCGTGAGCCCTGCGCGCCCAACGTCGAACGGTCGGCTGGGCTCCGGATCGACGGCGCCCAGCGCGCTGAAACCGGTGAATGTCAGTTGGCAGAGCCCATCGACACCACCGGCCAACACGCGCTCCGCGCGGCCCGAGAGCAGCCAAGAGGCACCGAGCGCAATGGCGACTGCGCCACTCGAACAAGCACTGCACACCGTCGCCGTGGGCGTCACGTTGCCGAGCGCTCGCGCGAGCCGTTCGACCGTCACCGCCAGTGGGAAATCCAGCAAGCGTCGGACATCCTGAGGCGTACTCCGACCAGGCTCGATCGCGGCCAGGGCGCGCTCGGTCTCGTACATGCCGCCGGTCGTCCCTCCCAGCGCCAAGCCCAGCGCGGAACCGTGGCGATGCCCTGCTTGCGCCAAGGCTTCACGCGCCGCGACGAACGCAAACGCATCGCTGCGCGACCAATCCCGAGCTTCACCCTGGGGGGCGATAGCGCCGACGTCGAGACCGCGCACCTCCGCGGCGATCCGTGATTTGAGCCCATTCGTGTCGAACAAGCTGACTTCGTCAATGCCGCGTTCCCCGGCGCACAGCCGCGAGAACGAGCGCTCGCGCCCGATGCCGAGCGAGGTGACCAGGCCGATCCCCGTGATCGCAATGCGCTCACGTGTCGCCATGGCTAGCCTGCTTTCGCCCGCGTGATGTGCTCGGCGATCGCGTTGACCGACGCGAAAATGGCGCGGCTGGCTTCACCTTCGGGCACACTGACCCCGAAGCGCTCCTCGATTGCCATCGCGAGCTGCAAAGCGTCGAGCGAATCGAGGCCCAGGCCCTCGCCAAATAGCGGAGCTGCGTCGTCGATGTCCGCCTCGGTCCGACCGCGTAGATCCAGCTCTTCGAGCAAGGCGCGTTTGATTCGTGATTTGAGCTCGGTCTGATCCATAGCTACGTCGCACTCAACCCTTGGCGCTCTTGACGATCGCCGCCACAACGTCGCGATCGCGCACTCCGTCTACGTCCGCGCGATAGCCCAAGACCAAGCGGTGCCGGAGCGCGGGCAACGAAAGCTCGCGCACGTCATCGACGTCGGCGGCTGCTTCGCCACGCAGGGCGGCGCGCGCCTTGGCGGCCAACACCAAGGCCTGACTCCCGCGCGGCCCGGCACCGAAACGCACGTATTGGTTCACTTCTGGCGGCGCTGACGGATTGCCCGGCCGCGAAGCACGTGAGCAGGCCACCGCAAAACGCACTGCCTCGTCGGTGATCGGAATGCGCGGCACCAAGGCGCCGAACGCGCGAACTTGTCCGAGATCGACTACGGACGTCAGGGCCGGCTGGACGCCGGAAGTGGTGCGTCGGGCGATTTCGAGCTCCTCTTGCTCCGACGGATACTCGACGTGGACCTCGAGCAAAAAGCGGTCGAGCTGCGCCTCGGGCAGCGGATAGGTCCCCTCTTGTTCGATTGGATTGCGCGTTGCAAACACCTGGAACGGATCGGGCAGCGCGTGCGTCGTCGTCCCGACGGTCACGCGCCGCTCCTGCATGGCTTGCAATAGCGCGGCCTGGGTTTTGGGCGGCGTGCGATTGATCTCGTCCGCCAGCACCAGATTCTTGAAAATCGGACCGGGCATGAAGCTCGTCTCGCGACGCACGAGGCCGTCCTTCTCCACTTCGTTCAAGATATCCGTCCCGGTGATGTCTGCCGGCAACAGGTCGGGGGTGAATTGAACGCGGCCAAACGTGAGCCCGAGCGCCTGCGCAAGACTGCTCACGAGCAGCGTCTTGGCCAAGCCCGGCACCCCGACCAGCAGCGCGTGTCCGCGAGCGAGCAATGTAATCAGCAGCGCCTCGACCACTTCCTCCTGGCCGACCACGGCCTGAGCGACCTCGGACTTGAGTTTTCCGAAGCCCTGCTGGCAAGCAAGGAGCAGTTCGGCGTCTTTGGGGGCGGGTACGGAATCGTTGGGAGTCACGTCAGCTTTCCGGGGGCTCGACTCCGCTCGGGCCCCAAGGCGGCCCAGCGTGAGGAGTCGACGAGTTCGCCAGGCTTCTAGCACGCCTCCGGCGGCAACCGATGAGGATCAGGCCAAGCGAAGCGCGGCCGAGATTCTGGCTCGACGGGGCGACCGTTGCCGGCCAGCGGAGAGGCGTGTAAGTCTAGTAGAGATGCTTTTTCGCCACGAGGGGCAAAGCTTGGCCTCCACGGACCCCGCTGCAGCTGGCGGCTTCGTCGTGGAAAGGCCTCCCCCCGGGTTGGCCCGCGGCAAATACCCGGCTTCACCACTGGGCATCCTCGCGCTCGGCGCGGCGCTGATTTTCGGCACCTGCCTGTACTTCTTCTTGCGCCTGCGAAAGCGCGCATGATCGCGCGATATCTGCGGGGCTTTCCTGGCTCGAGCGGCTCCTGGCTGCTCGCGACGCTCGCGCTCGCCTGCGGCGGAACGCAACCGAGCGCAACCAGCGCCGAGCCCAAAAGCCCGGCCACTGCGGCCGCGCCCAGCAAGAACGATGACAGCGGTTCGCTCTCGGCCTTGCGGGCGAAACTCTCTGCTGGAGAGCCATTGACCGAGCTCAATCTGGCCGCCAAAAGCTTTGGCCCAGACCTCGGCTCCGTTTTGGCCGAATCCAGCGCACTCTCGGCGCTGACCTCGCTCGATGTGAGCGACAATGATCTGGGCGTCGAAGGCGCACGAGCACTCGCACGCTCCCCTCACCTGAAAGCATTGCGCGAGCTGGGTCTGGGTGGAAACGACATCGGTGACGAGGGCGCAGAAGCGATCGCGCGCGCACCGTGGACAGCACTCGAGACGCTCAACGTCAGCGGAAACTCGATCGGAAGCGCTGGAATGAGCGCGCTGACACACGGCTCGCTCACCCGCGTCAGCTCGCTCGATTTGAGCATGAACGGCATCGGCGACGCAGGCCTCGTCCAGCTCGCGAACGGCGGGCTGGCGCTCAAATCGTTGTATTTGCTCGGCTGCGACCTCGGCCCAGCGGGAGCCAAGACGCTCGCGCAGGCCAAACGCTTGAGCCAGCTCGAGGTCTTGGCCCTGTCCGGAAACAACCTCGGCGACGAAGGAGCGCAAGCACTCGCCAAATCGAGCGTGCTGTCGAACCTGCAGACGCTCGACCTGTGTGCGAATGGCGTCGGCGATCCGGGCGCGCTAGCTCTGGCGCAGTCCAACCAGCTCAAGAAACTCAAAGTGCTCGAGTTGTTCGGAAACGAAATCGGGAGCCGCGGCATGGCCGCCCTGCGCAAGCGCTTCGGCTCGGGGCTACATCACTGAAGCGCTAAGACAGCGCGCGCAGGGCCTCCAGCGCCTGCGCGAAGTCGGCCGGGGGCGGCACCTCGAATCGAAGCGACTCACCGCTGATCGGGTGCGCGAAACCCAAGACCGCGGCGTGCAGTGCTTGGCGCCCCAAAGTAGCTGCAATCTGCGCGACGTCGCCTGCCATCGAAATGCGACCGCCGTAAACGGCATCCGAGAGCAGCGGGGTCTTGCTTTGCTCGCTCAAGTGCACACGAATTTGATGAGTGCGGCCGGTTTCGAGGCGACACTCGATGTACGCAGCTCGACCGCCCGCCAAGCGCTCCAGCACGCGCACGTGGGTGACCGCGAGCTTGCCTTCCTTCGTCCGTGAGGTGAAGCGCAGGCGCGATTTCGGATCGCGCGCGTGCAGCGTCTTGATCGTGCCCGGCGCGGGTGTGCCCACGGTGAGTGCAAGGTACGCGCGCTCGACGCTGTGGTGTGCCAGCTGCGCCTTGAGCCCCTCCCTCGCGCGCTCGTCTTTCGCGACAACCAACAGTCCGCTCGTGTCTTTGTCGATACGATGCACGATCCCGGGTCGGAGCGAGCCTTGCTCGTCCTCGGGGTCGGCGCTCGGCAGCGCGAAGCCCGGCCGCGCCAACAGCCCATTTACCAGCGTGCCAGTGCGGTGGCCGCGCGCTGGATGAACCACGAGGCCAGCAGGCTTGTTCACTACCAAGAGGTGTTCGTCCTCGTAGCAAACCTCGAGCACCACACTCGGATCCGGATCTGCCTCACTCGGCGGTGGGGGCCCGACCTCGACCTCGATGGCGCTGCCGGCGCTTACCAAATCGCGCGCTCGACACGGCTTGTCGTCCACGCGAACCCGACCCTCTTCGATCCAACGCTGCACGGTTGCGCGCGAGACCTCGGGCAACAGCCCAGCCAGCACTTTGTCGACGCGCTCGCGGCGCTGCTCGGCGCCGAGCACGAATCGCTGCGCGCTCACGACTTCACGGCCACTCGGCGCCGCTACCAGATCTTGCTTTTGATATGGCCCTTCGACTTGACCAAGATGTCGACCAGCGCACGGTCATAAAAGTTCCGATGGTACAGGTCGGGCGAAACCCGGCTCTTGAACAGCGCGCGCCCCTCCTCGATTTCCTCACCGAGTTGGTCGAACAGGGAATCTCCTTCGATCCCGCGAATGATCTTTTCCTCGTTGTAGAGGGACAAATCACTCGCGATGGCGCGCGCGAGGCGACGAGCGGCTTCTTCGGTCTCAATCAGCGGCATCCGGCAGGAACTCCTTCCTCCTAGTATCACTGCTTCCTACCTCGCCTGTCAAAAGAGTCGCCGGGCCGGGCGGCCCATTTCCGGTAGCCGCTCGCTCGACCCAGCGTGTTCAGCCGGGTCTTCACCCCGGACCGCGGCGAGGCAGAGCAGAGCTGCACACACGAACCCATATCGGCCTGCGCCGAAGAACACGGCGTGTGTAGCGGCTGTGCTCAACACCAAGCTGGCAGCGAGCGCCCTCACCTGCGCTGGACGCTTCAGTAACTCCTTACCTGAGAGCGCAACGGTCGCCACGAAGCCGAGGTAACCGAGATAGCCCGCGCGGAGCAGCGCAAACGAAGCAGCCGGCAGCGCGACGACCCAACGCAGCTTGGGTCGAGCGCGTGCGGACCAAGCCGCTTGCAAGATGGCTACGAGCAGCACCAAACGCTCCCAAACCGTCTCGAGGATCCCCAGCCAAACCTTCTTGTCCTCGTCGAAAGCGAGAAAGTTCGAAGTATGCAAATAGTGGCCGGGCGCGCCGAAATAGTCGAAGGTGATCGAAAGTTTGCGCGGGACGAGGCGGATGAACGCAAGCGGGCGCTGACGAATGTTCTCGACGCCAGCTTGGCCGAAACAGCGATCTTTCTCCGCCTCGCCGAACACGTTGCGGCACGGCTCGGGGACGCTCGCGCCTTCGATCGGGATCCAAGCGCCATCGGCTTGTGGAGCGGAGCCGATCAGCAAATTCCAACCGCCGTTGGCGCTGACGAACACACAGCGGTCCATGCGAGCGCAGTTCCGGATCGTCCACGGCAGGCACAACGCGAGCGCGACCGCAGTAACGCTCAACGAGCGAACGAATCGCGCGCCGTAGCAAGGCTTGGCCGAGTCTAGCGAAAAGAACCCGAAAACAGGCGCCATGACCAGCAATTGCGGACGCACCAGGCACAGGCCGCCCAGGCAGATCCCGAGCACGACCAGTCGAGTTCGAGAATGCGCGCTCGAACCCGCGCGCAAGCTGAGCCAAGTCGCGACCACCAGCATTTCGGCCGTCACGCCTTCGGTCATCAGGGCGGGCGTGTAGAAGACCAAGCCGGGATGCAGCGCCACGAGCAATCCTGCAATTATCGCTTGGGGGCGCGACGCGTAGCGAATCACCGCGCGCTGCGCGGCGAACACGGCGAGCGCCCCGAGCACCGCGTTGAGCAACATCGCCACCACGGGTCGAGTACCAAAGACCGCGTAGGCGAAGCCGACTAGCGCAGGATAACCGACCGGATAATGGGCCGCGTAGGTGACCGCACCGTCCGGCCAAAGCCAGGTGTAGCCCTGCCCGTGCGCGATGCGCTGGGCAACCGCATGGTAAAAGGTGCCGTCGTCAGCGGGAGGAAAGCGATCTTTCGCCCACCACACGACCAGCAATCGCAGACCGAGCGCGATCGCTGAAAGCCAGCAGGCGTCACCCAAAAATGCGGCAAAGTTTTGGGGCGTGCCAACCCGAGCGCGTCTGCCTCCGAAGCTCGGCATTGGGTTCAGGGAAAATGCCCGAGCAAGCCGAGCGCTCGCAGATCGAGCACGACTTCGCACGCAGGAAGCCCGACCACGTTGCTGTAGGAACCCACGATGCGCTGGATCAGGAACGCGCCCAGGCCTTGCGCTGCGTAGGCTCCGGCCTTGTCGAGGCCTTCACCGCTCGCTGCGTAACGGGTGATCTCGTCTTCCGACGCCGCACGCAAACTGACTTCTGTTGACACGGTGTGCGCCGCGCGAATGACACCTGGCGCGTCGGCGATGCTGATGGCGTAGCGGGTGTAAACGAAGTGGGTGCGCCCCACGATGCGACGCAAAAGGCTCGCTGCGTCAGCCGTGTCACGTGGCTTGCCGAGCACCTGACCGTCGACCACGACGACCGTATCGGCCACGAGGATCGCCGAGAATGGGGCCGCAACGCGCGCGGCCACCGCGCTCAGCTTTTCTGCCACGATCCGCGACACATAGTCGAGCGGTTGCTCTCCGAGCGCGACGTCCTCGGGAATGTCCGCGGGTTCGATTCGGATAGGCAG
>Ga0164309_10000344_pt1 | contig 26676 bp, 22 predicted proteins | sample Whisoiple_247_MG_FD_109984 | JGI IMG/M metagenome (GOLD analysis project Ga0164309, IMG submission 109984) | Soil microbial communities amended with fresh organic matter from upstate New York, USA - Whitman soil sample_247_MG | ecosystem: Environmental > Terrestrial > Soil > Unclassified >...
CCTTGGCTCACCTCGACGAAGTAGGCGAAAAGGTAGTTCTGCGCGTCGGGGCGGCCCGTTCGATAGAGCAGGAACACCTCGTCGGGCGTGAGCACCCGCGAGATGAGCCCCAAGTCGTCGACGGCTCCGTCCATTGGGTCCGCAGGCGCGCCGTCGTAGGTGCCGCGACCGACGGACAGGCCGGCGCTGGCTGCGAACACACCGGCGGGGCAATCTTGCTCGCCGGAGAGCACACCATCGACGTAGACGCGCTGCACTCCCCCGGCGTCGCGCGTGGCGACGACATGGTACCACTCGCCCGCGCGCGGCTGGATCTCGGCCGTCGTCACGCAAGCGTCGGCGCCGGTGTCGTCGGCCGGAAGGGTCGTGAAGGAGAGGCGCTCGTCGTCGCGCTTCTGCAGGTAGAATGCGCTCACGTTCGCTCCGTCGGCGGCGACGAACGTGTCGTAGGCATCGAGCCCATCCAGCATCACCCACGCCGACACGGAGAAGCTGGCGGCCGTGTCGACGACCGTGTCCTCGGACTCAGCGACTGCCTCCAGGCCGCTGAGCGACAGTTGCTCGCCGCTCGGTCCCGCTTCGAGGGCCGCGCCGGCCAGGGTCAGGGCGTGCTCCGAGACGATCGATTGCACGATCCCGTTCGTTTCGATCTCGAAATCCCAAAACGCATCGAAGTCTTCGAGCAAGCGGCTGAAGTCGTCGGAACCGGAGCCACCCGCGGCTGAGCCTCCGACACTCGGGCTGCCGCCACTCTGCGTCTGCCCGCCGCTGCCCGGCGTACCCCCGGACGAGCTCACTCCACCCGAGCTCGGGCTGCCACCGCTCGCGCTGGTTCCACCCGAGCTCGTGCCGCCGGTCGCACCTCCGTCGCTCGGCGGGGTGCTGACGGGTCCGTCGCAAGCGAGCGTCACCAGGGCGAGCGGCCAAAAACGGCCGAGAGTGAGCACAGGGCGCACCGAAGAAAGCTAAGGGGCCGCCTGGTGGTCGTCAAACGGGAGCGGTTTCATTGGCGAACGATTTTTCCTGCCCTTGCAGCGCTTGCTCGACCCCGACAACCTTCCAGCGTGATCCGCCGGCGCTCCTCCCTTCTGCTCCTCGCTTGCTTCGGCAGCTTTGGTGCGTGCTCCCAGACGGTGAGTCCCGGCGTGGAGGCATCGGGCGGGCAAGCGTCGGGAGGCAGTGCGGCGCCGAGCGGAGGATCGCCCTCGGGAGGATCGCCGTCCGTGGGCGGGCAGCCGAGCGGCGGTGCCGTTGGTGTCGGCGGGGCAGCGCCTTCCGGTGGTGCTGCGCCCGTGGGCGGGTCCGGCGGTAGCGAACCGCGACCGATCGTCGTCGCCGAGCCAGGAACGAGCCTGCTCGTCGTCGACCCCGGTGAACTGCGCCAGCAGTTCGAAGGCTGGGGGACCAGCCTGTGCTGGTGGGCGAATCGCGTGGGGCGCTGGACGCCCGAGGGCGTCGGACGCGTCGCCGATGTCCTACTCGATGAAGTCGAAGGCCTCGGCTTCAATATTTTTCGTTACAACATCGGTGGTGGCGAGAACCCGTCGCACACCCACATGGGCGAGTACAAGGACATCGAGGGCTTTCAGAGCTCGGATGGCGTCTATCACTGGGATAGTGACCAGTCGCAACGTGCGGTGCTGGATGCGCTGGTCGCCCGGGACGACAGTCTCATCCTCGAGGCATTCTCGAATTCCCCGCCGTACTGGATGACCCAGAGCGGCTGCGCATCCGGCAGCGCGAGCGGCGGCAATAACCTCAAAGACGACGCCTACGATGACTTCGCCGACTACCTGACGGAGGTCACGCTCCACTTCAGGGACGAGTGGGGCATCGTGTTCCGCACGCTAGAGCCCTTGAACGAGCCCAACGCCAACTGGTGGAAGGCGGATGGTGGTCAGGAAGGGTGTCACTTCTCTCCAACCAACCAGCAGCAGATCATTCAGCTGGTTGCGGCCGGGCTGGCGGAGAAGGGCTTGACCGATACGGTGGTCAGCGCCGCCGACGAGAACAGCATCGACGACGCCGTCACCAACCTGAGCGGCTTCAGTGAGGAGACCGTGGCGGCGATCGGCCAAGTCAACGTGCATTCCTACAGCGGCAGCAAGCGCAAGGAATTGCGCGCGCTCGCCACCCAGTTGGACAAGCGCCTGTGGCAGTCCGAGTCCGGACCGCTCAGCGTGGACGTGGCCGACGACATCGAGGCGGGCCTGTTCATGGGCGGCCGTATCATGAGCGATATGACGACCCTCGGCGCACAGGCCTGGGTCGATTGGCAGGTCGGTGACGTCAGCCTCAACTGGGCGAGCATCACGCTCGACGATGGGGACGAGGACTTCGAGCTGCGCAAGCGCTTCTACGTGCAGGCGGCGTTCAGTCGTTTCATCCGGCCGGGCGCGCAGATCCTCGGCGTTGATGCCGAGGACGTTCTGGTCGCGCTCAATCAGGACGGAAAGTCGCTCGCGCTCGTCATTCGCACCACGGACGCGGCACGTTCCTTCACCCTCGATCTCACCCAGCTGCCGAGCGTCGGCACCGAGGCCCAGGTGTTTCGCACCTCACGGACGGAAGACTTGGCTGCGCTCCCGCCGCTCGCGATCGAGGGCTTCAGTGTGGTCGTGAACGCGCCCGCAAGCTCGCTGACCAGCGTGCTGGTGCCGCTGCCGTAGGCTTGCCAGAGTATGCATCTAGCCATGGCCTTTCCTCGCGCACGTTGGGCTCTCGCCGGGGCCTGTGTTGGTTGGATCCATTCAGCCTGCACGCCGCCCACCGCTCCGCCGACGGACGGGACCAGCGGCGGCAGTCCAGGCAGTGGGGGGACGAGCGTGGGCCCCGGGGTCGGCGGAGCTAGCGGCGGCAGCACCGCGGCGGGGGGCAACGGAAGCGGCGGTGCGGACGTCGCTGGTGGCAGCGGCGGTGGAAGTAGCGGGGGATCCGTTGCAACCGGCGGCACGATCGGCTCCGACGTCGTCACGCTCACCGAATCCACCTACGACTTCCAGCACTACCCCATCGAGGTCGACGCAGCTGGCGTGTGGAACGGCGCTACCACGCCGGGAAGCACCTCCACCACCACCACGTACGACACGCTCGTCTTGGAGAATGCCTACCTGAAGGCAACGCTCCTGCCCTCGTACGGGGGCAGGATCCTGAGCATCGTCCACAAGCCCAGCGGTAAGGAGCTTTTGTACCAGAACCCGGTCGGGACTCCCTACCTGATGGGCGAGGACATCTTCTATTACAACTACCTCGTCATCATGGGCGGCATCTTCCCGAGCTTCCCAGAGCCGGAGCACGGCAAGTACTGGAACCAGCCGTACGAGGCCGTGGTGATCAGCGACAACCCGTCGGCCATCACCGTGCGCATGTCGAGGCAGGACGACCTCGACCTCGCCGCTGGCGTGCCGACGAAATACGATGTCGGACGCACCGGTGTGCAGGTGGATCTGGAGGTGACGCTCCGGGCGGGACGCTCCAATTTGGACCTGAAGACCACGCTCACAAATCCCGGTGCGACCGCCATCTCCGCCTTCGAATACTGGACGGTGACCACGCTGGCCCCCGGCTCCGTGCCAGGGGACACCAAGATCCCGGAGGCGACACGCATCTTGGCGGACATGGACCAAGTGCACTGCCTCGAAAGCTCCTGGGCCTGGTTCGCCGATGCCGAACAGCGCATCGACGGCGAAGTCTTCGAGTGGAAAAACCTTTCGCATTTCGAGAACTGGGACGATCAAGGCACCTGCTTTGCCAACCCACAGTACGACGCCAACTGGTCGGGCCTCGTCAACTACGAGAGTGACCAGGGCATCGTCCACGTGTCGGACGAGCCCGAAACCCCCGGGCTCAAGCTGTGGACCTTCGGCACGCAGAGCCTCAGCGTCGACCTCACGGACAGCACCGAGTGGCTGCGACCCACCATCGAGATGTGGCACGGGGTGACGCCCGAGTTCTGGAACCGCGGCGCCATGGCCGCGAGTGAGGTTCGCACCTGGACCGACCACTTCTTCTCCACGCTCGGTCTGGAGGAAGTTACGGCAGCCAGCGAATATGGCGCGCTGCACGTGTCGCGTACCGTCAGCGGTACGGACGCCGTGGTGAGCGCGATCGCCACACTCACCATCCCAGGTCAAACCGTCCATGCGGTACTCGAGATCGACGGCGCCACCGTGCACGAAGAGGACGTGATCGTCGAACCGGCCTTGGCCACGACGGTTGAGGTGACGCTGCCCGCGACCGCAGCTCCCGCCGGCGCGACGGCAGTGGTCGAGTTTCGGCAAGGGGCGGTGGTGCTGCTTTCGGGCGAAGTCGTGCTCGAGTAGAAACCGTCGGCCTATCCTTGTAGTCTCCGGGCATGCACAAGGGTGGGAACGTAGCGAGACCTTCGGTCGGACTTTTGCTGGCGCTGCTGTCCGCGCTAGCGCTCGGCTGCTCCAAGCAGGGCAAAGGCAGCGAGGCTGGGGACCAGCGCGCGGCGGCAAAGACGCCCGAGGAAATCGAGGCTCTGTTCGCGCGAGAGAAGGACGTCCCCGAGGCGCGTGCAGCGGCGGCCCCGGATGGCTCGTGGAGCGCCGACTTTCCGTCGTCGGGCGAGGTGAAGCTGACGCCGGGGAAAGGCCACGTCCTGGCCGAATTCTCGCTCGGCACCGAGTCGACCACCCGCTGCGTCTTCTACGAGGACGTGATCGATGCCGGTCAGACCATCGACATCATTCTCGAGGGCATTCGCAAGAACGCGAAGATCGACAGCGTCGCTCCCTATCGGGTGATCGCTGCACAGGGTAACCCCGTCGTCTTTCTGGAGGCGCGCTATTTGGCCGACACCGAGGGTGGCCAGAGCGTCGGTGGCATCAAGCTTGCGGTCAGCCCGCGCCTGACCACGCCCGTCTTCTGCTCGCTCGACGAGCCGGGCTACGAGGAAACGTTCGTCACCGCAGTGACCAGCATTCTCAATACGCTGCGTGTGAAGGAACCCGGCGTGGAGCCCACTTACGCGGAGATCTGGGGCAGCGCGCTCGATGGCACGCCATTTGGCTTCGAATGGCTGCAATTGATCGACGAAGGCAAGGGCAAGTACACGACGGTCTCCCTGTCGGCCACGTTCTTGCCTACCGGCCCCGGGGAGCTGTCGACCAACGACGACGTCGAGGTTTGCAAGAACGACGCTGCGGGCATCGTCGAGGGTACGTATTACGAGGCCGAGGGGCGGGAGATCGCCCACGATCTGACCCTGACTCGCAGCGGAAAAGCCAAATACGCGGTGAGCGGGAAGGTGCAGGGCAAGGACTTCAAGAGCGAGTTCAGCGCGGCCAAGCTGCCCGACGACGTCGCCACCTACCGCCTCCTCCGCCAAAGCCACAAGAAGACCACGACCATCAAGTCGACCGAGTTCTCGCCGACGCTCGATCCGAGCAAACCGACTCAGGTCAGCTATGCGATCGACGGCAAGGCCCACACGGTCACCGTCGAGGTCGGGAAAATGTCCCTTTTGAGCACGCTCACCGACGACGGACTGCTCGGTCAGGTGTCGGCGAAGATGGGCGAGCACGAGATGAAGCAGGAAGTCATCTTCCGCTCCGGGAAGTTCTGAGTCGTGCGGCCCGAGCGAGCACGCGCCCAGCGTGTCTGGCCCTGGGTCCTGTGCGCGGTGATCGGGTGCGGGCCGAAGGCCGCAACAGCGCCCGCGCCGGGTCCCGCCGGAGCTCCGGGCGAAAGCGCCCGGCGCTCGATGTTCTTGTGGTCCTTGCCGGTCAACGTGAGCCCGGCCGTGCGAGCACTGAGCGAAGAGGGGCTCGGCGAAGCCGAGGTGGGCAGTCGTGTGCGCGTCGGCTTTCGCACGCGACCAGAGGCTGTGGACGCCTTGCGCGCTCGCTACCCGCAGCTGACGGTGGCTAGCGGCTCACCGATTCCGGTGACCATCGCGCCGTTCGTCGAGCTAGCGCAGCCGGTCGTCCAAGCGATGCGCGAGTCGACGTTCGTGATCGACCACGAGGAACCTTCCGTACGGGCGCTGCTCGAGACGGTTCCGAGCGGCGAGCGGACCCCGCCGGGGCTCGAGGCGTTCGTCGCCAGGACGCTCGCGGAGTCCACCGGCCGGCGCTTCGACATCGCGTCGCGAGTTGCCACGTTGAAGAAGGGTGATTGCACCGAACACGCGGTGCTGCTGACGGCCTTGCTCCGCGCCTCGGGCCACAGCGCGCGCGTGGTGCTCGGGGTGGTCGTCCTGCTCGGGCCAGGCATGGCCGAGGCGGCGGGGCACGCTTGGGTGGAGGTGGAGGAGGCCGGGACTTGGCGCCGCTTGGACGCGGCGCTCTATCGGGACAGCACGGGTGCGTGGCCGGGACAGTCGGACGTCGGTCAGGGCGCGCTGGCCCGGACGGCGCGCCTCTACCTACCCACCAACCTGCTCGACAACGAAGGGCCGAGCTACGGCACGGGGCTGCTCGAGAGCGCCGTCGAGCGGACGCCCCTGGACCTCGACATGGACGTGTGGTCCGCGCCCTGACGTTTGTGTGCGGTTTGTTTCCGCACTTTTGTTCTTGCCTTGGCGCGCCGGGTCGGACTATTCGGGCGGGATGAGCATCCTCACACCAAAGCGCACACTAACTCTCCTGCCGTTCTGCCTCCTCGCAGTGGCATTCCCGCTCGCCTGTAGCAGCAGCCCCACCGATGAAGACGGTGCGGGCGGCAGCGGTGGGTCGGGGACCGGAGGCTCCACTGGCGGGACGGCCTCGGGCGGATCGAGCAGCGGCGGGACCAGCTCCGGGGGTGCTCCGGTGACCGGCGGCACGGCGAACGAAGGCGGCCTGGGTGGCTTCGGCGGCTTCGGCGGCTTCGGTGGCTTCGGCGGCATCAACGGCTTCTGGGTCGAGGACGTCGATTGCGAAGCCGACTGCGTGGAGGCCCTCGCGGCCGATTGCGACAACGGCCCCGCCGACATGCCGACGTGCGTCACCTTCTGCGAGCAGAACCTGTCCGATTTGTCCCCGTGCCAGGCGGAGTACCTCGCCGTGGCCGCCTGCATGGACGACAAGGTCGCTGGCTGTACCCCGGATGGCTTTGCCGGTTACCACGAGGACTGTGCGACCGAGATTGCCGTCTACGTCGCCTGTCTGTGACGCCTCAGGGCCTGGGCGCCTGGGCGAGGGCGAGGGCACGGGCATCCTGACGGGCGGAGAGAGGCTGGGCCGCGCCCTTCCCGCTCGCTGACGGGTCTGATAGGTGTGAAGTATGTACGCACGGCGCCGGGGACGCTCGGGCTTGGGGTTTCTGGCGTTACTCGCGCTGGCAGGGTCGGCGGGGTCGTTCGCGGCCTGTTCGACGACCCCGCCGGCCGATGGCTCCGGCGGCTCGACGTCGACGGGAGGACAGGCCGGCGCGGCGACGGGCGGCTCCTCAGCGGGTGGCTCTGCGGCAGGTGGCCCTGGCGCGACCGGTAGTGGCGGCTTCACGACAGGCAGCCCGAACTGGTCCGAAGATCTCGCGCCGCTCGTCTATCGCGAGTGCGTGGGCTGTCATCGGACGGGGGGCGTGGCGCCGTTCCCGCTGGAGACCTTCGAGAACGCCTTTGCCGCTGGCGCCGCACTCACCGTCCACACCGCCATGCGTCACATGCCGCCGATGCCCGTCGATGGCAGTGGGTCGTGCAACACGTTCTCGAATGCACGTTGGCTGACCGACGACGAGATCGCGCTCTTCGCGGAATGGAACGATGCCGGCAAACCCCAGGGCGACCCGAGTTTGGCGCCCGCCCTACCCGAGCCGCCGCCGAGCCTCGACGAGCCGGACGTCGTCGTCGACCCGGGTGAGGAATATTTGCCGAATGACGCCCTCGACGACGATTATCGTTGCTTCGTCATCGACTCAGGCCTCACCGAGGACCAGTACATCACGGCCTACGAGGTCACCCCGGGCGACGCGCGCGTCGTGCACCACGCCATCGTCTACGAGCCCACCAGCGACAGTGTCGCCCAGGACATCGCTGACCTTGACGCTGCCGAAGCGGGCCCCGGCTACACCTGCTTTGGGGGTGTCGGCGTCGACGCCGAGCCGCGCGTCTTGTGGGCACCCGGCGGTGGGTACGTGCAGATGCCCGAGGACACGGGCGTCCTTTTGACCGCCGGCCGACCGCTCATCCTGCAGGTTCACTACAACCTGAAAAACGGCGCGTTCCCCGACCGCACGACCGTCGAGCTTTCCTTGGCGGACGAGGTGGCGCACCCCGCCATCTATCAACCGATCGCCGATCTCGACATGGTGCTCGAGCCGGGCCTGGCGGACGCCACGACCACGCGTGACTTCTCCGCTTTCGGCATTTCCGCCGTCGTGCATGGTGTGATTCCCCACATGCACACGCTCGGCCGCGAGCTTTCGGTCACCACCAACGCCGATGGCGAGGACCATTGCCTGGTCACCGTCGATCGCTGGGACTTCCACTCCCAAAACGCGTGGTGGTACGCGGAGCCCCTGCGTTTCGACTCCGTCGATTCCGTCAGCATCACCTGCGCGTACGACACCACCGGTCGCACCGAACAGGTGCGCTGGGGCGAGGGGACCCAGGACGAGATGTGCCTGACGTATCTCTACATGACGACGGAATGAGACCCGGAGCAGGAGCTCGGGGCGCCCCGAGATCTCCAACTTGCGGAAGGTCGAGGCTTGCCCTTGGCCCCTTGCATCGAGGATAACGGCCCCGGCGTGCCTCGTGCGCTGCGAAATCAGGGCTATTTCGAGCGTCGGCTCGCCCCCCACGTCGGCAAAGGCTGACAAATGGGCGGGCGGCGTCTGCAGATCGTGTGGCTGCACCGCTCAGCAAGCGGCGTTCCATCCAGGGGCGCGCATGGGCAGGGCCCGACTCCCCAACGCTTGATCAGGGGCCCTGACACGAGGGGGTCGGCGCGTGCGCGGGGAACCATACGTTCGTTGTGAGAGGAGATCGGGAAAATATCTGACCATGGACGCGCGAACCACCGGTTCGCTACTTCTCACGGTGGCGTTCGTCTCGTTCTGGCACCCTTGGTACGGAGTATGGCCGATGTTCAGCGCGCATCCACCCAGCCGGGACCGCGCCGCTTAGGTCTCTGGGCACCCGTAGTGCTCACCGGGCTCCTATCGGCGCTCGGCGTGGGGGTCTACCTCTGGCCGGTTGCGCTTACGGTCCTGGTTCCGGAGTACCTGATCCTTCTCGGCATCCTGGTCATCGTTTGGGTGTGGACCCTTGGCGCGCGGGAGGAGCAGCTGATCGGCATCCGACTGCAGGAACAGGTTGTGCGGCGGGACGTCGCGAAGCTCGGACTGTTCTTCGCCGGGGCGATCGGCTTGGGTTTCTACCTCATGGTGCGTATTGGCTGGCGCGGCCCCCAGGAGCCCGTGCAGGTAATGTTCGTGAGCCTGCTTTGGGGACTCGCGTTCCTCACGGTTGGCGGTTTCATGGGCTTCATCTTCGGCATTCCGAGGACCCTCGCCGGCTCAGCGCCTGACCGAAAAGCGGAGATCGAGCGCCTGGACGGGGACAGTGCGTACCGAGTCAACACGAATCTCGAACGTGTCTCTGATTGGATCACTCAGATCATCGTCGGCGGCACACTGACTCAGCTTGCTGTTGTCCCGGAATGGTGGGACCGCATCGGTCGCTACTTTGCAGCCAACATTGGACAGGCGGAAGGAACCCGAGCTCAGCTGACAGGTTCCGCCAGCGCATTCTTCTTCGTGGCTACCGGTTTCTTGGCCAGCTATCTGGTCACCCGCCTTTATCTGGCTGCCGCTATTCAGCGAGCCGATGGGGTTGGTGGCGAGAAGATTCGCCAGCTCTCCAACCTCAGTTTGCCCGAGCTCGAGACCCTCGAGAACACGCCGCTCTACTATGGTGACGAGACGCCTCCGTTCAGTCCTCGTGCGAAGGAGGTGGCCAACAAGGTGCTGAATCTTCCACTTGATGCCCTTACGTCTTGGCGGGACATTCGGGTTTGGGCGAAAGCAAAATTGGCGCACGGAGAGTTTGCCGACGCCAACTCCGGCTACGTCCGAGCGCTCGAACTGGCGCCAGCCGATGCCGAACTTTACCTTGGGTATGCCATTGCATTGAGTGGACTGAAGACGGAACCCTCCCTCGTGCTCACACAGCTCGAACACGCACGAGACTCACTGATGCGCAGCTCACCGCGGGAGCTCAGAAAGAACGTCTACAAGTCCCTCACCTATGCGCAGACGTTCTTGAGGAAACCCGAGAGCTTCCTGGGTGTCTTGGACACTGCGCGCGACTACCTGTCGGTCGAGGATGCCAGAACTAGCGCAGGCCTACTGTTCAACGTCGCTTGTGCCTACGGACAGGCCCATGGCTGGCTCAGCGAGGACCGGTCGCGCGTGCTGAACGAGAAGGAGTTGGCCTACCCTGACCCTCATGTCAAATTGAAGGCAGCGGCGACCGCTCTAGATGGGGTTGCCGAACTCACGGTATTTGCACTCCGTCAGGCCATCAGTCGAGATTCGGGGTTTCGGGCGAAACTCAACACTATGCTCACCACGCCTGACGAAGCCAGCGACGACTTCGTGAGCCTTGCCGACAACCGAGACGTGCTCGCCTTGGCCCAACCCGTCGCCAGCCCGATGTCAGTTCCCTAGGGTGACCTATCCCGTGCCGACGCCCGCGGTAGTGTCCACCCGGTTTGACATCTGAATACCCGCCTGGTCAGCACCGTGTTGCCCAAGGAGGGGATCGGGCTGACATTGTCGATGGAACGGCTCTTGCTGGCGGAGGACCCATGGGCCGTCGACTCGTCGTCGCAGAAGTCTTGCCGCTTCTTCTCTTCCTTTCGGAGGGGACCTGCCTACTCAGCCCGTCCGCGATCGAATGCGGGGCCCAACGCGGTGAGCAGATCGAGCCGGACGGCCCCGCTGGGACCGAAATCGGTCTGGACATGATTTGGGAGCGCTCGATCGGGGGCAGCTGGCGTGTTCTGGATCCCCTTGCCACCGATTCACCCAACTACAGGCTAGGTGCTGACAGGCTGTCGCACGGAGAAATTGCCCTGGGAAGATCTTGCTCCATGAGAACCGTCGCGATCGCGTCGGTACTTCGCAAGCTCAAAGTCTCCGGCCACGGCGAATTCTTGGTCCATACGGTCGAGGGGAACGCTCTCGTGAGCGATCTGAGACACGGCTTGGCGGGGGCCGATGCCTAGTCATACGAAACACTCACGAAAAGGCGGAACGGAGCGTGTCTTCTCGGAGAAGGGTTGGCAGTTCGAACCTTTAATTGTACCATCCCGCACCGCCTCAATGATGGCTCACAGCGCTTCGCTGCCGGAGACCGATGCAACATTCCTGTTGCGCGAGCGCGACTTCTATCTTGGTCTGCTGGAGCTGAGCCTCCACCAGGATCCCCAGCCACTCATCGAGGGCGCGCTGCAGTTGGTTGTGGGCCTGGTGGACGCGACCAACGGCTACCTCGAATTCTTCGGTCGGGAAGCCGGAGACCCCGGACATTGGTACAGCGTCGGCTTTCCGGAGGAGGACGTGAGTTCGGTGCGCGAGCTGGTGTCGCACGGGATCATTGCCGAAGCAGTGGCGACGGAAAGCATGGTGCTCACCTCATCCGCTCTCTTGGACCCGCGCTTTCGCGACCGGGCTAGTGTTCGTCAGTCCAAGATCCACGCGGTCATTTGCGCTCCTATCGGGACCGATCCGCCACGAGGGGTCCTCTATCTTCAGAGCGCGGTTGCCGGTAAGGAGATCATGGCCGAGCGCTCCCTCCATGTTGAGCGCTTTGCCAAATATTTGGCTCCGATCGCCGATCATGTCGTCCATGCCCACGGACGGGCGGCCAACCAGCAGATCGAGCGGTTGCGACGTGGCCTGCACGCTGACGAGTTCCTCGGAAACAGCCCGGCCATGGTGCGCCTCCTCCAGGAAGTCCAGGCTGTTGCTGCGCTCGACGTGAGCGTCCTTTTGTCCGGCGAGACCGGGACCGGAAAGAGCCAGCTGGCCCGCCTCATCCACTCCAACAGCGGTCGAGCCGGTGGACCGTTCTTGGAGGTCAATTGTGCAACGCTCCAGGACCAGCTCTTCGAAAACGAGCTGTTCGGCGCGGTGCAGGGGGCTCATTCCACTGCGGCTAGACGAGTCGAGGGCAAGGTTGCAGCGGCGGACGGCGGCACGCTGTTCTTTGATGAGGTCGCGGAGCTATCGCTGACCGCGCAAGCGAAGCTCTTGCAGCTCTTGCAATCGAAAGAATACTTTCCGCTCGGCGCGTCACGCCCTGTGAAGACCAGCGCGCGAATCGTGGCTGCGTCGAACGTCGACCTGGCACAAGCGGTCCAAGCTAAGCGTTTCCGGCAGGACTTGTACTATCGCCTGCAGGTCGTGAGCATTCGGCTGCCAGCCCTGAACGAACGGGCAGAGGATATCCCACGCTTGGCCCGATACTTCTGTGAAGGGGCCTGCTCGCGGCACGGGCTGCCGAATCTATCGCTATCGACGGCTGCGCTCCGCGCGTTGGAGAACACCGTGTGGCCTGGGAATGTGCGGGAACTCGCGAATTGCGTCGAGGTGGCGGCCATACGTGCAACGAGCGAGGGGGCGAGCCAAATCGGTACGGCCCACCTGTTTCGGCAGTCTTCCAGTCCGCCGGCAGCGCTGGCGACGTTTCAGGAGGAAACCCGACGCTTCCAGAAGGAGCTCCTGCAAAGGGCCCTTACGAATTGTGATTGGAATATCAGCGCGACCGCTCGACAGCTCGATCTGACGCGCGCACACGTGTACAACCTGGTCAAGTCTTTCGGGCTGGAACGCTGACCGAGAAATAACTATATCTAACCTCCGATAATCTCTGGTAAGGGCAGCGTCAGACGCGCCGCGAAAAGCCTGTTATGACCTACTCCTCCGATCAGGCGGCCGCGGTACCAGGGCCAGCAGCGTCAGTTCGCACCTGGACGTCGGCGCGACCGTCGGAGGATCGCTGGCAGCACGCAACGCAGTCGCTCTCGGCGTACATGTCTGACTGCAGGCGCCTGGTGCTGGAGGAGTTCGAGCGCTTCATGCCGCGGGAACAGCGCGCTCGCTCCCAGCTCTACGACCTCATCTACGATTATCCGCTGCGCGAGGCGAAGGCGCTTCGGCCTGCTCTCTGCATTGCCGTATGCAGGGCGCTTGGCGCCCACCTTGGCACCGTGTTGCCGTCGGCTGCCGTCCTGGAACTCTATCACAACGCCTTCCTGGTCCATGACGACGTGGAGGACGGATCCGAGCGACGCCGCTCTGGTCCTACGCTGCATCGCCTCCATGGCGTGCCAATTGCGGTGAACGTCGGCGACGCGATGCTGGCCCTCGCCCTCGAGCCGTTGCTCGAGAACACTCGCATCCTGACGCTCGGTAAGGCCCTCGGCATCCTGGAGTGCATCGCTCGCATGGCGAGGGAGTCTGCCGAAGGGCAAGCGCTGGAGCTCGAGATGATCCGGAACAGGACCTGGACGCTCACGGATCAGGAGTATTTTCGACTCGTTCACAAGAAGACGAGCCATTATTCATTCATTGCCCCTGCCAGGATCGGAGCCATTGCGGGCAATGCAAGCGCAAGCCAACTTGCAGCTTTGACGCGATTCGGCACGTGGATGGGCGTCGCCTTCCAGATTCAAGACGACTTGCTCAACCTGGCGGGCAAAGAGGCGCGTGTTGGCAAGGAAATCGACGGCGACCTTTGGGAAGGGAAGCACACGTTGATCCTTGCGCATGCCCTGCGCAACGCCTCGGAGGCCGAGCGCCAAGAGGCCGGCGCGATTCTGGGAAAGGCCAGACCGACGGAACAGCATAGGGGTGGGGACGCCGATGCCGTCATTGCGGGGCTGCGCCAGGCCGGGAGGATCTCCCACACCTTGGCGGCCGAACTGCGAGAGGCCCTGGGCGTGCCCGACGAGTCGACGCGACTCAAGACAGCGCGAGACGTCGCCTTCCTCAAGGGGTTGATCGTCCACTACGGCAGCCTCGAGTACGCGCGGGATACAGCCGCCCGCTGGGCAAGGCGCGCTCGGAGGAGCCTGGAGGCCATGAACTGGCTGCGTGCCTCCACGCACCGCGACTTTCTGTTTCACCTGACGGATTTCGTCGTCGCACGCGACAACTGACCGGAGACCTACCGATGAAACCACAACAGAGCGACATCCCAAAGCATGCGCGAGGCAACGATATCTTCGAGACCACTCGTAACGCCGCCATCGAGTCCGCCGCAGCCTTGCTGGGCACTCTATCCAAAGCTCGTGACCTGAAACGCCGCGCGCAGGCGGCGTTGGAAGAGCGCACCGAATTCGACAAGGACGTCGAGAAGAACGAACCTCGAGACTTCTTGTTCGACATGCTCCGTCTCAATGCCAGCTACCTGAACGAGCTGGCCAAGTTAGGCTCTCACCACAAGGACTTGGTTCACCGCGCCCTCGAGAACCTCTATGCATCGGCGTCAAAATCGATGAACGGCAAGGATCGAGTCCTACAGTTCACCCGCGACCAGTTGCTGCAGACCTTCATCTTGCAGAACGACGTGCTGGATGGACAAGGCGACCCAGTGCCGGTCTATCTCACCTGGGACAACGTCCTGGAGGCGCACGATCTGCTGGCCAAGGACAAGGACCCGTTCTCCTTCAGCGTGCCTAAAGGGGCGACATTATCGGCTATCAAACCAGGTTCGTGCACGATCTCGGTGCCATTTGGCGTCCCAACGGTGGTCACGATGAAGGTTACGGAGCAGAAAGCTCACCCGTTCCTCGACCGCAAGTACGAGACCACGCTTCGAGTGACGCTCCCCCTTCCCAACGGACGCTCGCAAGTCCGACGCATCCCCGTCGAGCTCAACATGCGCCGCCCAACGACGACGACAGACGACAAGGTGGGCGCATGAATCCACCCGTGGTCCGTTTCGTGGACTCGGGTGAGGACGACACCATCCGCTCCCTGGAGTCCATACAGGAGGCGTTGCTGCGCCACCCCCTGGCAGTGCAGGCTGCCTTCGCCTGGCTGGCAGCGGAGGGTCGACGCTTCGCCGGAACGTCGGAGGGGCTCGTTTGGCAGGAACGTTTGGGAAGGTCCGAGCTGGTAGCCCAGTTGCGACTGGTCTGGGATAGCCTGGGCATGACGGCGTTCAGTGAAGAGTCGAGCGACCTTCTGCCGACGTTCTTCGTTGAGGGACTCGTCTCCGCTGCCAGCGCCGAGAACATCGAGGCCATGCTGACTCGTGTGATTTCGCGGAGGATGTGAAACATGCGCGTTCCGTGCACGCAGCAGGCGATCGAGCGACTCGAAGAGAACGACTCGTTTCTCTTCGCGTGTATGGGTCTCATTCGCAACGTTTCCCGTTTCGACTGCCTCTTGGCCCAGCTTATCGGTCCTGCGCGTCGGCCGGTGCCGGAGGAACAGAACCGCCGTGAGCTCCTGCAGATTGCCCTAGGAATCATTGCGCTACGCCTACAACTCGGTGTGCAGCTCGCGAGAGTCGCCGACGAGATCTCGATGGAGCACGCCTCCCCCGTGGATGGGGTGCCGGCGAGCTCGGAGCTGCTTCGATGACCCAGTCAACCGACATGGATGGGCTCATCTGTCGCGCCATCGAGCTCGGCGACTACGTCCGTCGACCACGACACCGTTTGGCCGACCGAGGAGGCTACAAGGAGTGGTTCCACTTTTGCATGTGCTCGGATTCGCTTGACGCCATCGTCAACTTCAACGTCGGCGATCCATGCTCCGATGTTGCCGCAGCTGCGCAGCTGACGTGCGCCGTTCGCACGGCATCCTGGGAAGGCAGCATTGAACAGTTCGATCCGCTCGAGGTGTCCGCCATTCCGGGTCGCCATCGGGTACGCCTTGGCGAGAGCTACGTCCGCTTCGAAGGCGATCATTACCGGCTGCACGTGAGCTTGAAGCACAAATCGTTGGTCCTCGATCTTGCGATGTATCCGCTGGCCATGCCGTCGCAGGTCAACAACATCCGGCTCGGGTCCGACACGTCTTTGCACTGGTTCCTGGTCCCTCGGCTGCTGGCGTTCGGTCAGATCACGGTTGACGGTTCTACGACCGAGGTAAACGGGGCTCCGGCATATCACGACCACAACTGGGGCTATTTTGGCTGGGGTGGGGACTTCTCGTGGATTTGGGGATACGGCCACGGACAGGGCCTGGGTTCGCCCTGGTCGTTCGCGTTCGATCGTCTGAGCAACCGCGGACGAACCGTCGATTTCGAGCGTGGCCTCTTGTGCTGGAAGGGGCAGGACCGGCGACGCCTTTTCCGCGGGCGAGACCTCCGTGTTGCAGAATCGGGGTCACTACGTCCGCAGTCCCTGTTGCGCCTGCCTCGCGCGATGTCCGTCACACGTCCTGCTGTGCCCGCCGACGTTCCGGCGCGGCTCTTTGGGCGCGCTGAGCACGGGAACGACGTGGTGGAGTTCGAGTTCGAAGCTCAGAACCTGTGTCAGATCCTGGTGCCCCACGACGATGACTTGGGAACGACCGTAATCAGCGAAGTGAGCGGTCGCGTGCGCCTGGAGGGTCAACTCGGGTCCGACCGCGTGCAGATGGACGGCCATGCCATGTTCGAGTTTCTCGGTGACTGACGGCAACGACTTCTTCGTGTTCCTGGAGCGCGCGTTCAGCGCGCTTGCAGTCGACGTACCCGCCGCCTACGGCGCGTTGTGCCGTAGTTTAGACGGCTTGCCCGTGGCCATCGTGGTCGACGGCGCGTGCCGTGTTCTACGCGCGTCCGAGGGCAGTCATGAGTTTGGTCCCGAGCTGACGAGGGAAATCACCGTTCGTTTGACCACTAGCCGAAACACGATCGTCGAGATGCTCGAAGCCCGAAGGTCCCTGCTTGAGATGGTCCTAGCCGATGAATTCTCACTCGTGGGGAAAATCCAGGACCTCGTGCGTTTAGAAGAGGGAATGTTTGCCTTCGTGCACGGTGCCGCACGCAGTCGGCGAATCGAAGGCCTTTTGACGGCGTACCTGAGCGGAACGTCGGCGCGCCCGGCGAGCCGGGGGAGACATGAACATGCCAGATAGAGAAGAACAGCCGATACCGAAGGGAAAAGCCACTCTGGTGACGCGAGAGACGACCGTCACCATTTTCGGTGGCGGAATTACCGGCCTGAGTGCAGCCCACGAGCTCATCGAGCGTGGCTTTCGTGTCCATGTCTGGGAGCCAGCCGACAACGACAGGGAACTTGCAGCCGGTTGCGACATCGGCGGTATGGCGCGGACTCAGTGGGGCGCCACCAACTGGACCACGCCGGTCGATGGTTCATTGCCGGACGAGGCGTCAGGGGCGGCACCGGCGTCAGCCGAGGCCAAAGCGGAGGAACGTTGGCGAAAGCGCTCGACGCATCCGATTGTGGATGTTCCGTGGGTCCTGTTTCTCGGCAAGGGCCCCAACTACAATATCGAGGCTGCGGCAGGGTATGGTGCCTTCGCGACGACCCCGAACGGGGTAGATGCCGTGCTGTCCGAGATGCTCGAGTTCCTTTGCACCAAGGAGGGCGGGCCCGATCTCTATTGTGAGGTGCAGCGTCGGAGCGTGACGAACCGCAAGGGGGAGAGCCGCGCCGAAGAGATCATCGACAAACTCAACGAGAGGTTTCGCGGGCGAAAAACGGGGCTCTTCCTCTCCGGGCCAAAGCCGATTGCAGACTACAGGGAACTTGCCCTTGTGGAAGCGACGTTGGAACGTCCCGGCAAGGAGCCCAAGAACGGAAAGTTCTACCTGGCCCAGCTCGACGGATTTCCCAGCGATGTGCCCGAGGACTATCACCTGAGGATTTCGTTTCGACTGGGCGAGCGCTGGCTGCCCGGCGAGCACGGATTCCGCTTCTTTCCGCGCTTTTATTACCACCTGTTCGACACGATGCGGCGCACGCCAATCCTGGAACAAGCGACGAAGCCAGAGCTCAGCGCTGCTCACGAACGTGCGGTCTCAGTGAACGCTAGCCCGACGAAGTTCGTCGAGACCGGAAGGACGGTGTTCGACAACCTGCGTCCGACGGAGATGCAAGCCCTCGCCTTCACCGCAGGAGGCGCCCCTGCGGTCCTGCCCCGGCGCGCGGTGCGCTCGCTCAAGGACGTTCGGCACTGGCTCAGTGTGATCTTCGGGAAGGCGGGAACGGTCGGCCTGAACGGCGTCGGCAGGGACGGCAAGGAAAGCAAGACGGAGGAAGGCGGCTATGGGCTCACGCATCGAGATGCCGCCCGCTTTGCCGTCAAGATGTTTCAATACATGACATCATGTGAGGAGCGTCGCGCAGAATATGGCCTTATGAGCTGGCTCGAGTACCTGGGCGGGCCGAAGGTCTACTCCGACGCTTTCGTCAAATTGGTCAACGACTCACCCAAGGCGCTGGTCGCCATGGACGCGAAGATGAGCGACGCCCGTACCCAAGGCTCGATCTTCACGCAGCTACTTCTCGACAACACCGAGGAAGAGGGATTTCGCGACGGCACACTGAACGGGCCGACGAGCGTCGCGTGGTTGGCCCACTGGCGACGGTACTTGGAGGCCCAGGGGGTCGAGTTCATCCATGGCGAGATTGAGGACTTCGAGGTCTGCATCAGCCCAGAGAGCAACGACGAGGTCGTTTGGCCAAAGGTCAAGTGCTACGAACCTCGATATCCCGGAGCGCTCACGGGCTCACCCGAGCTCCTGCCTGGGTACTTCGTTCTGGCGCTGCCGCCTTTGGTCGCACAGAAGATGGCTAGGAAATACCGTGACGCAACGACCGGTCGAACACAGAACGGGGACTTCCTCCGGCTATGCAAGATGAAGCTGGTATCGGACCCGTCGGAGCTGGACCCGTCGGGAACGGCCATTGTGGCGGAATCGCCCCAGGGGGCCATGCAGCACATGGTTGGCATTCAATACTACTTCGGTGCAGACGCGTTCGGGGTGGATGGTCACTACTATCTTCCCTTGTCCCCGTGGGGCCTAAGCGCGATCTCCCAGGCACGGTTCTGGCAGGAGAAGGCGGATTGGGAGCACGGTTACCGAGGGCTGTTGTCAGTGTGCATCGGAAAGCTGGACACGCCCGCAACCGAGGGGGGAAAGGACACGGCGTGGAAATCGAACCGCGCAGCGCTTGCCATGGGCGCCTGGTACCAAGTAGCAGCGGCCCTGTCGCCGGCTGGAGCGAACCGGGTGCCCGAGCCCAACTACTGGCATCTCGACACCAACCTGGTGTTCGGGAATTTGGGCAGCGGGGAGGCGGCTTTCGCCAATCGTTCTCCGCTTCTGATCAACTTGCCAGGTGCGTGGGAAGATCGACCGGGAGAGATCGCTGCTCCGTCCACGTTCGATTGGCGCGATAGCGCTCCCGGCTACGACGTGACGGACTGGCTCGTCCTGGCAGGAAACTACACGAAGACCTTCACGCGACTGACCACCATGGAAGCAGCCAATGAATCGGCTCGCCATGCCGTCAATGCCATCCTGCGGCACTCGGCGCAGCGCCGCAAGGTTCGACCGTCTCAACCCTGCGAAATCTGGCCGCTCGAGGATCGCGAGGTGGATGATTTCGACTTTCTCAAAGAGCTCGACGCCGCGCTCTATCGTGACGGTCTCGATCACATGCTCGAGATCCTCGAGGTGCCCGACCTGGTCGGCAACACGTTCCGAGGCACCACTACCGACCGAACCGATCCCAATGATCCACTCGCAATATTGGGTCAGCTCGACGACCTGCTGAAGAAGTACGGTGCTCCTTTGCTCAGCTTCATCCAGGACACGGTCAAGCCTGCGGAGGTCAAGCTATGAAGTCACATATTCACGATCCAAGAAAAAAGCTTACGGTCCACGAGCCCCTGGCAGATCCGCGCGATGAGCCACATCGCGATCTGCTTGCGGTTCATCGTCGAGTCCTGCGGGGGAAGGTAGCGGCGCCGTTGGCAGGGAGTGCGGTGCTTGCAACGGAGCTCTCAACTGAGTTCGCTGAGGCGTCAGGCTTGCGCGAGGCGCACTATCGTTACACCAAGAACCCACCGGTCGCGAACGACACGTTCGGTTACGGCGAGGAGATCAGGGAGGTGTTCTGGTCTCGTGACGTTGGAGGCAACGCGGCACAGCAAGCGAAGCCGAAGCTCGTCGCCCACGTACGGGTTAGTCGACGCACCAGGACCGGCCGCCAAGTATTGCCGGAGCAATCGGGCTTGACCAAGGACCAGGCTGCGGCCGCCGCCCGGAGCGACGCGGATATCGCCCCGCCCAAGGCCGAGGCCAAGCCCAAGGCCAAGAAAAAGAAGCAGACGGCTCAGGCGTAGGTCAAGCGACGCCGGGTACCAGCGCTCGGCTGACGGCGTGCGGCGCGACTACGCCTAGCGCCAAGAGTTCTCGCTCTGCGTCGGCTTGCTGGTCCGTCGCGCCTTGCAGCTCCGCCATCACATAGCGGGCTGCTAGAGCGTGAAGAGCCAAGTCCGTCGCTACGAGCTGCGGGATGCCATGCTGGAGGCACGCGATCGCCCTCGGACGGTCCCCCCGCATGCTGGCGACGCCAGCTCGAATGAGGCTGGCCCAAGCTGACGCGGAGGGTAGACGGCTCTTATCGAGCTGCCGAGCCTCAGCCAGGGAGGCTCGCAGCAACCCGTCGCGTGTGCCACCGACGTTCTGGGTCGCGGCTGCGAGCGCCGCGCGCGCCCGCGTCTGGCGCAAATCCTCGCCGATGCACGATAGGGCTAGGAAGTGGTTGCTTTGCACCGCCGCCCAACTCGTCTCTACCTGATGCCAGGCATCCATGGCTCGACCGTGCAAGAGCGCAGCGTTCACGCTGGTGAGCAGATATTGAAAATGCTGCGACGAGAAGCCGGGAGGGGCCAGCGACAGCACACGCTCCGCCCATTTCAGGCATTCCTGACTCCGTGAGGTCCACAACCAACCGAGCGTCTGGTTGCCGGCGGCACAGGTCGCGATCAGGTAATCGTCGCCCCGCGCCTGGGCGTCGGCCAGCGCGCCGTCGAGGAGCCTCGCTTGCTCCTGAAGACGGCCGAGGAAGCTCAGGCTAGCCAGTCGAAAGGCAAAGTTTGCAGCCGACAGGACGGTTGCCCCACTCGAACGTCGCTGCCACGCGGCGGCAGCCAGTTCCAGTTCGGAGACGGCGTGAGCGAACTGCCCGCGGAAGAAACCAGCGACTCCGCGGCACTGCTGGAGCGAGGCAATGCGATACGGACTTGGCTGGGACACGGCGACTCGATCCATGGCGGCTAGGTGACCGTCCGCGGTGCGCTGCGATGTCGTCCCAGCCAGGGCGGCCCAGGAGCAGGACTCGGCCGCTAGACCGTTCATCAAGAGGTCGGCGTCATCGCAGGCCAGTCCTTCACGAAGCAGTCGACTTCCGAAGGCAAAACCGTAGGTATGTTCGGTCATCGCGTACACTTGCATCAAGAGGAGCAGGACACCGAGTCGATCGGCAGCGTTGGTATCACGCGCACCAGGCGCCTTGGGCTCGAGTCCGTGCCACCAGATGTAGGCGCGGTTGACTAGCGTCGCCGCAATCGCGGCACCCCGGCTCTTCGGCATCCGAATGCCGAGGGGTTCCACCACTGCATCGAGGGCACGCGTGGCGTCGCCTCGTTGCCAGCTTTTCAGATACTGTTCGGCAGCCTCCTTCCTGAGCCGCAAACTCCGCTCCGGCATTTGCCCGGTCCGTTCGGCCAATTCCGCGGCGTCTTCGAATACTCGGCCGGCCTCGGGCCCACGACCAGCCCCCGCCAGGGCAGCTCCAAGGCATTCGCGAAGCTCCATTTCATCGAGACCGGTCCCTCCGAGCTCCAGGGCCCGCGAATACCAGCGTGCCGAGCTATCGAAGGCAAATACCGCTTCGGCCTGGCGTGCGGCGGCGACCGCGAGTCGTCGTACACCTTCGACGTCACCGGCAGCGTCGAGATGCTCGACTACTCGGGGGTAGTTGGTCCGCGCCCCGTTGACGATGGCCGCCGCAATCGCGCTGTGATGCTGTCGACGAGTTCGATCGTCCAGCATGGCGAGTACCGAGTCCCTGAGGCAATCGTGATAGATTTCCACCGACGGCGACGTCGAGGCCTGCGTGCTTCGCACGAAATGGTCGTCCTCCAAGTCGTAGAGGCTGACTCGAGCCGCCGCTGACAACCCCGCCGCGCGAAGAACGAACTCCGGCTCGAGCGGTCCGCCGGCAACGCAGATCACCTCCACGATGCGGCGGCGTGCCTCGTCCAAGCTCTGCACGCGCCGGGTCAATAGTCGCTCTTGACCCATGGGTGGGGTGACCTCCTGGTCGGCCGAGCTCGCCAGGGCCCACGCAACTTCTTGCACAAAAAACGGGACGCCTTGGGCCTGCTCGATGAGCCTCGTGGTGCTCGACGCTCCCTCGGACGACTGGACCCCAGCAATGCGTTCCACCAGGGCCATGGTGTCATCCGGCGAAAGGGGATGCAGTCCTATGTCCACGACATTCGAGGCCTCCAGGGTCAGCTCGTCGTGCAATGGCCGCACCTGGCTGCTGTGGAATCCCTCTGCGCGATACGACACCAAAAGGAGAAACGGCGGCACGTCGGGGCCGCGGACCAGCTCGCGCAACACACGACTGCTGTCCTCGTCGGCCCATTGCAGGTCGTCGAGCCAAACTACGAGCGGCCTCGACGTCGCCAGCGACCGAAATAGCTCACGCAGGCTGCGCGCCCCGCGCGTTGGAATGTCGGCGTCATTGGCGTCGACGGAAACCCGCATCGCATCGCCAATCGAATCGTTCGCTCGAGCAAGCACGGGAAACATACGGGCTGCGTTGAGCCAGTGCTCGAAGCTGCTGGCTTGGAAATCTTTGCTTTGCTCGTGCTGGAGATACTGACTGAGCTCGTCGATCATGCCATCGAGGGCGTTGTACGGTACGGTCTCGAGCGGGTGGCACTTGCCCCGAAGAACGGTGCATCCGCCTTGCATGGCTGAGTCGACGAACCGCCGGGCAAGCTCGCTCTTCCCGATCCCCGAGGCACCATGTAGATAAGCGGTGACCATCCTGCCACCACGCACGGCCTCGAGTGCCCCTTCGAGCAGCTTGAGCTCGCGGCTGCGGCCGACGAAGTGGCGAGTGGATAGGTTCGGCACGCGCAGGGCCTTGGCTGTGTTGGCGCCCGCGAGGAAGTCCACGACTTCTTCGCCTTTCGGTCGTTCTGTCGGCTCCGCGTCGAGAAGCCTCGCAACGAACTCGTCCATCTCCCTAGGGAATGCGGGAACTAGGTCGCGAATTCGTCGACGACTGCCCCGTGTGGTGGTCCGCCACAGCGAGTGTCTGGGCTCAAATGGAAGCGAGCCTGTTGCGGCCTCGAATAGCGTTGCGCCAAAGGCATACCAATCGGCAGAAGCATCCAGTGCGGCCCCGTACGCTTGCTCGGGTGCCATGTAGCCGGCGGTGCCGGCGAACTGGGAAGTCGCAACCGTGCGGTCCTCGTCGTGTCGGAACGGAACGCTCAAGCCAAAGTCCAGGAGGACGACCTTGCCCGTGCGATCCACCAAGACGTTCGACGGTTTGATGTCGCAATGCAGCCGCCGGGCCAGGTGCACGGCGTGAATGGCGGAAGCGAGCTGGGCGCCTGCCAAAATCATGCTCGACCCGTCGTGCGAGCCCTCCCCTCTCGCATAGGTCACCAGGTCCGTGCCCTGCACTAGCTCCATGGTGAAGAAGCATCCGCCGTCTGTGACGAAGAGCTCATACAAGCGCACCAGATTGGGGTGACGAACGTTAGCGAGGGCCCGAAACTCGGACTTCAGGTGGTAGAGCTGGTCTGCATTCAGCTCGTTCAACGTCTTCAACGCGACGGTGACGCCTAGTCTCTCGTCGAATGCGCTGTACACCGTGCCCATCCCGCCGGCACCAATGGAAGCAAGTACACGAAAGCGACTGGAGAAGTCGCCGAGCACGGGCGCCATTTCCGCGAGGTTAGGATGGCGGTGACGGTCGGCCTCGCCGTCGACGCTGATGTCGTCGGCGAGATCCTGGACGTCACGTCGGTCTTCGGCGTTGGCCATGCGCGGTGGATGTTATCATGCACCCGCCCCCGCGATGGATGGGCACCTATCCTTCCGGGATTGTGGACCGATGCCGATAACCCGCATGTCCCTCGGGTCCGGCGGTGCGGGTTGCTCGCATCGAGGTTCGAGGGGCCCGCTCTACGCGTCCACGTGCCCCGCCACGGCGTGCAGTAACAGCTCGCGCCGTCCCGAAACATCCAGTTTCCGGAAAATCGATGCGACCTGATTGGCGACCGTCCGCGTCGTGGAGCCTCGCCGGGCAGCGATTTCCCGGTGCGAAAGGCCATCGACTAGGAGTCCGGCCACGAAGGCTTCGGCGGGGGTCAAGGCGCAGCGCAGGTGGGCGTCCAGCCGCGTCGTGCTCAGGATGACGAGGTCACCGCCCGGCGAGCTCAAGCGCGTCATTCGGGCCTCCGGCAACATCGCGCGTCCCATCGCAACGGCCGCCGTGGCCACCAGCAGGATGGGGACGCGAGCCGGCTTCGGGAGGAAGCCCATTCTGGCGAGGATGGACCCGAGACGGGTCGTGATCGTGCTTGGGCTGAGCTCGGTGTCGAGCGCAACGACCTTCTGCCGTTCTCCGAGCAGTGTGCGAAGCAAGAGGTCGACGTCGAGTCGGCCCTCGGGTGGACGCTGGACTTTGGCCACCAGATAGTGTCGACCGTCGGTCGTAAATTGGTCGACCGCACGCCACCGACCAGCACTGAGGCGCTCCCAGACGATGTCCAAGGTCACCGTTTCGGACGTGCCGGCGTCCAGTTGGATGACCTTGGCCTGCCGCGTGTGCTCTGAGTTGGGTGGTATCTCGTCCGGTCGTTCGCCTTCTCCGTCGGCCGTGGGGCGGAACTCAGCGTGTGGGGTCTGCGTGAGGGGGATCTGCCAGCCATCCATAGTCCTTCACTCAGCAAGAGGCGTTCCATCGTCGGGCGGCCGCTATTCGCCGATTTCAAGCGATTGCACTGACCAATCCGACAGGCAGGTGTCAACTGCAGTGGACGATCCAGCGCTTGCCGCGAAGGAAGAATTAACCATGGCCCCGTCTGGACGCCGGGCGTTACGGTCGGCCCCGGGGTCCAGCGATGTACGACGAGCTCAGCGAGTTGATGCGTGCGTCTGGTCCTGAGCTATTTGCTCGGGCGCTGCGCTTGACGAAGAACCAGGCTGACGCATGGGATCTGCTTCAAGACAGTCTCGAACGTGTTCTCACGCGCTGTCCAGAGCGAGCATCGGTCGAGGGCATGACGCGCTGGATAGCCGTGACCATGCGCAACTTGAGCACCGACCGTTACCGCGCAGCGCGGCGTCAGCGTTGGGTCGATCTCACCGATACGGCAGCAAGGGTCGAGCCGTCGATGACGGCCGAAATGCCCATTTGGCAGTCCTTCGACGGCCAGCAGCTAGAGCGCTGTGTGGCTCTTCTCGAACCGTCGCTCCGCCAAGCCTACGCTTTGCGCGTCGAGCAGCGCCTGTCGCTCGCCGAGGCAGCACGGACCCTCGGTGTTCCAATCGCAACAGTAGGGACGCGCGTCTACCGAGCGCGACGAAGGCTGCGGACGTTGCTGCTGGCTGGTGAGCGCCAGGTGCAGAATCGCTTGGATGAGGCGGGCTGAGGAGCGCCATGATCACACTTCGCAGAGGCCGACGGGGACCGGAGGTCTCTAGGTGGCAGCGCTTTCTGAGTGAGCAGCAGCTGCTCGACGGCAAGACGGACGGAATCTTCGGTGCGGACACGGAGCTCGCCAGCCGGAAGTTTCAGGAGCGGGAGGGGCTCAAGGAGGATGGCGTCGTTGGCAGCAAGACCTTCATGCGGGCGCGGGAGCTCGGCTTCGTGGGACTTCGACGCCTTCGCGAGCATGAGCTGGGCAGTGCACTGCTCCAGCACGCTCAGCGAATCCTTCGGGACCACCACGACGAACCTTTTGGCACGGAATCGGCCTTCGATCAGGGGGACCAGCGCTACGTCGGCCGGATCGAGGAGCACTTTCACCCGGTTGGAGGCGCGCGCAGGCCCTGGGGCTATCACGTTGGCGTGTCCCTATTCATCGAGATCGGAGAAGGGCTGGACGAACCTGTCCAAGACGACGCCTAGGGCACTCGATTGCTTTGGCTTCGCCAACGCGCGGGGAAAGTTCGACGAGGTCAGCGTTCTCTGGGTGACGACCGAAACGCAGGAGGGGGCATGGGGTACAGGTACAAAGCGGGCGGTAGCGAGGTTTTGCTCGAAGTGGACCCTGACTTCGTGGCGGTGCGCTTCAAGGAACCGGCGCTTCACAGCGTGCGAGCGCAGGTCACAGCGCAGTCCGGTCTGGGCAATTTCGCCGAACGTTTCGAAGTCCCGGAGGTCCCGTTCACGGTGCTCCCCGTGGCTCAGACCGAGGCGCCTCGCGCGGAGCGGCCTTCGTGAACTGGTGACGGGCTAGGCTCGTGTTTTCGGGAAGCACCGCGCGGAGTCACTCCTCGGCTATCGCCTCACCGCCGGCTGGTGGCCATGCTAAGGCCCTTGGCCATGGCTCTTCCCGTCCGCCCTTTGTTCGTCGCCGCCCTCGCCACCCTCTCCCTCGCCCTCCTCCCCGGCTGCCGCATCGTGAACGGCTCGGGCAATTCGGACGAGAAGACGATCGAGGTCGATAGCGATGGTGTCGACACGATCGAGGTGGCGAGTGGGC
>Ga0164309_10000345_pt1 | contig 26663 bp, 26 predicted proteins | sample Whisoiple_247_MG_FD_109984 | JGI IMG/M metagenome (GOLD analysis project Ga0164309, IMG submission 109984) | Soil microbial communities amended with fresh organic matter from upstate New York, USA - Whitman soil sample_247_MG | ecosystem: Environmental > Terrestrial > Soil > Unclassified >...
GCGAAACCTTGCGAGCGAAAGCCAGTTCAGGCTTGGAAGCGTGGGTCGGCCCGATTGCCGCGCGGCAGGCTGGTCGCGCCCATCAGGTAGGCATCGATGCCGCGTGCAGCTTTGCGGCCATCCGCAATGCCCCAGACGACCAGGGATTGGCCGCGCTGGCAGTCGCCGGCAGCAAACACCCCGGGCACACTGGTGGCGAACGTCTCCGCGTCGACGCGAACATTACCGCGCGCGTCGAGGGCTACACCGAGCTGCTCGACGACGCCCGGCTTCTCGGGATGCACGAAGCCCATGGCCAAGAGCACGAGGCCGGCCGGCAGCTCGAACTCCGTGCCTGGGATCGGTTCCAGGCGCCCGGCGCGCAGCTCGACCTCGGTGCAGACGATCCCCGACACCTGTCCGCCTTCGCCGCGGAAGGACTGCGTCAAGACGCTGAACTTGCGCGCGCCGCCTTCCTCGTGAGAGCTCGACGTGCGCATCATCAGCGGCCAGTAGGGCCAGGGTGTGGACGGATGCCGCTCGTCGGGTGGGCGCGGCATGATCTCGAAATTCGTGACGCTCAATGCCCCCTGACGGTGGGAGGTGCCGATGCAGTCGCTCCCGGTGTCGCCGCCGCCGATCACGATGACGTGCTTACCGGCGGCCAGGATGTCCGGGCCATCGACGGGAAGACCCGCCACGCGCCTGTTCTGCTGCGTCAGAAAATCCATGGCAAAGTGGATGCCAGCGAGCTCCCGGCCGGGCACGGGCAGGTCCCGGGGCACGCGTGAGCCGATGGTGAGACACACGGCATCGAAGGACTTCTTGAGCTCCTCGCCGGTGACGTCACGACCGACGTCGACGCCGGTGCGCAAGGTGACGCCTTCGGCCTTCATCTGCTCTAGGCGGCGATCGACGAGGTCCTTCTCCATCTTGAAATCGGGGATGCCATACGTCAGAAGGCCCCCGGCCCGGTCGTCGCGCTCGAACAGGGTCACGTCGTGCCCAGCTCGCGCCAGCTGCTGAGCAGCGGCCATACCGGCCGGCCCCGAGCCGACGATGGCCACGCGCTTGCCGGTGCGGGCCGTCGGCGGCATGGGAACGATCCAGCCGTTCTCGATGGCGATGTCGGCCGTGGAGCGCTCGATCAACTTGATCGCCACGGGATCGTCGTTGATGCCGAGCACACAGGCCGCCTCGCAGGGCGCCGGGCAGATGCGCCCCGTGATCTCGGGGAAGTTGTTGGTCGCGTGCAGCGAATCGATCGCCTCCTGGTCCAGACCGCGGAAGTTGTGATCGTTCCAATCCGGGATCAGGTTACCGAGCGGGCAGCCGGTGTTGCAGAAGGGCACGCCGCAATCCATGCAGCGAGCGCCCTGCTCGCGCAGCGTCTCGCGCACCACTGGCAGCTCGAATTCCTTGTAGTTCCGGGTGCGCTCGCCGGCCGGCGCCTTCTGATGCGCCTTGCGGCCGTATTCCAAAAAGCCTGTCGTTTTTCCCATGGGTTCGTCCGGGCGCTCTCGTTAGCTCGTGGCCTCTCCGCGCAGCAGGTCGGCGGTCGGCAAAGTGGTGAAGGAATCTCGGCTGGGGGTGATGGAGGCTTGGGCCCCGTTCGTGGCCTTGGCCGCTTCCTCCATGACCTTGCGGAACTCGCTGGGGACGACCTTGATGAAGCGATCGATCGTCTTTTCCCAGTCTTCGAGCATGCGCTGAGCCAGCTCGCTGCCGGTGCGCTGCACGTGCTCCTCGAGCAAGACGGCCAGCATCGTGGCATCCTCGGTGCTGAGGGCCTCGAGCTCGACCATGCCGAGGTTGCATCGCTCCTCGAAGCGGCCGTCGACGTCGAAGACGTAGGCGTAGCCGCCCGACATGCCGGCAGCGAAGTTGCGGCCGGTCAGCCCGAGCACGACGACGTTGCCGCCCGTCATGTATTCGCAGCCGTGGTCACCGACCCCTTCGACGACGGCCGTGACGCCGCTGTTGCGGACGCAGAAGCGTTCGCCCGCCTTGCCGCGGAAGAAGGCCTTGCCGCTGGTCGCGCCGTATAGCGACGTGTTGCCGACGATGATGTTCTCCTCGGCCTTGAAGGTGGCGCCGGGGCCGGGTCGGACGGAGATCGTACCGCCGGACATGCCTTTGCCCGTGTAGTCGTTGGCCTCACCGGCGAGGTGCAGACTGACCCCTCGGGTGATGAACGCCCCGAAGCTCTGGCCCGCCGTGCCCGTGAAGCGAATCACGATGCTGTCGTCGGGCAGTCCGTATTCGCCGTGCCTGCGCGCCACCTCACCGCCGAGCATGGCGCCCACGGTGCGATTCACGCTGCGGATCGGTAGATCGAGCTCGACCTTGCTACCGCCTTCGAGCGCGGGACGACACATCTCGATCAGCTGCTTGTCCAGCGTGGCTTCGAGCCCGTGATCTTGCTCGCGCGTCTTGTACACACCGGCTTCGGGGTACGGCCGTTCGGCGGGGCGCAGTACCTCGCTGAAATCGAGGCGCCGTGCCTTCCAATGGAGGTCATCCTTCAAAGTCAGGCACTCCGAGTGCCCGACCAGCTCCTGAATGCTGGCAAATCCGAGCTGCGCCATCCACTCGCGGGCTTCTTCGGCCACGTAGAACATGAAGCGGATCACGTGCTCGGGCTTACCGGCGAAGCGCTTGCGCAGGATCGGGTCCTGCGTCGCGATGCCAACCGGGCAGGTGTTCAGATGGCATTTGCGCATCATGATGCAGCCGGAGGCCACGAGAGGTGCAGTGGCGAAGCCGAACTCCTCCGCTCCGAGCATGGCGGCGATGACCACGTCCCGTCCGGTGCGCAGTTGTCCGTCCGTCTGCAAGGTCACGCGGCTGCGCAGGTCGTTCTTCAAGAGGACGTGATGCGTCTCGGCCAGACCGAGCTCCCACGGGATGCCCGCGTGCTTGATCGAGGTGACCGGAGATGCGCCCGTACCGCCGTCGTGTCCAGCGATCAGGATGAGGTCCGCGTGCGCCTTGGCCACGCCGGCCGCGACCGTGCCGACGCCCGCCTCGGCCACCAGCTTGACGCTGACGCGTGCGCGCGGATTGGCCATCTTCAAGTCGAAGATCAGCTGCGCCAAGTCTTCGATCGAATAGATGTCGTGGTGGGGCGGCGGCGAGATCAGGGTCACGCCGGGGATGGAGTGCCTCGTGCGCGCGATGACGGCGTCGACCTTGTGCCCAGGTAGCTGGCCGCCTTCGCCAGGTTTGGCGCCCTGCGCCACCTTGATCTGCAGCTCATCGGCGTTGACCAAATAGTGAGTGGTCACCCCGAAGCGGCCAGAAGCGACCTGCTTGATCGCGCTGCGCCGCAGATCGCCGTGCTCGTCCGGCAAGAAGCGGCGTGAATCCTCGCCGCCTTCGCCGGTGTTGCTGCGGCCGCCGATGCGGTTCATGGCGATCGCCAGGTTCTCGTGGGCCTCGGCGCTGATGGAGCCGAAGCTCATGGCACCGGTCGCGAAGCGCTTCACGATGGAGGTTGCTGGCTCCACCTGCTCGAGCGGGATGGGTGAACGCGGCTGGGTGAAGCGGAACAGCGACCGCAGGGTGATGGGGCCGCCCGGCTGTTCGTTGATGAGTTTGGCGTACTCCTTGTAGGAGCCGATGTCCTCCTGCCGTACCGCCTTCTGCATGTTGGCGATGATGGACGGGCTCCACAGGTGGCGTTCGCCCTGCGAGCGGAAGTGGTACTCGCCGCCCACCGGCAGGTTGGGCTTTTCGGTGACCGTGCGCGGGTAAGCGATCTCGTGGCGACGCCGCGATTCCTCGGCGATGACGTCGAGACCGATGCCCTTGATGCGGCTGGTGGTGCCGGTGAAGTAGCGCGAAATGACTTCGTCGGAGAGTCCCACGGCTTCGAAGTTCTGCGCGCCGTGGTAGCTCTGCAGGGTGCTGATGCCCATCTTGCTCATCACCTTGAGCAAGCCTTTGTCGATCGACTTGATGAAGTTCTTCTGCGCCTTCTTGGCGTCCTTCAGCTCGGCAAAGCTGCCCGAGGCCACCATGCCCTCGATGCTTTCGAAGGCGAGGTAAGGGTTGATCGCGCCCGCGCCGTAGGCGGCGAGCAGGCAGAAGTGATGCACCTCGCGCGCTTCGCCGGTCTCGACGATCAGGCCCACCTTCATGCGCGTCCCGTTACGCATCAAATGGTGGTGCACGGCGGCCGTTCCGAGCAATGCCGGCACGGGGGCCATGTCCGCGTTCGCTCCGCGGTCGCTCAGGATGAGCATGCTGTGGCCGCTGAGCACGGCGTGTGATGCCCGGCGACAGAGCTCGTCCAGCGCTGCCTTCAGACCGTGCGTGCCGTCTTTGGCGCGATAGAGCATGGGCAGCGTGGCCGGCAGGCGCTGCTGGGCGAAATGGCCGTGGCGCAGCTTGGCGAGCTGATCGTTGGTGAGGATGGGGGAGTCGAGCTCGAGCTGCTGAGCGTGGTCGGGGTACTCGAAGAGCAGGTTCCCTTCACCGCCGACGTACGTCTTGAGGCTCATCACCAAGGCTTCGCGAATCGGATCGATCGCGGGATTGGTGACCTGGGCGAACTGCTGCTTGAAGTAGCCGTAGAGCAGCTGCGGCTGGTCGCTCAAGATGGCCAGCGGTGTGTCGGTGCCCATCGAGCCGACGGGCTCCTCGCCCTTGTCGGCCATGGGTGCGAGCAGGAAGCGCACCGTCTCCTGCGTGTAGCCGAACATCTGCTGACGCTTGAGCAGCGGCTCCGGATCGCGCTCGGAGTGCGGGGCGGGAACGTCCACCTCGTCGAGCGAGATCTTGTTGGCCTTGACCCACTTGCCGTACGGCTTCTGGCCGCAAATCTCGGCCTTGATCTCTTCGTCGAGCACGATGGTGCCCTGCTCGAGATCGACCAGGAACATCTTGCCCGGTTCCAGTCGGCCGTTCCGCTCCACGTTGGCCGGGTCGATGGGCAAGACGCCGGTTTCCGAACCCAGGATCACCAGACCGTCCTTGGTGACCGTGTAGCGCGCAGGACGTAGGCCGTTGCGATCCAAGATGGCGCCGATCTGCTTGCCATTGGTGAAGGCCAGCGCCGCCGGACCGTCCCAGGGCTCCATCAAACAAGCGTGGTACTCGTAGAAGGCTCGCTTCTCCTCCGACATGGAGGGGTCGCTCTGCCAGGCTTCGGGCACCAGCATCATCATCACGTGCGGCAAGCTGCGGCCGGCCTGGATCAAGAGCTCGGCGACCATGTCGAGGCCGGCCGAGTCGCTCATGCCCGGGGCGATCGTCGGCAAAATGTGGCGCACGTCGTCGCCGAAGACCTCGCCGGCGAAGAGCTGCTCGCGCGCGTGCATCCAGGCCTGATTGCCACGGATGGTGTTGATCTCGCCGTTGTGACAGAGCACGCGGAACGGCTGCGCCAGCTCCCAGGTGGGGAAGGTGTTGGTGGAGAACCGCTGGTGCACCATGGCCAGCGCACTCACGAACTCCTCATCGTCGAGATCCTTGTAGAACCGCGTCAGCTGCCCAGGCAGGAGCAGGCCCTTGTAGACGATGGTGTTGGCCGACAGGCTCGGGATGTAAAAGCGCGCCTTCTCCTGCAGGTGGCTCTCGCGCACCGTGCGCTCGGCCCACTTGCGGATGACGAACAGCTTGCGCTCGAACAGCTCCGGGTCCTCGCAGGTCGAGCCAACGAAGACCTGCGCGATGTGCGGCGCCGACTTCTGCGCCTGTGGACCCGGTGCGTCGGGATCGATCGGCACCTCGCGCCAGCCGAGCAGGCGCTGGCCCGTGCCGAAGATCTTGTCCTCGAGGATTTGACGACAACGATCGCGCTCGCCCGCGTTCTTCGGCAGGAAGACGAGACCAGCGGCGTACTGACCGCGCGGCGGCAGCTCGAAGCCGAGGGCCAGGCATTCCTTGCGGAAAAATGCATCCGGCAACTGAGTGAGAATGCCTGCGCCGTCACCGGTCAGCGGGTCGCTGCCCGACGCGCCGCGGTGCTCGAGGTTGAGCAAGATGTCGACGCCCTTGCGCACGATATCGTGCGACGCTTCGCCGGAAATATCGGCGATGAGGCCGATGCCGCACGCATCGTGCTCGAACGCGGGGTCGTAGAGGCCTTTTTTCTCAGGGAGGCTCATCAGTTTCCTGGATCGTGGGGGCGGGAGGGTCGAAGGGGCGCGCTAGACTGAGCGCCGGGCGATAGGCGGCCCGTCCGGAGCCGTGTACCATCGAACGCGGTGCAATTCTCGTTCGATGTCACAGGCAAGAGGGCGCTTTTGGGGCGCCTCTGCCAGCTGCTGGCACCGGCGGAATTCCCGTGGCACTGGCCTTTGGTCGGGGGAGGGATTGGGCCACGAAATGGGAGCCGCGGCAAGGCTCGAGCCGAGGGCCCTGTCGGGGTGAAAATAGGGGATTTGGGTGCGCCGCCCACGGGAACGCGAGCGCCCGCGAGCGCCCTGGCCTCAGCACAGCGCTCTATCCGTTTCTTTCCGGTTTCTTGCGGCTTTCTCTTGCTCTCGACTCTCTCGCTCGCGACCCTCTCGCTCGCGGCGGTGCTGCCCCTCGTCGGGTGCGCGCACGACGACCCGAAGCCGGCCTCGGCGCAAGGCCCCGCCGCGGTCAAGGCGTGCCCAACCGGCTATTCGATGGACCCGCCGCGTGAGGCGCTCGAACCCGGCATTCGGGCGTTTCGTGATCGCGACTACGCGCGGGCTCAGCAAGTGTTCACGGCTCTTTCCGCGAAGTACCCCGAGAGCGCCACCACCCGCCTGTGGCAGGCCGATGCGGTACTCTTCGACCGAGCGCTCGACTCACGGCTGGCCGCCGAGCGCTCGCTTCCCTTGTATCAGGCGGCCGGCGCTCTGCACGATTCCGGCTGCAAGCTGCCGCGGCGTCCCCGCTACTACCACCTGATGGATCTGGCCTACGCGCGGCTCCGCCTGGCGCAAAGCGATTCCGGCTACGATCCCGCAGAGCTCGGCCGCGCCCTCGAGCTCCTGGCCCAGGCGATGCAGGAATTCCCGACCAGCGCGGAGATCCCGTACACCGAAGCGCGGGCGCAGTGCGCCCTGGTTCAGCCGGCCGTGGACCCGGGGTTGCGGGCGCGCGCCTTGACCGAGTGCCAGCACAAGTTCGCCGATGCCTTGCGGCTGGCGGGTCAGCTGCAGCGCCCCCGATTCCTGCGCACGCACCGGTCGATGCAGGACTGGATCGTGCGCTCGCGCACTCAATCGGAGTTTGGGCCGCTGCGCGCCAGCCCCGAGTATGCTCGCATCGTCGACGAAGCACTCGAGGCTTCGCCGCTGCCGATCGCGCTGACGCAGTCGGAAGGGCCGTAGGCCCAGATCACCGAGGCCGAGCTCAGTCTGCTTCCGAAAGACCGACTGCTAGCGGACGTGGCGCCGTACTGCGGGCGGGGTGCAGGTCACATTTGCCGCTGAACTCGATGTCCGGGTCCATGTGGATCTCCGCAGCCGTCAGCGTCCCGACGACGGTTGCGCCCTGGCGCAGCTCGATACTTCCGCGTACGTCTACGTCGGCGGTCACCTGGGCGCCGAGCACGACGACCGAGCCTGCCTGAATCTTGCCGCGCATCCGCGCGCTCGGCCCCAGAATGACCAGGGTCGCGCCCAGGACCTCGCCGTCGACGCTGCCGTCGATTCGTACGTTCCCCGCCAGAGACAGCGTGCCGACGAAGCTGGCGTCTGGGCCGAGATAAGCGCTCAAATCCAGTGCGGGGCTGCCGCTCGGGGGGCTCATGCCGACGAGTCTACCCCTTTCCCCGCGCCCGGCGCTCGGCTAACAAATCAGGCCTGGGACAGCTCGTGCTACAGCGCGCAAATACTCGGATCGGCAGGTTGCTCGCGTGCGGCGCCCTCGCCCTGGCGTGCGCGTGGACCCAGATGGCCCCGGCCGCCACGCCCGAGCGGCTCACCCTCGCTCAGGTGCTGGCTCTGGCCGAGCAGAACTACCCGAAGATCGCCCAGGCGGCGGCCCGGCTCCGGCGCAAGGAAGCCCAGCTGTCGGAGGCGCACCGCGCCCCTTACGGCCAGTTCGAGCTGAACGCCTTTGCGGCCGTCTTGCCTGCGTGGCACGGGACCAGTGTTTTCAGCCCCAGCACGGACGTGGCCGTCTCCAAGGATCTGTCGATCGCCTACCACCTGGCCATCGAAGGGGTGATCCCCATCTGGACCTTCGGCAAGCTGACCAACCTCTGGGACGCGGCGCAGGCCAACGTCGAGCTCGGCAAAAGCGAGCTCCTCCAGGAACGATTTGCCATCCGTCGTGAGGCTCGGCGCGCCTTTTACGGCGTCCAGCTGGCCCGCGATGCGCTGCTTTTGGTGGGTGACGCCAAGTCGCGGGTGGGGGAGTACGTCGAGCGTCTGGAGCGCGAGCTCGAGTCTGGACACGGTGACGAGATCGACCTCTTGGAGCTCAAAGTGCAGCGAGCGGAGCTCGAGGCACGCGGCAGCGAGGCGGAACGGAGCGAAAAAATCGCGCTCTCGGCTCTGCGTTTCTACACGGGACGGACGGGCGGGATCGATATCGTCGACGAGCCGCTGGCGCGCGTGCCGCACGAGCTCGGGCCGGCGGCGCGTTACCTCGAGGCCGCCCGCTTGCACCGTCCGGAGATCAACATGGTGCGCGCCGGGCTCATGGCGCGCGAGGCCCAGCTCGGCATCGAAAAGGCGCGCTACCTTCCCGACTTGGGCTTGGGGCTCTCGGCTCGCTTCAATCAGGCGCCGGGCGTGACCTCGCAGCCGAACCCCTTCACCTACGACCCGCTGAACACCCCCATCGTCGGCGCGGGCCTGATCTTGCGCTGGAAGCTCGACTTCTTCCCGCAGGCCGCTCGGGTGGCGCAGGCGAGCGCCGACCTCGAGGAGATGCGAGCCACGGAACGTTATGCGCTCGGTGGGATCGCCGTCGAAGTGGAGAAGGCCTACCAAGAGGCAAAGGACGCCGAGCGCCGGCTGCTCGCTTGGGGCGAAGCCGCCCGGTACGCCAAACAGTGGCTGATCAAGGTCCAGCAGGGCCTGGATCTCGGGCTGACGGAGGACAGCGACCTCGTCGAGCCCTCCAAGGAATACGCGCTGAAGCGCTTCAGCGAGATGTCCGCGATCCTCGACTACAACCTGGCGTTGACCGACCTGGCCCGGGCGACGGGCTGGGACGCCATCGTCACCGGAAAGTAGAGCTCAGCCGGTCGGAGCTCAACCGGTGGGGGCTCATCCGGTCGGAGCAAGGCCCTCCTCGTCCAGCACCTTCTCGATGCTGGCCAAGGAGTTCTTCATCGATTCACCGACCATGTGCACGATGGTGGGGAGCGAGCCGCGCAGCGCGTCGTAGTAGCGCTGGCGCTCGGTCGAATGAATGATCACGGGGGGTAGCCCTGCCCGCATCAAGATCACGTTCATGAGCAGGCGTGCGACCTTGCCGCTGTCCTCGGGGAAGGGGAACGTGCGCAAGAGGTCGAAGTGCAGGCGTGCCGCGACGCGGACCGGATCCTTCAGCTTCGGCGGCTCGGGCCCGTGTAGCCACTCGAACGCCTGCCGGATGCGGACGGCGATCTTGTCGGGTGCGGCATACTCGTGGAAATAGAGCCGGTGCTGCGGGATCTCCTTGCGGTATTTGACCGACTTGAGATCGCCTTCTTCCGGATGAAGAAGCAGGTAGAGCTTTTTCAACACCTCGGCGGTGAGCGGGGAGTCCGAGGTGCCGAGGTCGCGCGCCCACTCGATGGCCTGCTTGTGCCGGCGGATCTCCTCGCACACTGGCTGCAAGCTCGAGTCGGGGACGATGACGATGTTGGCGTCGATGGCCGTCTTCAGCTCTTGGAAGGTGTAAACCACGCCTTCCAGGGCGCTATCGTGGTGGATCCACGACATATCGAAGCTCTCGGAATATTCGCGGCGGAAACGCTCGGGCATCTTGTCGATGCGCTGGCGAATCGTGGCCCAGCGCGTCTCGGGATCGGCAGGGGGTGCCGGTCGCGGCGCTGCTGGTGGGGCGGGGGGGCGCAGCGGTGTGCGCACCGGCGGTGGACGATGCACGCCCCGTGCGGTGGTCGTGCCCTCACGCGTCGTGCCGGATTGGCTCGGGATCGCATCGGGCCGGTAGACGCGCGTCGAGCCACCGCGTGAGAGGCCGGAAATGCGCTGGGCCTCCTTGGCCTGCTGCGCCACGCGGCCCTCGAGGGCCCGGCGGGCGGCTTCGCGCTCGGTGCGCACGCGTTCTCGCTCGGCTTCGCGCGCCCGGCGATAGGCCTCGCGCTCTTTTTCTTTGCGCAGGCGCTCCTTCTCGCGCTCTTTCTCGCGGAGGATGCGCTCTTTTTCTTTACGCAGGCGTTCTTTTTCCGCCTCTTTTTCTTTGCGCAGGCGCTCCTTCTCGCGGAGGGCATCCTTCTGCGCCTTGTCGCGCTCGCGCACGAGACGCGCCTTTTCGGCCGCTGCCTCGCGCTTCAGGCGTGCCCGTTCCTGCTCGGCCAGCTTCTTCTCGCGCTGCTTTTCCTTGGCCGCTGCCCGGGCGAGCTGCTCGGCCTTCTGTTGGGCTTGCTTCTCCTTGGCCTTTTGAGCCAGGGCGCGCTCCCGCTGCTTGGCGAGCTGGGCCTTCTTCGCCAGCTGGGCCTTCTTGGTGGAGTCCACCTTGGCCTGCTTGGACGCCGCCGGCTTCTTGGACTTGGCGCCACTCGGCCGCTTGGCCGGCTCGGCCTTCTTGATCGACGGCTTGCCCTTCGACCCGGCCTTTTTGGCCTTCGGCGCGTGCTTGGAGGCCCTGGACGAGGGTTTTCCTGCGGCGCGGGAGGCTTTCGCCTTCTTCTGGACCTTCGTCCCCGCCTTCTTTTTGCTCTTCTTGCTCGCCGCCATCAGGGTTCGCCGCTCGATGCTTTCCCCCCAGCCGGCGGGCCGCGCAGGGCCTGGGCCGGGAGCAGCTGCAGGAAGCGCAAGGCCAGGACGGCTGAGCGGCCTCACGCTAGTCGGCCGTCACCCAATTCGTCAACTATTCCGGCCCCCAAGGGCCCCCCAGGGTGCGCTTTGACCCGCCGCTCGGGCCGGCCTGAATCAGGAGAAAAAGCCGGGAAAGATCTCGCTTCGAGCCAGGTGCCCCGAGCGAGCCGTGAGCACTTCATGACCGGTCTCGGTCACCAAGATCGTGTGCTCGAACTGCGCCGAAAGGCCGCCATCCGCAGTCACGGCCGTCCAGCCGTCCTCCAGAATCTCGCACTCGCAGGCCCCGCTGTTGATCATCGGCTCGATGGTGAAGATCATGCCGGGGCGCATGCGCGGCCCGCGGCCCCGCTGTCCGTAGTGGGGAACCTGCGGCTCGGCGTGGAACGTGCGGCCGATGCCGTGGCCCACGAAGTCCCGGACGACGGAGGTCTCACGCGCCTCGGCGAACTCTTGAATGGCGGCCCCAATGTCGCCAATTCTCCCGCCCGGCTTGACCTGCTCGATGCCGAGCTCGAGCGAGCGTCGCGCCACCTCGGTCACCAACTGGGCGGTAGCCGACGGTGTCCCCACATAGAAGGTTGCAGAGGTATCTCCGTGAAATCCCTTGTAAAGATGGGTGACATCGACGTTGATGATGTCACCCTCCGCCAAGATCTGGCTGGCCGAGGGGATGCCGTGGCAGACCACCTCGTTGATCGAGGTGCAGACGCTCTTGGGGAAGCCCTTGTAGTTCAGGGGCGCGGGGGTCGCGCCTTGGCGCAGCGTGTCCTCGTGGACGAAGCGGTTGATGTCCTCGGTCGAAACGCCGGGGACAATCAGCTCTGCCACGCGGAGCAGTGTGTCCGCGGCCATCTTACCGACGACGCGCATGGCGTCGATCTCGGCGGGCGTCTTGATTTCGATCGGTGAGGTCCGAAAGCGCAGCATGACGGGTGGTAGCGTGGGGAGGAAGAGGCGGCGGGGGGAAGCGGCGGTCAGCGACTGGCTTGATCGGCCGGCTCTGGGAGCGGTGCTTCGGTGCGGGGGCCGGACGCCTTGCCGGGGGCCGGTGCGATGCGCTCGGCGCCTTCGGGCAGGAGGGCCCCGGACGTCACCTGGACTTTCGCGGCGGGGTCCGCCGCTTCGACCACGGGCCGGAGCACGTGCTCGACCACGAGGGGGTTACCAGGACAGCCCGAGAAACGGCCGCGCAAGTGCAGGTGGACCACGCGGCCCCGAGCCGGAACGAGGAATAATTCCCCGCCATCGGCCTCGATGAGGGGGGCGACCACCGCGGCGAGCGCGCCTTTCAAATCGTCCTTTTCCACGAAGTTCGAGCCTTTCCGTACGCTAACACATTCCCCGAAGGCGTCACGAGTCCCCGGGGATTTGCCGGCCCCGGGTTTTTTTGTATCCCTCCGGGCCTGCCCCCCTGGCGGTCCGAGCCGATGCTGCTAGCCTCGCCGCCCCGCCGAAAGCAGGGAGCTCCATACTCACCTCTTCGGCCCCAGCAGTTGATTCAGGACAAGTAGCACACATGGCAGTTCACATCCGTCTCGCCCGTCACGGCTCCACCAAGCGCCCCTTCTACCGCGTGGTCGTCACCGATCATCGCAGCAGTCGCGACGGACGGTTCATCGAGAGGATCGGCACCTTCGACCCGAATGCGGCGAACGGATTGAATCTCGACCTCGCGCGCGTTGCGCATTGGACCAGCGTCGGCGCTCAGCTGTCGGCCACCGTGTCGCGCTTGCTCAAGAACGCAGCCAAGGCAGTCCAGGCCTAATCAAGAAGGCACTCGCTGACATGGCTCTCAAAGATCTGATCGCCACCATCGCAGAAGCGCTCGTGGACGATCCGGACGCAGTGGAAGTCGAAGAAGTGGACGAGGATGGCGGCGTCACCGTCGAGCTGCGCGTTGCCCCCGATGACATCGGCAAGGTGATCGGCAAGGACGGACGCACTGCGCAGAGCATGCGCGCGCTGCTCAATGCTGCGGCGGCCAAGCAAGGCTGCCGGGCCCATCTCGACATCCTGGACTAGTCTGGGCTCGCTCGGAGAATGGGCTCGGTCGGAGACGAGTTGAAGGGCCCGCTCTCGCCCGCCGCGCCGGCGTCGCCCGCCCGAGGCCTCGAGCGGACGCACCTCGAGCTTGGCGTCGTGGGCAAGGCGCACGGGATTCGTGGTGAGGTCAAGGTGCGCCTTCACAACACGGCCAGCGATGCGCTCGGCCGCGTGCCCAGCGTCACCCTGCTGCGCCCGAGTGGGGCCGGACAGTTCGACCTCGAGCGGGTTCGCTCGAGCCCCTCGGGACCCATCGTGGCCTTCGCCGGCGTTGGCACGCGCGAGGCGGCCGAGGCGCTGCGCGGAGCGCGGGTCTTGGTGTCCCGGAGCGAGCTGCCGCCGCTCGAGCCAGGGGACTACTATCTCGTGGATCTCATTGGCTGTAGCGTGCTCCTCGCTGGCCGCGTGCTCGGTCGAGCGATTGGCGTGCGGCCGGACCCGACCGTGGATACGCTGGTGATCGAGCTGTCCTCGGGTGACATCGTCGAGCAGCCGATTTTGGAGCCATGGATACTGCGCGTCGACGTAGCCCAAGCGATCGTGGAGCTCAGCAGTGACGACGGACTCATCGCCTGACGCCCCCAGAGTGCCCCTGCGCGTGGGCATCGTGACGCTGTTCCCGGAGCTGTTCGAGACGTTTCTCCAGACCTCCTTGGTGGGCAAGGCCGTGCAGTCCGGACTGGTCGAGACGCGGCTCTTCCAGTTGCGCGAGCAGGGCCTGGGCAACCACCGCAGCGTGGACGACACCCCGTACGGGGGTGGATCGGGCATGGTCTTGCGCGTCGATTGCGTGGTGTCCGCGATCGAGGCGGCGGAGCTCGAGCTGGGCGGCCGTGCGCATCGCGTTCTTTTGACTCCGCAGGGGGCGCCGTTTCGCGCCGACCGAGCGCGCCGCCTGGCGGAGCGGGGAGCGCTCTTGCTCGTGTGCGGGCGCTACGAGGGGTTCGACGAACGGGTTCGAGCCTACGTCGACGAGGAGCTGTCCTTGGGCGACTTCGTGCTCACGGGGGGCGAAATCCCGGCCATGGCCGTGATCGAGGCCACCGTGCGCTTCTTGCCCGGGGTCCTGGGTAACCAGACGTCGACGGCGGAGGAGTCCTTCAGCGAAGCGATGGCGGGGGGGCTCGAGTATCCTCAGTACACGAGGCCACTCGAGTTTCGCGGCGCTCGGGTGCCGGAGGTGCTCACCTCGGGCGACCACGCGAAGATCGCCGCCTTTCGCCGCAGCGAGTCCGCCCGGAGGACCAAGGTCCGCCGGCCCGATCTCAGCGGGGACGATTGAGAAGCGTCGGCGTTGCGCTCGTCCACCATCCGGTCAAAAGCCGCGAGGGCGGGGTGGTGACCACGGCGATCACCAACCTGGACTTGCACGACATCTCGAGGAGCGCGCTCACTTTCGGCGTCCGGCACTACTTCATCGTGCATCCGGTAACGGCGCAACGACAGATGGTGGAGCGCTTGGTGGAGCATTGGACCGTGGGGCCCGGCGGACGCCGGGTGGACGATCGCAGACTGGCGATGTCGATTGTGCGGCCCGTGGCCGACGTCGACGAAGCGCTCGCTGGCTTTGGAACCGAAGGCCGGGCGGAGCTCTGGGTGACGTCCGCCGAGAGCCGTCCGGGGCAGCTCGGCCACGCGGAGGCCAGGCGACGCTTCGCCGAGGCGGGCCCCCCGGTCCTTTTGGCGCTGGGCACCGGCTGGGGCCTTTCGGACGCCTGCCTCGCGCGGGCCGAGGTGAAGCTCGCTCCCGTGCACGGAACAGCCGGGTACAATCACCTCAGCGTTCGAGCGGCGGCGGCGATTCTTCTCGACCGCCTACTCTCGACCGGGGCCGCGGACGATGGGACCAGATAGCCTCTTCTTTCGGCGGGCGGCTCATTTCGGGGCTGCGCGCGCGCCCCTGTGGTTCGCGCGCTACGCGCCGGCGCCCATCGTCCTCTTGATGGCGCCCTTCTTGGTTCGCGCGCGGCGCGCGATTGTGGCCCAGCAGCGGCTTCTCTACGGGCGGCGTGGACCGGTGACGGAATTCGTGGGGGCCGTCAAGACTCTGCTGCAGTACGCAGCGTGTCTGACGGAGTCCTTGGGCGCATCCCGCGTGGGCGCGCCGGCGCCTGAGGTCGTGCTGCGCGGCGCCGAAGGCCTAGGCGCGCTGCTCGAGCAGAAGACCGGGATCGTGGTTCTGACGGCGCACGTCGGGCCCTGGGAAGGCGCCGCCGCGGCGCTCGCCGAGAGCGCCGAGCGTTCGGTCTTGCTCGTCATGGAGGACGAGCGCGATCCGGCGGCTGCCCGCTTCGAGGATGCCCTGCGCCAAGAGCGGGGCCTGCGGGTGGTGCGCTTGGGCCAAAGCCCGCTCGCCGCGCTCCCGGTGCTCGAACACCTGGCGCAGGGCGGCGTCGCGGCCCTGCAGATCGACCGCAAGGCGCGCACCGGAGCATCCATGCGGGCCGAGCTGCTCGGTCGCCCGGTCGAGATACCGGAAGGACCGTTTCGGCTGGCCGTGCTGGCGGGCGTTCCCATGCTGCCGGTCTTCGCGGCGCGCTTGGGCTTCCGGCGCCGCCTGGTGGTGCTCGGTCGCCCGGTCTTCCCCGAGGTGGATCGGAGCTTGCCCAAAAAGGACCGACTCCGGGGCCTGGCGACCCAGGTGCTCGTGCAGTTGGAGGCGCATTTGCGCGAGTTTCCGACGCAATGGTTCCACTTCGTCCCCGGCGCGGACGTCGCGACCGATCCTGCCGGGCCCGAGCGGTCGCCGCCCCTCGGGGCCTTGCCGAAGTCGCGAACGAAGGTGGCGTAGCCCTCCGGTATTTGCAAGAAGAGCGCCCCATGATCCTCGCCCTCGGTACCACCACCTTGCGGGGCAGCATCGACAAGTACGGGTTCGACCTGCTCGAGGTCCTCGTTTCCAAATCGATGCCGCGCCCGGTGGTCCTCGCCCGGTATCGGGAGTCTCGTCCTGATCTCCACCTGTCTCTGCGCTTGGTCGTGGATGGGGGCGGTCCGATCAGCGCTCATCCCGACTTCGAGCGGACCATCGAGGCCGGGCTCGCTAGCGGGGCCGCCGCCATCGTCGTGTCGACGGGTCCGCGCTTCGCTCCGACCGACGCTCGCCGACTCGACTTGGTCGACAGCGTGGCGCGCTTGGCGGGAGCTGCGCGCTTCGTGGCATGGGAGCCGAGAGGCGTTTGGCAGAAGACCGAGGCCGAGCGCGTGGCCGCGGAAGCAGGGGCCGTGCTCGCGCGTGATCTCACGCAATCCGAGCCACCACCCGGCCCCATCGCGTACACGCGTGTTCGTCAGCTCGGCGTGCAGTCGCGGATCGGTCAAGGAGCCGTGGAGCGTTTGGCCGAGGCGCTCAGCGGAAGGTCCGAAGCGTACGTCGTCGTGGAAGGGGATGGGGCGCGTGCGTTGCGCGGTCGATTGACACCCCTTTTGCTGGACGAGGGCTTGGCCTGATGCCGCGCGCCCTGTGCATCTCCAGTCATGAGGTTGCGGCGGAGTACGGCGCGCGTGCGCTCGAAACGCGCGACTCGGCCCTGGAGGCGGTTCTGACCGGGTTCTTCGCGGCGGCAGCGGTCGAGCCGGGGGTGCTCTTCGGCCCGCTCGGGCTCTTGGCGGGGGGAACCGGCGAAGGCGCGCGAGCCTACGATGGTCGAGCGCGACAGCCTGGCCTTTCGGGCAAGCGGCCGCGGGGCTTTCTGCCCGGGCAGGAGCCGGCCGCGGCCGCCCGAGTGGCGGTGCCGGCGGGGATCTCGGCTTTGGCCGTCTCCACGAGCTATCACGGCCAGGTGAGCTGGGCTGCCTGCTGTCGGCCGGGCATCAGCTTGGCTCGCCAGGAAGGCGCTCCAGGACGAGCGGTGCTCTTGGACCACGTCGCTGGACTCGGCGCTCGCGCACTCTCCGAGACGAGCGTGTCGCGCGCCTGGATCAGTCAGTTCGGTCCGGTGCAGGGCGGTCAAGTGACCGCAGGCGACCTCAAGGCTCGAGCCGGGCTCGATCTGCTCGCCTCGAGCGATGACGGTGCCCGCGTGGGCCTGCCGTGGCCCGCCGCCCAGGGGCCGGAGCCAGCGAACCAAGGTGGTCGGGCGCACGCGCTCGTCGCGGTCGACGCACGCGGGCTCTTCGTCGCCCTGGCCTTCACGGCGCTGTCGTCCCCGCTCGAGCTCGCTGGCTACGAGGTGACCGTGCCGCTATTGGCCGAGCCGGTCTTGCGCGGGGTGTCCCGGGTAGCGCCTGGGACGCCGCTCGGCGGTGTCCTGCCAGTCGGGCTCGTACGCGATGCAGGCGCGATCGTGAGCGTCGAAGCGGAGCTCGGCGCGGGGCGTGCGGCGCTCCGCTTGTATCGGGATCGCGAGACGCGCGAAGTCTCCCGCATCGACTAGTGCCACGCGTCGACGAGCGCGGCGCCTGAGCAAGCTCAGCTGATCTTGACGCCCTGCTGCTTGGCGTAAGCGAGCAGGCCAATCTTGTCGATCGTGCGCAGATCGCCGGTGGTCAGCTTCAAGGTGACGTGCCGACCGAGCTCCGACACCCACAGCCGACGGCGCTGCACGTTGACGTGCTGCCAACGAGCCGTCTTGACGTTCGAGTGGGAGACATTCTTGGCGCGCAGGCGGCGCTTGCCGGTCAGTTCACTTCTGGCCATGGGGGGCGGAATCTAGTCTCAGACCCGCGCAGGTCAACGGAAAAATGCGAGGGGCCTCGCGAGGGGTACTAGCGGGCGGGCCGGTTTTCGAGCGGCTCAGCGGCCCCGCTGCCCTGCGTTCGCGCGCTATCGCGCGGCAAAACGTCGATTTGGGGGCCCTCCAGCCGGCCCAGCCGTTCGACCAAGTCGAGGCAGAAAGCCTCCGTTTTCGCGAAGCTGGCCGTCTTGGCCAGGCTGGTCTCGTCCATGTAGGTGCGCCGGGCCAGCTCCACCTGGATGGCGTGGCGGCTCTCCCGAGGGCGCCCGTGGTGGCCGGTGGTGAAGCCCCCCCGGTAGGGGTCGTCGTGGATGACATCGAAGTCGGCGGCCGCGGCGGCCTGCTCCAGGGTCGTCAGGACGGCCGGCCCGGCGGTGGTCCGGCCGCGAGTGCCGGGCACGACGTCGGCGCGCCGCTCGCCCAAGCGTCCGCTCGATGGCATCGAGTGAGCGCAGAGCAAGACGACGTGACCGAACTTTGCCTGCTTCTCGGCCAGGAGCCTTTCGAGCGTCTGGTGGTACGGCCGGTAGATCTCCCTTAGCCGGCGCTCGATTTCGGTCGCCGAGAGCGGCGCGACCAAGGCGGGCCGTCCGCTCGTGGTTCGTCTCCACACGACGCCGTGCGGCGCAGCCGCCGCGGTTCCGCGCGCCGTCGTGAGCGAATCCAAGTCGTCTTCCGCCCGGTTCAGATCGCAGGCGTAGCGGCTGAGCCGAGAGACCAAGACCGTGGCTCCGAGGGCGGTGGCCCCCGAGTAGAGCTCGTCCACGTAGAGGTCCGCGTCTTGCCCGAGGGCGCAGGCGGGGGCGATGCAATAGGACAGACTCTCGGGATCGAGAGCCAGGCCTGCGTGTGGAACCTCGACCACGACAGGAGCCGCCCGGCCGGTTGGTGCAAAGACGTCGAACAGCACGAGGCTGCTTTGTAACACGGCCTCGCGCGGGGCCCAGCTCGGGGCCGACCGGGGGGCGGATCACGCTCGCGGATGGGCTTTTCGGTACGCGGCTTCCACGTGGGCGGCCGAGACATGCGTGTAGATTTCGGTCGTTTTGATCGAGGCGTGGCCGAGCAGGAGCTGCACCGTGCGCAGGTCGGCCCCCCCCGAGAGCAGATGCGATGCGAACGAATGCCGCAGTGCGTGCGGAAAAAGGTTCGAATCGAGGCCGAGCCGAGAGCCGGCTTTGCGCACGATCTTCCAGACGGCCTGCCGAGTAAGTGGCGCACCGGAAGGTCCGCAGAACAGGTGAGGGGAGGCTTTCTGCCTCGGCGCGCTGCTGCGCGCCGTGAGGTAGGTGTCGATGGCGTCGAGGCAGACCTCGCCCAGGGGCACCAGGCGCTGCTTGTCTCCCTTGCCGAGCAGCTTGAGCAGGCCCATGGCGCGGTCGAGGTCGGCCAGGCGGGCGTCACAGAGCTCGCTCACTCGCAAGCCGCCACCGTAGAGCACGGTGAGGATGGCTCGGTCGCGGGCGCCGCGCGGGCTCTCGTCGTCCGAGGCCCCGAGCAGCGCGGACAGCTCGGCAGCCGAGCGATCTTTGGGCAGCTTGCGGCCGATCCGTGGCGGGGTCAGCCCCTGGCTCGGATCGCTCTTGAGCCAGCCTTCCCTGACGGCAAAGCGCAAGAAGCCGCGGGCTGCACTGAGACGGCGCGCGACCGAGCGCCCCCCGAGGGCGCGCTCGCCCAGCTCGCTCAGCCAGCGGCGCAGGGCCGCCGTGTCGATCTCCTTTGCGCTGGTGATGCCGCGCTCGCCCAGGCTCGTGCAGAGGTCCGTGAGGTCACGGCCGTAGGCCGCGACCGAGTTCTTCGCCAGGGCGCGCTCGACCCGTAAATGCTCAAGAAAACCGTCGATTTCTGCTTCGAGTCGCATGGCCCGGTCTGCACGGTCCCCCCGTGCGCGCCGCCCATTTTCGGCGGCAGGATCAGGCTAGCCCACGCCGGGCGGATTGGACAAAGCGGCGGAGCAGAGGCCCGGGGTCGTCCTGGCGCATGAGGCCCTCACCGATCAGCGCGGCGTCGGCGTGGGCGAAAGCCGGCCCAGCCAAGGCGTCGGGATCCCTCAGGCCGGAGAACCAGGCCCGAGTCAGGTCTTGGGGCAGAGACTCGAGGACCGCGGCGGCGCGCTCGGGCGCCATGGCGAGCGTGTTCAGATCGCGAGCGTTGACGCCGATCGTGTCGGCACCGGCGCCGAGTGCGCGGACGGTTTCCGGCTCCGAGGTCACCTCCACGACGGGCAGGAGGCCGCGCTCGCGCGCGCCGGCAATCAGGCGGCCGAGCGTGGGATCATCCAGACAGCGCACGATGAGCAGCACCGCAGACGCACCGTACGCCCGCGCGGAGTCGAGCTGCACCTCGTCGATGACGAAGTCCTTGCACAAGAGGGGTAAGGCGCAGGAGGCTCGCGCCTCGGCCAGATGGTCGAAGCTCCCGTCGAAGAATGGCTCATCGCAGAGCACACTCACCATGGTCGCACCGGCGCTCTCGTAGACGCGCGCTCGCTCGGCGACGCTGAGGGAACGCGAGAGCACGCCGGCGGACGGCGAGCGCAGCTTGATCTCGGCGATCAGCTTGAGCGGCTCGCCGGGGCGACGCTTCAGATCGACTGGGACGAGCGGTCCTGGCGTCGGCAGTCGACGGGCGCGCAGCCGAGCGAGCTCCTCTCGCTTGCTCTGCAGAATGCGATCCAGAAGGTCGGTCACGGTCTGCTCGCTTCGCTGGCCCGCACCCAGGCTTCCAGCTTGGAGAGGGCGGTGCCCTCGTCCACCGTCTTCTTGGCGAGGGCGAGCCCGTCCCGGGGCGAAAGCCCGTAGTAGATGCAGAGCCCGCCAGCAGCGTTGAGCAAGAGCGCGTCCCGCGCGGGGTGCGGCGCGCCGCGGAGTACCGCCATTAGGATGGCGGCGTTTTCTCGCGCGTCCCCGCCGTCGGTTGCTCCAGCCGGCGAGCGCGCGAGGCCGAAGTCCTCGGGGGACAGCGTGACTTCCTGGAGCTTTCCGCCTTCGACCACCGTTACCTTGGTCGGTCCGAACGGGCTGAGCTCGTCCATGCCGTCCTCACCCCGCACCACCCAGGCCCGCACGATGCCGAGCTCACCGAGGGCCCCCGCCAAGACGGCGCGGATCTTGTCGTCGTACGCGCCGAGCAGCTGGTGGGTCACACGCGCCGGGCTCGCCAAGGGCCCGATGCAGTTGAAGATGGTGCGCACACCGAGCTCGCGCCGCACCGGTCCGACGTGCCGCATGGCTGGGTGGTGGCTCGGCGCGAACAGGAAAACCAAGCCCGTCTCCTGGAACATGCGAGCGGCCCGCTCGGGATCGAGATCGATGCGGACGCCGAGCGCCTCGAGCACGTCTGCACTGCCGGATTTGCTCGACACCGCGCGGTTACCGTGTTTGGCCACCGCGGCGCCGGCTGCGGCCGCGATGATGGCGGCGCCGGTCGACAAGTTGAGACTGCCGAGGCCATCGCCACCCGTCCCACAAGTGTCGAGCGTCGCGGGCTCCTCGTGGCGGAGCGGCACCATGTGTTCACGCAGGCTGCGCGCGGCGGCCAGGACGATGGGCGACGTGAGCCCGTACAGGCGCAGCGCGACGATGAACGCGCCCACCTGAGCCGAGTTCCAGGTGCCGCCGAGCAGGGCGGTAAAGGCACGCGTCGTCAGCTCGGCTGTTGGGGAGCCCGAACGTTCGAGCTCCTCGAGCGCGTCGGAAAAGGTGATCAAGCGGCCTTGCCTTCTTTTGCCAAGCTGCCGAGCCAGTTGCCCATCATCGTCAGGCCATGCTCGGTCAGGATGGACTCCGGGTGGAACTGAACTCCCCAGATGGGCAGATCGCGATGACGCACGGCCATGATCTCGCCTTCCGCCGTGCGCGCCGTCACCTCGAGCGTCTTGGGTAGCGTGGGCGGGTCGATCAAGAGCGAGTGGTAGCGGGTGGCCGTGACCGGGCTCGGGACACCGGCGAAAAGGCCCTGGCCATCGTGCAAGACGGGGCTCGTCTTGCCGTGCATCAAGCGGGCCGCGCGCACGATGCTCGCCCCGAAGGCTTGGCCGATGGCCTGATGGCCCAGGCACACGCCCAGGATGGGCACCTGGCCGCGCGACTTTTCAATCAGCTCCAAGGTGACGCCAGCGTCGTCGGGGGTGCCCGGTCCCGGCGAGAGCAGGATCCCGGTCGGCCTCTGCCCGGTCGGCCCCGGCGCGAGCGCCTCGTCGGCGCTGATGCGGTCGTTCAGGCGCACGTCGCACTGTGCGCCGAGCGACTCGAGGTATTGCACCAAGTTGTAGGTGAACGAGTCGTAATTATCGATGACCAGAACTCGGGGCGCCATGCGAGGTGCTCAGCCTGGCAAACGGCTGGTGCTCAAGCAACCCGGCTCTCGGCGGGGGCTTTGGCGATGAAGTCCTGGATCCGATCGATCACGAGGTCCGGGTACTCCGCGGCCGCGTAGTGCGTCGCTCGGGGCAGCGCGAAGAACTCGGCCCCGCGGATGCCCTGGGCGAGGCGCCGGCCCAGGCGCGGTGGGGTGATCAGATCGCGCGCACCGGCAATGACCAGAGTTGGCACGCTGACGTCTGCCAGCACCGCTTGGCCGTCGTGGCGACCGAGCGCAGTCAGCAGGCGGAAGTAGACGTCGAAATCCAGCGTCTGAAAGTCGAGCAGCACCTCGCGATAGAGCTCGCGGTCGAAGGCGTGGGCGATGAGGCCGAGGCGCTTGAGTAGGCGATCGGCTCGGGGGGCGCTCCGAAGCGCCCGGACGGCCGTCGGTGCGGCCCAGCTCAGGCGCTTGACGGCTCCGACCAGACCTCCGACGACCGCGCCGCCGCCCATGGGCAAGACCCCGTCGAAGGGTCGACCCGCCGTCCCGTTCATCAGGACGAGGCGCTGGATGGCGGCCGCATCCTGGCGGACGATCTCGAGCCCCACTTGCACCCCCATGCTCCAGCCGACGTACGTCTGGACCGGTGCCCCCAAGGCGGCGATGACGGCTCGTGCGTCGGTGGCGTGAGCCGGGATGTCCAGGCTCGAGCCCGGCCCGAGGCTGGACGCATAGAGGCCGCGGTAGTCCCAGGTCACCACCCGGTGGGTCCGCGCGAAGTGGCGGATGTAGGTGCGTAGGGCCACCACCGGCCCCCCGAGGCCGTTGGCCAGGAGCATGACTGGGCCAGTGGTCCCACTGTCGTACCAGCAAACCCGAGTGCCATCGGGTTGCTCGATGAAATGACGCGTAAGCTCCATCAGAAGGCCGGGCCGTTTTCATTCTTGCCCAGCGGTAATCGCATCGCTAGTGTCCGCCGGACTTGGCAGGTCCGCTGCCAACCGAATTTCCCCCACGAGACTGCCCGGATGTCCGACCAAAACAAGCCCAAGATCGACCTCAAGGCCCGACTCGGACGGAAGACCGTCGGCAGTACCGGGCCCTCCATCCCGCCGCCCATGGCCACGGGGTCGAGCATTCCGGCCCCCCCGTTCCAATCGCGCCCTCCTCAAGCAGCTCCGTCCGAGGCGCCGCGGCCGACGTACGTCCAGCCGCAGGCCATCAAGATCGAGATGAGCGAGGAGATTGTCGAGGCCCAGAAGAAGGGCCGGAGCAAGGTCATGATGATCGCTGCCGGTACGGCCGTGGTCGGCATGATTCTCGGCTACGTCTTCGGCGACGGTGCGGCTCGGCGTACGGCGCAAAACAACGCGCTCGTCGGTGCCGAAGAGCTCGCCAAGGAAATCGACGCGGCCAACGCCGAGATCGAGAAGCTCTCCAAGCTGCTCGGTGACGCCAAGCGTGACTTGTCGGACGGGAAGTTCCCGGAGGAAGCGGTGCGCGGTCTAGGCGACGTGCAGATCCCCTTCGACGGCACACACCTCGTTGGCAAGGGTACGCAGCTCATGAGCGTGGACGTCAATCGCACACTCATCGATTTCGCCGGCAACTCACAGTCGGCCAACGACCAGAAGGAACGCTTGGCGCGCATCCTGGGCAACCAGAAGAAGGCGCTTGAGGATCTGTTCGCGCAGAAGGAAAAGCCGAAGTTCAACTGGTCGGTCTACGTGACCAACGGCCCTCACGGACCGATCGCCTCCATGCAGCCCCTGCCTGCGCCGTTCTTCGTGACGTCGAAGGAGACGATGAAGGACAAGGACGGCAAGGACGTTCCCTTCGCTTGGCCGGAGGAGATCGAGGTGCCCGACGGTGACAAGAAGCTCAAGCTGAAGCGGTACACCAAGGGTGACGCCGTGTCGGAAGATCCTCAATTCCTACCCGTCGATCCGGACAGTCAGAGTCTGGTTTGCCCGGTCGACACGATGATCCTCCTGCGCAAGGAAGTCGTTGCGCTCGAGACGTTGCTCGCCGGCGACCTGAGCGACCCCACCAACGAGAAGCCCGGTCTCACCGACATGGGCAAGAAGCTCATCGACGAGCTGAAGTCGATCGGCCACTGAATCTCTCGGGCAGGCTCTGCTCGGGCGGATTCGGCTCGAGCGGACTTGGCGCGAGCGGGTTCTGTTCGGCCCGCTCGGAGGAGCGACGCGTCAGGCGGCGGCCGTCGCGCGGCTCTGCGCGCCATCGCCGCCGTCTTCCGGCGACGGCAGCCCGGTGAGCTCGACCAAGGCCACGTGCCGTTCGTCGGCATCGCGAATGAGGACCGACAGGCCCAAGAGATCGTGCTGGCTGCCAGGCGCGGGCACGCTGCCCAGGCGATCCAGGAGTAGGCCGCCGAGCGAGACGTAGTCGCCTTCTGGCAGGTTGGTGCCGAGCTGCCGATTCACGTCCGTCACCGGCAAACTGGCGTCGACCAAGGCGCGACCTTCCCCGACCATTTTGATCTTGGCCGGGTCTTCCATGTCGTGCTCGTCCTGGATGTCGCCGACGATCTCCTCGAGCAAGTCCTCGAGCGTGACGACGCCGGAGAAACCACCGAATTCGTCGACCACGACCGCCATGTGGTGCCGTCCCGCGCGCATGTCGCGCAGCACGGTCGATGCCAGCTGCGCTTCGGGCACGAATGCCACGGGTTTGCGCGCGAGGTCGCGGATGCCGAGGGCGGGGCTAGGCGCCGTGGGATCGGCATGCGTGAGCAGGTCCTTGACGTGCAAGATGCCGACGATGTTGTCGATGCTCTCGGCGTACACCGGGTAGCGGGAGTGGCGCGTGCGCTGGACCTCCTGCAGCACCTGGGGGAGGGGCAAGGCGGCGTCGAGCGCGTCCACGTGGATGCGCGGGACCATGACCTCTTGGGCGGTCACTTCGCCGAAATCCAGCACGTTGCGGATCATCTCCGACTGCTCGTGGTCGATTTCCCCGCTGGCCTCGCCCTCGCTGACGATGAGGCCGACCTCGGTTTCCATCAGACCGCTGGCGGGCGGACGCGAGCGCGTGTCTTGGGTGAGCCGCATCGCGACCCAGTTGAGCGGGTCGGAGAGGCCGGCCACCAGCCACTCGCCGGGGCGCAGCATGCGCAAGAGGCGGGGGACGGTGAGCTCCGCCCGGGCGGAGAAGAATTGGCGCCCGATCTCGCTCGGGATGGCGTAGAGCGTCATCGCGGCCGCCAGGGCGATCGCCCAGGATCCGCGGATGTCGATGTTCGTCACGAGCAGCCCCGCCGTCGCTGAGATCCCGGCCACGCGCAGCATCAGCCAGCGGCCTTCCAGGCGGGAGGGGTGGCTCAGGTAGCGGTCCACCGCGGCTCGATCGGCCCCAGTCAGGCTGTCGCGCAGCGCCAGCCGCCGAGCGGGGGACAGCTGCCCCAGGGCGGCACTCACCACCGCGTACGCCGCCGCTGCGAGCGCGGGCAGCGTGCAGAGCACGATGCTCAACCAGTCGGCAGGTGGGGGTTCGGTGGCCAATCGAGACTCAGCGGGCCAGCGCCCGGAACTCCATCTAGCCGCGCCTATTTCGTCGGCGCAAGGCTCGTGTCCCAAGGACATGGGCCGAACAGCCGGTCAATCGCCTGGGTCCTCGCCGTCGGATGCGGCGACAAAGCCCCTCAAGACACGGAAATGGTTTGAATTTTCCTCCATGGTGACCAGGGCGATGAGGCGACCTTCGTGCAGTAACGCTGCACGACCAAGAACGCCCTCGGGAAGCCCCGGGAGCTCGGCTCGGTCCAGAGGCTGGCCAAAGGCGGCCCGGCGCGCCGTGTCGCCGGCAACCTCGCTCGTGGGCAAGGCGAGGGCGGCGGCCTGGGCGAGCGGCATGAGGGGCGCTGGCTCGCTCAGCGGGAGCGCGACGGCCATCCCCAGATCGAACGGGCCGCTCGCGAGCCGGCGCAGGCAAGTCAAATGGCCGACGGTGCCGAGCTCACGAGCGAGGTCCCGTCCGAGCGCGCGCACGTAGTAGCCTTTGGACACCGAGAGGCGGACCGAGAGTGAAGTCCGGCTGCGCTCGACCAGCTGCATTTCGTGTACGGCGACGTCCCGCGGCTCGAGCGCCGTCTCCTCGCCCCGCCGCGCCTTCTCGTAGGCGCGCACGCCGCCCACGCGGATGGCGCTGACCTGCGGCGGCATCTGCAATCGCCGCTGTCGCTCCAGCTCCAGGGCTGCCTCGATCTGCGCCTCCGACCACTCGGGGACCGGGCGCCTCGAAACGACGCGGCCGTCCTGGTCGAGGGTGTCGGTCTCGGCCCCGAGCTCGATGGTGGCCTCGTAGCGTTTCGACTGCGTGGTGAGCACGGAGGACAGCTTGGTGGCCTCGCCGAACAGCATCACCAAGACGCCGGTGGCCATGGGATCGAGCGTCCCCGCGTGGCCGACGCGCCTGGTGCGATAGAGGCGCCGCAGTTGGTTGACGACGTCATGGCTGCTGAGCTTGCCGGGCTTGTCGACGACCAGCACGCCCTCGGCCTGACCGGGGTGCGGAGGGCCGGGATGGGGAGGGTCCGGATGGGGCGCCGCGTTGCCTGATCCGGCCATCAGAGCAGTGCCATTAGAGGAATACGGTCTTGCGACGCTTGAGGCCGCCATCCAAAAGCGCGGCGATGCTCGCGCGCACGCGCTCGCTGATGCGCCCGACGAGCACATGGTCGCTGGCCGCGGCAGGGCCGTAGTCTGCGACGGAA
>Ga0164309_10000346_pt1 | contig 26642 bp, 12 predicted proteins | sample Whisoiple_247_MG_FD_109984 | JGI IMG/M metagenome (GOLD analysis project Ga0164309, IMG submission 109984) | Soil microbial communities amended with fresh organic matter from upstate New York, USA - Whitman soil sample_247_MG | ecosystem: Environmental > Terrestrial > Soil > Unclassified >...
GCTGCCCGAGACATTCCCGTCGAGCCAACGCTCCCGCAGCGGCGCGCCGAAACAACCCACGCACCACGACGATTCCGCGCGCACCGCGACGTTCGCACGGGATCGCGCATTCCGACTTCACCGGTGGAGTCGCGCCGCGCATCTCACCCTTGCCGGCCCCTCGAATCCCGAAGCCTCGTCTTTGTGTGGAATCATAAGCTGCGGCTCGGCGGTTAGTCCCTCTCCCTCTTTCTTCGACGTTGCGCGAGTTTCAGTACGAGGGGCCGCGGGAGGTGGGTTCTTGGCTGCTTGCTCGCTTCAGCAGGTGGCCGTGGGAGAGTTCGACGATTGGGACGGCCATGCGCTCGATCAGCGGGCGGCTGTTGCTGGCTAGGACCATGGTGATCTTTGGGTCGTCTCGGAAGCGCTCGAGCAGTTCGTACACGAGTGTGCGAGTGGGCGCGTCCAAGCCTCCGTCCGGATCGTCGAAGAATACGAAGTTGGGATTCAAGACCAGAGCGCGCGCGAGGCTCACGCGCTTTCGGACGCCGAGTGAAAGATGCGCGGGGAGCGCGTGAAAATCGGACTGCGCCACGCGTAGCTCGCTCAACGCCACGCGGGCGCGACGCGCGATCTCTTGCTCCTCGAGCCCGAACACGTCCGCGTGGTAACGGAGCGCGAGGGTCACGTTGTTCAGCGCAGAGAGGTTCGAGAGCAGTCCACCGCTGTCGAATAGCACTCCGCGCCGCACGCCCCCGCGCACCAAGTCACTGGGAGTCGACACGTGTGGCGCGCGGCCATCCAAGAGCACGCGGCCAGTGGTCGCCGGCAAGAGCCCGGCACACAAGAACAAGAACGTCGACTTGCCGACGCCGTTGTGACCTGTGACGAGCAGGCCTCCGCCGCGCGGGACGTGCAGGTCGGTTTCGCGAATCACCCAGAGTTCGTTGTAGGCAAACGCCGCGCGCTCGAGCAGCAACCCCTGCGCGTGCGAGTCGAGATCTGGGATCGAGAGCGCTACCAATCGCCCGGATTATGCTGCCCGGGCCGCGCCGAGGCTAGTGGATCGGCGGCCCGACGAGCCAGTAGAACAGCGCGGTCACGAAAGTGCTGTAAACCACGCCGCAGAGCAGGCTCATCACCACCGCGCGGCTCGCCTGCTGCGGAACTTCCGTCGGCGAGCTCTTGACCTGCAAACCGTAGTGGCACGAAAGCCAACCGACGATCGCGCCGAGGCCTACACCCTTGAGCAGAAAGAGCCCCAAATCGAAGGGCATCACGCCGCGCGAAACACCGGAATAGAGGCTGCCCCAAGTGGCGGCGGCGGTGAGCTGCGCGACCATGAACGCGCCGAAGATCGCGACCACGCTGAAGTAAATCATCAGCACCAGCACGCTCACGATCGCGGCCACCAGTCGTGGCAGCACGATGAAACGCGGCGGGTCGATGCCCAACGACGAGAGCGCGAGGACCTCGGAATTGACCTTCATGTTGCCGAGTTCGGTGGCGATGGCGGTGCCCGAGCGCCCGGCAATCACGATCGCGGTGACGAGCGGCGCGAGCTCACGCAACACGACCGCGACCAGCACCCTGCCGAGTAGCTCGCCATCGGCCGACCCCAACAGGTTCGTTTGAATGATGATGCTGGAGCCGAGCAAGAACGCGATCACGCTCACCAACGACAGCGCTTGCACGCCGGTGTACATGATTTGGGTGGTGATCACCCGGCGCACGGTTTCGCGCGCGGCAATGCCCGGTGTCCAGAGCGAGGCGATCGCGTCGCTGAGGGTGTGTAACAGCTCGTCGCCGGAAATCACCCAGCGAATGGTCGAGCGCCCGACCGCGCCGAGCCAGCTTACGTCGGCGATACGGTCGGTGCGTGGGTCGTAAGGCAGCGTGGAGCGGAGCCGAGCCATAGCGATGCTCGCCCCGCGCCCCGACTATTTGGCTTTCAGCGCAGCCAGTCGATCTTTCGCGGCCTGCAGGCCATCAGTCTGGATTGCGCGTTCGTACATTTGAATCGCTTTGGGCGCCTCGCCCACCTTTTCGTGGACCTCACCCAAACGCAGGAACACTTCCGATTTCTTCATTGGACCGCCATCGTCCAACTTCTGAAGCAGCAGCGCGCGGAACATCTGTTGGGCCTTCTTGTAGTCGCCCGTGTCGAGCGCGACCTGACCGAGCAAGGTGAGCACGTTCACGTTGCCGGGCTCGATGCGGAAAGCTTTATCGAGCTCATCCAGCGCCTTCTGGTTCTCACCTTCCGCCAAGTAGGCCTTGGCCAGGCGCCGGTGGATCTCGCCGAGCTCCTTCGGTCGCTTCGCGCCGTAGCTATCGACGATCTTGAGCAGCACGTCCTGAGCGGCCTTGCCGCGACCGGAAGCGCTGTATTCGTCGCACAGCGCGAGCAAGAGCTCGCGATCGTCCGGGCGCAACTTGCTCGCGCGGTCGAGCGCGTCCGCTGCGCCGCTGTGATCACCGCGTTGCTCGGCGTGAATCGTCGCGGCCTTGCGCAAGAGCGCGACGCTCTCGTCGGGACTCGACGCGAAGTCGGCGTCTCGCGCGAGCAGCGCGGCCAGCTTTTCCCAGGCCTTCATCGATTCATACAGTGCGCGCAGCCGCGAACGAAGCTCCGTGCTGCGCTCGTCTTGAACGAGGCCTCGTTCGAGCGCGAGCGCAGCTTCCTCGGGCGAGCCGAGCTTTTGCTGCACGCTAGCCAGTTCGAGGGCGCGCTGCACCGCGGCTTCACCCGTGCTGGTCGCCAATAGCTGATCGAGGACCTGTGCGGCCTCCGGCAAGCGATTCTCGGATTGCAGCAAGCGCGCCAGCGACTCGAGCGCCCCCGTATGCCGCGCGTCCCGTGCCAGCACGGCGCGATACGTCTCGATTGCGCGTTCGCGATCGCCCAAGCGCGAGTCGTAGACTTCGCCCAAGCGCACTTGGAAGCTCAGCTCACCCGCGACGTCACCGCGATCTTGAGCAGCGCTGATCTGGGCCGAAAGCAACTCAGCCAGGTCCTCGTCGCGTTTGGTCTTCTCGTACAGCTCGCTGAGCGCCACCACCGCGTCCGCGCGACCGGGCTCGTCATCGATCACGGCTCGCAGCAGCTCGATCGCCGTGTCGAGCGCTTGGAAGCGTTCCTCGTTCAGCTTCGCCAGCTCCATGCGCAACACGCTGCGCGCGCCTGGAGACTCGGCCATGTCGATCAACCGCTCGAGCAATCGGCCGAGATCGTCGAAGCGATTGGCCTGCGCATACAACCCGCGCAGCGCATCCGAAGCGTCCGTGTCGTTTGGCTCGTCCTCGAACAGCTGTTCGTACAGGGCAATGGATTTCGCCGGCAGTGACAGCTTGTCGCGCGCGAGTTCGGCCGCCTTTCTGCGCAGTGAGCGCACGGTAGCGGCGTCCGCACCGAGCTCGCTGCGCTTGACCAATAGCTCGAAGGTCTCTTGGTAATTGCCGCGTACCTCACTGACCTTGGTGAGCTCGGCGAGCGCCCACAGGTTGCCGTCGTCTTGGGCGAGCAACTCTCGCAGCACACTTTCGGCCAGCTCGTTGTCGCCAAGGCCGACCGCCAAAGCCTGGGCTTGGCGATACAGCTCCTCGCGCCGTTCTTCGTCCAGTTGCAACTTGGCGCGGCGTCGGAGCGTCGCGCACAGATCACGCTCTCGCCCGGGCGCGCGCTGCAACTCTTCGACCAACGTCAACACGTCGTCGTTGTCGGGCTCGAAGGACAATGCGCGGTTGAGCGCAACCTCCGCTGCACTCGGGCTACCGACGCGGTCCTTCTGCCAATTCGCGAGCCGTACGCACAACGCGACCGCAGCCTCCGCCGAGAGATCGGAGTGCTTGTCGATTGCTTGGCTGAGCGCGTTCGCAGCGCCTTGGAAATCACCGGTGATGCTGGCCAAGCGCTCGAGTTCATCGAGCAACGCGCCGTCGGTGGGCGCCTCGAGTAGCCCCTGCTCGAGCACACGCTGTGCAGCAGGAACGTCCTTGCACTCGTCTTCGAGCACGCGCGACAAGTTGCGCCGCATGTCGACGCGCTCTTCCACCGAGTCGGCGTGGGCAACGCGCTTCTCGTACAGCTTGGCCAGGCGATCCGTGCGGCCACGAGCGCGATACACCGATTCGAGCACCTCTGCCGCCTCTTCGAACAGGTCATGCTGTGCGGTAAGCTTCTCCAACTCGTCGACCGCCCGCTCGTGGTCTTGGACTCGCTCGAGTGCCATGCGCAAAGACGACAACCCACGCGCAGGCTCCCTGAAGCTCTCGATCTGCAGCAGCGCGAGCCGGAAATACAGATCTGCCTGCATGTGGTCTGCGTGCTCGGCGGTCACGCGACGCTCCAAGATCTCCGCGACCTTCTCTTTGTCGTCCAGACGGGTGTAAAGGCGATCCAGAGCCACCAAGAGCTCCGGCTGATCTCCCGTCTGCTCGACAGCACGTGAATAAGCCTCGACCGCGCGCTGGTCGTTCTTCAGCCGTTCTTCGGCCACGCGCCCGAGCCGGACGAACAAGTCCTGCGCGACCTCCGGATCGAAGATCGACTGGGCGCGCTCACCCAGCACGTCTGCGTAGCGCGCCCAGCCACCCGTGGCTTCGGCGAGGCGCTCGATCTCGCCGTGGAGCTCGGGCGCTTCTGGACGCTCGGACAGTGCGCGCAGCAACGCTTCTTCCGCGGCAGACTGCTTGCTGAGCTTCGTTTCGAGCACCTCGGCGATCTCACGCAGCGTCAGCATGCGTTGAGTGGGCTCGGTTTCGACGGTGAGCCGCATCTCCAGGATGCTCACCAGCTCCTGCCAGCCCTCGATGCTGCGCAGCACGGGGACCAAGATCTCTGCCACCGTCTGGCGCAGGTCTTCGTGTGACTCGCCGATCGTTTTTACGGCCGCGATCGACTCTTGATCGCTCGGCACGTCTTGTAGTGCGAGGCGTTGCGCTTCGAGCGCGTCATCGAAGCTGTCGAGCTTGCTCGCCAAGATCGAGCCGATCTCTTTGCGCAACCGCGCGCGCTCCTCGGGAGCCGTGGCGGCGCTCGCCTCGAACCGCAAATTATCCAGCAATTCCGGCCACATCGACTCGATGCGGTAGAGCCGATTGAGGGTCGCGAGCACGCCCGGATCACCGGGACGAACCGCCAACGCTTGGCCAAGTACCTCGATTGCGCGCGAGCGATCCGAGAGATCGCGTTCATACACCGCTGCCGCACTGACGAGCAGCGTGTATTTGAGATCCGCGTCGTCCTCACTCGAGAGCTCGACGCGCTGCACGTACAACTCGACCAGCCGCTTGGCGTCGTGCTTGGCCTCGTACAATTCGGTCAAGCAATCGACCGTAAACGCGCTTTCCGGATCGAGCTCGAGCGCGCGCTCGTAGGCCACGATGGCGCCCTCGGCGTCGTCGAGCATGTCGCGCTTGGCCTCGCCCACGCGACGCCAAACGCTCGCGCGCTCACCGTCGTCCAAGAGCAGATCCGCCTTGTCAGTCAGGACGCGCACCAGGGTCGGCCAGTCACTGAGCAGCGTAGCCAATTGCTCCATCTTCTCGAGCGGTTCCAGATCGGAATTGTCGCTCTCGTGGATCAAGCCATACGCGGCGAGCGCGCGACGGGGATCGTCACGCTTCTCGTTGTGGACGCGAGCCAGCGTGAACAGCAGCTCGCGCTTGCTGTTCAAACTCGGGTTCTCGCGCAGCACCGAGTCATACGTCTCGGCCAACTTGTCCCACTCGGAGGTGGCTTCGGTCAGGCGCTCGTAGTCCGCGCGTGCGTCCGAGTCTTCCGGATCGAGCATGAAAGCCGCTTCATACGCGCGACGCGCCCGTGCGAGGTCGTTACCACGGCGTTCCCAGAGCTCGGCCGTCTCGCGCAGTACGGCTACCTTTTCGCCGGCATCCGCCAGCGCGAAGCGATCCTCGTTGAGGGTGATCTGGCGCCGCCAATCGTCGAGCGACTCGTAGATCGGCCGCAAGATGTCGACCACGCGTTGCCGCTGCTCGTCGCTCTTACGCAGCGCTTCGAGTTCGGCGATCGCCTCGGGGTGCGCCGGCACTTGGCCGACGATCTCCTCGAGTTGATCGACGGCGCGATCCAGCCCACCACGCTTGATGTACAGACGCGCCAAGGCCAAGCGATGCACGGCGCCTTGTGCAGGTGTTTGCGCCGCTTCAGCGCGCCGCAGATACAACTCCGCCAGGTCGTCCCAGCGCTCGCGCTCACGATAAAGCTCGGTCAGCGCGTCGAGCGCGCGAATGTCGGAATCATCGACGTCGAGCACGGAGCGATAGGTCTCGATTGCATCGTCGGGACGTCCGAGTTCGCTCTTCTGCAGCCCGGCCATCGTGTGCAACGCCGCAAGCCGCTCACTCGGTTCGAAGCGATGGTCGAGTGCATCGCGGTACAGCGAGACGCGCTCCTCGTGCCGCGCCGTGCGCAGCAGGATCGCGTCGATCGCCGCAAATAGCTCCTTGCTTTCGGGCTCGAAGGCCAGCGCGCGCCGGTAGAAGACGAGCGCTCGCTCCAGATCGCCGAGCGAGGTGAACAGTTCACCGGTGCGTCGGGCGAGCTTGACCGTGGAGCTGTCGTCGCCCGAGGTCACCTTCTCTAGCTCGGTCGCGTAGATGTCCGCCAAACGCCGCTCGGCGCCGGCAACCTTCGCCAAGCGTTCGAGCTCGGAGATGGTCGCGGCATCGGACAGGTCGTCCTTCAAGAGCTCGGCGATGGTATCGAGCGCTGCGCGATAATCTTCCTTTTGCTCTTCGTACAGCTTGGCCAAGCGCAACAACAGCTCGTGTCGTTCAGCCGGATCGCTCGCGTACGACAAGCGCGCGCGGATGGCGTCCATCACGCGACCGAAGTCGCTCCGCTTTAGATAGACGGGCTCCAGCAGTGGAGCCGCACGAGCGCGGTGCTCGGGCTCCGCAGACTCAGCCAGAATGCGTTCGAGTTCGGCGATCACGCCCGCGTGTTGATGGTCGGCCGAGAGCGCGGTCTCGAGTTCATCGAACGCGCGACCGAGGTCTTTTTGCTGCTGCGCGGCGACCTTGGCGATGCTGACGCGCAGATCGGCTGCGTTACCGAGCTTGGCGTCCAATTGGCGCTCGTACAGCGCGATCAACTCGGGCCACGAGGAGACGGCCGCATACAGCGTCTCGAGTGCGCTGACCGCGGCGGGATCGAGCCCAAACTCCAAGATGCTCTCGTACACCTCGATCGCGCGTTTCTTGTTGTCGAGGACATCGGACAACAACCGCGCGCGCCGGAACAGGAGCTGCTTGCGCTCCGCGTCGTTTTCGGCGACCTCGGCGCGGCGCTCGAGGATTTCGAGTAGGTTCTGCGCGTCGCCGGTTTCTTCGTACAGGGACTCGAGGGCGCCGAGGGCCTTCTTGTCGTCAACCTTCTGTTCGAGCGCCTTCTTGTAGTACTCGCGCGCGAGCTCCCGATCGGCCAGCTGGTGCCGCGCCAGATCGGCGATCTTCAACGTGACCGCGAGCTGCACGTCGCCGTCGAAGATCTCCGGTACGACCTCGCACAACAACTTCACGTACTCGGCCTGCTTGCCGGTGGCAGCCGCGAGACGCTCCAAATGCGCGAACCAGGGCTCGAGTTGGCTGTGACCCACCGACGCTCGCACGGCACGCTCGGCATAGCCAAACGCGCGCTTCGCATCGTTCAGTGAGGTCTCGGCGGTGCGCATCGCGGCTTCCAAACCGCTGATCTTTTCCAGCGGATCTTCGCTGGTCAAAACCTCGATTTCGAGCACGCGCAGCAGCCGTTCGTAGTCTGACTCGGACTCGTAAATCGGATGCAGGATTTGAGCCGCTTCGCGGCGCGGTGCAGGATCCTCCGCGTCGAGCAGACGTTCGAGCGACTGACGGCTGGGCGCGTGCTTGGTATCGAGCGCCAGCGCGCGACGATACACGGCAAGCGCGCCCGAAACGTCATTCAGGTGCACGAGCTTCAGCTCGCCTAGCTTGGCGAACAGAGAGAGCCGCTCCGTGTCGCTTTCGGCGACGTCCAAGTGACGCTCGAGCGTTTCACTCAGCTCGTCCCAATGCGAGGCATTACCGAACAGCGACTCGAGCGCGCTGAGCGATGACCCGCTCGGGCCGAACTCGCCGATCAAGGCTTGATACGCCTCGATCGCTTCGGGCACTGCTTCGAGCTTCTTCCAAAGCGTTTCGGCGGTGCGCGTCATCAACGTGCGGCGCAGTTCGCCGTCGGTCGAAATCTCACGGCGACGCTCGAGCACCGACACGAGTTCGCGGTGGCGCTCCGTCGCCTCGTACAAACGATCGAGCGCAGCCAGCGCTTGCTCGTCGTCTGCGTTTTCTTCGACGCGCGCCTTCCAAGCGGCGATCGCGCCGTCGTTGTCGCCGAGGACGTTCTGGCACAGCTCGCCGAGCCGGCCGAACAGCTCCGCTCGCAGCGCGCTGCCTTGCTCCAGCTTGACCTGAACGCGCAGCATTTCCGCGAGTTTCGCGTGTTCTGCGTTGGCAATGTAGATGCGTTCGAGCGCCCGCGCCGCGGGCAGCACGAGCTCCGCGTCGCTCTCGTCCAGCACCAAAACGCGGCGGTACACGCGCTCGGCGCGCGGGCGATCGTTCAGCAATTCTTCGCAGATGCTCGCCACCTGCATCAAGATCTCACCGCGCAGCGTTAGCGAGTTGGCTCGTTCGGCAGCCTCGGTCAACACTTCGGCCACGCGCTCGTTCAAGCCCAGGCGGCGCCCGATCTCGAGCAGCCGTTTGCGCGCGTCCACGTCGAGCGGGTCGGCTGGTACGAGCAGCGACAGGGTGCGCAGCGCGCTCTCGTCGTCGTGCAGGCGATCGTCGCGCAGGGTCGCGATGCGGCGGAGTAACTCGCGCCGCTCCTCGTTTGCCGGATCGGTACCGAAGCCCTCCAGACGCACCTCGAGCACGCGCACGAGATCGCGGATCTCGTCGCGCGCGAGATACACGTTCTCGAGCAAGCGAGCCGCGCGTTGACGCAGTCCGCCGATTTCCAACATGCGCTCGGTCAGTTCGCGCGCCTGAAAATCATTGATCCGCTCGCCGAGCACGTCCTCGACCAAGAGCATCGACTTTTCGGGCTCATGCAAATCCAAGGACAGCTTGGCCAGGCGCAGCTTGAGCTCGAAGGCTTCGTCGCCCGCGGCTGATTCCAGCCGTTTTTCCAACAACGCGGCGAGCTTCGTGTCTTTGCCTTGGCGGACGTACAAGCGGTCGAGTGCGCGCACCGACACGTCATGCAAAGGGTCGACCTCGAGGATGCGCTCGTAGTAACGCGTGGCCTTCTCCGGATCTTCGATGATCTCTTCGCAGATCAGCGCGACCTCGACCAACATCTCGGCGCGCCTCGACAGGTCATCGGTGGCGCTCGAAGCGCGATCGTACAACGCCTCGAGTTCGCTCCAGCGCTCGGCAGCGGTGAGGATGTCCTTCAGACGCTGAAAGGCGGCCTCGTTGCTGGGCGAGATCGTGAGCACCCGCTCCAAGTACGGCGTCGCGCCGATCGGGTCGCCCAGGCGATCTTCATGGAGGCGCGCGGCGCGCTCGTTGAGTTCGACTTCGAGCGCCTCCGGCAGGCTGCCGCGCGTCACTTCGCGGTAGGCCTCACCGAGGTCCGTCGGGCGCCCCGCCAATTGCGCGAGTTCGTCCGCGCGATCCCAGAGCGATAGCTCGCTCGGGTACCTGCGCACTGCGTCGAGCACGGTGTCCAGCGCGGCGCCGTACGAGACCAGCTTGTGCTGTTGGGCGTCCGCCAGGCGCAAATACAGGGGCAAACGCAGCGCGGGATCCTGCGTCTCGGTGAGCAGCACGTTGAGCGCGTTCGCTTCACGACGGGCTTCACCCGATGCCGCGTATTGAGCAGCGAGCACCTCGGCAACTCGCGCCCGGACCTCGGGCACTTCGAGCAGTCGTTCGAGCACGGCCATGGCCCGTGCTTTCACGTTCGGCGACTCGACCGCGAACACCGCGTTCTTGAGCGCGTCTTCGGGGCGCCCCAAGCGATTCTGGTAGTGCTCGGCTAGTTCGACTTCGCGCTCTGCGCGCTCTTCACCCGCGAGCTTCTCGCGGTGCTGTTCGATGATCTCGACCGCGCCGGCGGCATTGCCTTGCGCCAAGAGCAACCGAGGCAGCGTGCTCAACGCCGCGGGATCGGAATCATGGACCTGCAGGATTCGGCGATAGATCGCGATCGCGCGTTCTGGCGACTCGAACACGTCTTCTTCGAGCGTGGCCCAATCGCTCAAGATGCGCGCTCGCGCGTCATCGTCCGCCGCGTGTTCGACGCGCAGCTCGAGCAACCAGCGCAAATCATCACGCCGGTCTTCGCGGCGCAGGATCGCTTCCATCGCAGCGGCGACTTCGGCGTCAGCCGGATCGCGCTGCAGCATCTGCTTGTACGTGGCGATGGCTTGCTCGGAACGCCCAAGCTCTTCCGCAAAAACGCGGGCCACGCGCAGCTCCAAAAGCCGACGCTCGACGCCCGGAACCGCGCCAGGCGCGATCGGAGCGGGTGCGGCTTCGGGAGTGGACTCGCCCTTCTTCTTCTTCTTGCCACGACGCCCCTGCTGCGGCGCAGGCTCTGCCGACGCGGCCGTCGGGGGCGTCGCCGTGGTCTCGGTAGCACCGAGGCGTTGCTCGACCGCTTCGACGAAGACCTCCCAAGTCCCCGCGGCGCGCGACGATTCCTCCAACTGATCGAGTGCAGCGGGGCTCTCGGGCGCGAGCTCGTAGGCCCGGCGAGCATACTGCGCGGCGGTCTTGCGATCGTTCAGGCGCTTGCCCGAAACGTCTACCAACTTACCGAGCAGCGACAGCTTCTGGTCCTCGCTTTCGGCGCGCTCCAAGAGCAGCTCGTACAGCGCGGGCAAACGCGCCCACTTCTCGTCCTGCTCGTAGAGCGGGATGAGCGCGCCGGCCGCGCGCGTGTCCGTCGGGTCGGCCGTCAAAATGCGATCGTAAGAACGGAACGCGCGCTCTGGCTGATTCAGCTTCTGCTCGTAGACCGCAGCGGCGCGATAGCTGAGCTCGATGCGTTGCGCGACCTCCTTCGCGCGGTCCGCCGCCGTGCTGAGCACTTCGGCCAAGCCGTCCCAGTCATTCTGAGACGCATAAAGCCGCTCGAGCCCGTCGTAGTCTGCGCCTTGCAGGTACGTCTCGCGCAGCACGCGCAGCGCGCGCGAATGCCCCGGAGACAGCTCGAGCACGCGCTGCCACGCACGCGCCGCCTGTTGGTGATCGGCGATGTGCTCGGCGTACACCGTGCCGAGCTTTTGCAGCGCAGTAAGCTTTGCCGCGTCGTCCTGCAGCGTCGCGACGCGTCGCTCCAAAACTTCCGCCAGTGTCGGCCAATCCTTGGCGCGCTCTGCGTACTTCTCGAGCGCGTCCAACACCTCGCCGCGCGCTGGATCGATTTCCAAGATCCGCTTGTACAGTTCGACCGCTTCGGCGCCGCGATTCAGGCGTTCGGCGGCAAGCTGCGCCAGCTCCTTCAACAACGAAAGCTTCGCGCTGCCCTCTGCCTTTTCGAGGTCGGCCGAGTACAGCTCGAACAGCTTGTCCCAAGCGCGGCGCTTCCGATACAAATCCTCGAGGCGCTCGTGGGCCTCGGCGTCGTCGGGCGCGATCTTGAGCAGGGCCGCGTAGGCGTCGGTGGCGTTCTGGGCGTTGGAGAATTGCTCGAGCCAGCGGCGCGCAGCGGCCCGGTACAGCTCTTTCTTCTCTTCGAGATCGGGCGTGATCTCGGCCAATTTCAGCTGGTGCGTGATCAGATCACGGTGACGCCCGAGTTTGTCGTACAGGCCGACGAGCTCGCGCATTTCGTCGACGTCGTGCTCGTCCAACTTGTCGTCGAGTTGCACGATCTGGTTCAGCACCGAGAGCAGCGCCGTATCACTCCGCACGTATTGGCGATAAACGGTCGCAACCTCGCGCAAGATCCCGAGGCGCTCCTGATATTGCTCCGCTGGGGTGCGCTCGAGCTGTTGGCGCAGGAGCTCGACCAAGGCATTGTAGCCTTGGGTCTGCTTGTACAAGCGCTTGAGCGAGTCACGCGCGTCACTGCTGTCCGGATCTTGACGCAGGATGCTCTTATACTGCTCGATCGCCTTTTGCGCGTTGGCGGTGCCTTCGGCAAGCTTCGCGATCTCGGCGGCCAGCTTCTTACGCTCGCTCGAACCGTCTGGCACCGCGCGTTGCGCGCCTTGCAGCACGTCGATCAGGCGCGTGTCGTCCTGCAGCGAGGCATAGTACTCACGGTAGAAGTTGAGCATGCCCTCGTTGTTCGGCTCGACCTTGCGAATCCGCTCGAACCAGGGCTCGGCGTCCTGCGGCTTGCTCAGCTTGCGCCAGTGCAGCATCGCAATCTGCAGCATGTCACCCAAGCGTTCGGAGTCGTTGATGTCTCGGCCTTTGAGCTCGCGCTCGTACAGCAACACCAAGTCCGCCCAGCGCTCGTCGCTGCCATAGAACTCCGACAAGAACGCTTTGGCCTCGGCCTGCGCCGGGTCAACCCGCAGTACGCGATCGTACGCGCGCGCGGCGCGCTCGTTGTCCGACAAATGCTGCGCGTACAGGCGAGCCAAGCGCACGCCCGCCGCCACACGCGAGGCAGGTTTCTCGCTGCGATCCGCCAAACGCTCGAGCACCCGAGCCAGCTCTTCCCAACGGCTGCTGCCGCGATAAATGTGTTCGAGCAAGCGCCCGGCTCGCTCGTTGGACGCGTCGAGACGCACCGCTTGTTCGAGCCGCTCGACCGCTGTCTCGAGGCTCACGCCCTGCCCGCCGTAGCGCACCTCCATCTCGGCGGCGCGCATCAACATTGAGCTCTTGTACACGTCATCCGAAGCCTGTTCGGCCTCGGCCGCGTACGTCGAGGCGAGCTCCGCATAACGCTGACGCTTGTTTTCGCTCTCCGCGATCGCCGCCTTGGCCACGGAATTGCCTGGATCGATGTCGAGCAAGCGCAGGTAACAGACCGCCGCGCCGTCGTCGTCGAACATCTCGTTGGCCAGGACCTTGGCCTGGGCGGTCAGCGCTTCCGCCTCACGCGGCGTGTTTTCCAAGACCTGCGACGCGACATCGAGAATGCCGGCGACTGCTGCCCACTCGCCGCGGCTTTCGTGTTTGTCGCGCGCGGAGTCGAGCAAGCGCAACAGCTCATCGGTCGACAGGTCGCCGCCACTCGCTTTTGCGGCATTCCGAAGTGCCGTCCACGCCTCGTTCGAATCTGGAATCGCTTGGAGAGTGCCGAGCGCCGTGCGGATCGTCTGGGAGTCCATTCCTCACCCGTTCATTGCCCACTCGATCACCGCGGTTTCGGCGATGAGCGGGGGCTCGACAGTACGCTGCAGAACCGGTCCTTACAAGCGTTGCAAAGCCTCGATTCTGATTGGCTTCCGTGTGTTTTTTTCACCTCGACGCAGGTCTCGTCGGTCCTCGCCGCAGCTCGCCCCACAGCGCGCCGCAGCTCGCCCTTTCCGTGGCGTCGCGATCAGCACCGGCCGATGGACGTGTGCTTTCGGGCCCACGTTGCCCACATTTCAATGCATCGAGCGCAGCTCGGCGAGCGCGCGTCGCTGCGCGCCGAGCGGGCGGGCACTCGCACCCAATTCTTGCGCGCGATCGAGCGCGCGCTGCGCGTCGTCCAGCCGACCGAGCTTCATCAGCGCCCAAGACCGGCCAAGGTGCGCGTCAGCAAAGTTCGGACGCGCTGCTACGAGCGCGTCATATTCCGCGAGTGCAGCCGAGGCATCACCGCGCAGCAGCGCAATCGTCGCCAGGCCGACGCGGTTACCGAGGGCCTGCGGGTCGGCCAGTAGTCCGGACCGATACGCCCCTTGCGCGCCGTCGAGGTTACCGAGGCGCGCACGGGTGAGGCCCAAGGTGTGCCATGCCTCCGCATTGCGTGGATTGCGACGGAGCGCTTCCAGGAGGCGAGGCTCTGCAAGCTCCGCTTCTCCCCAGCGCGCGGCGCGCTGGCCTGCGGTCAATGGGCCCAGCGGATCGCTCGGGGCCACTTCGGCCGCGCGATCGTACTGTTCGAGCGCCTCGTCGTAGCGGTGGTTGAGCTCCAGCGCATAGCCCAGCTCGACCCAGGGCACCGGACTCGCGGGGCCGAGAACCTTAGCCAATTCCTCGGCCTGCTCCTGCGCGCGCCCCAACTGCCCCATGCTGGCGTACACGCGGATCAGCAAACGACGCTCATTCACCGAGTCCGCGCCAGTATGCTTTCGAACGAATGCTTCGAGCTCCTGGGCGGCCTCGGCCGGTCGCCTCTTTTGCACCAGCATGCGCGCCTGGTTCATCGGTTCGGGATGCGAAAACGCGCAACCTTGCGCAGCGGTGCCCAGCGCAAACAGCCCGACCGCCGCGAGCAAGGACCGTGAGCGTGCCCGAACCTGCATCCGTGCCGGCACGCTAGCACTTTTCGCGCGGGATGAGGCTCGACGAGGACCGCGCCCTGGGCAAGGATCCAGCGATGCTCACTTCCGAGATCGGCCTGATCGCCGTGATAGGCGCGGGACAGATGGGCGCGGGGATCGCGCAGGTCTGCGCGCAGCGCGGATACCGCGTGCTGCTCGCGGATGCTGCGCTCGATCGCGCCGAGCGCGCGAAGGCAGGCATCGAGAAGCAGCTCGAGCGTCTGCGCGACAAGGGCAAACTCAGCGCAGAGGCCTGCGCGCAGGTGAGCGCGCGCCTCGAGCCCAGCACGGCAGAGCACGCCTTTCCCGAAGCGGACTTGGTGATCGAAGCGGCCACTGAAAACCGCGAGCTCAAGCTCGCGTTGTTCGAGCAGGCTGATGCCTTGGCCAAGCCCCAGGCAATTTTGGCCTCGAACACCTCGAGCATTTCGATTACGGCCTTGGCTGGGCGGACCAAGCGCGCCGATCGCGTGATCGGCATGCATTTCATGAACCCAGTGCCCGTCATGAAATTGGTCGAGTTGGTGCGCGGCCTGAGCACGAGCGAAGCGACGCTGACGACCGTGCGAGCGCTCTCCGAAGCGCTGGGCAAGACCGTGATCCTCAGTCAGGATCGCCCCGGATTCTTGGTCAATCGCATGCTGATCCCCTTCCTCAACGAGGCTTGCTTTGCACTGCAAGAAGGAACTGGCAGCGCAGAAGACATCGATCAGGGCGCGCGCCTCGGGCTCAATCACCCGCTCGGTCCGCTCGAATTGGCCGATCTGATCGGGCTCGACACGGTGCTGGCCATCGCGCGCGTGCTCGAGCAAGACTTTGGCGACCCCAAGTACCGCGCACCGGTGTTGCTGAAGAACTTGGTCGCGGCCGGCCACTTGGGACGCAAGACGAAGCGCGGCTTCTACGCCTACGACGACCAGGGAAAGAAGCTCGAACCACGACCGTGAGCTCGAAAGGCGCGAACATGTACGAGACAATCTTGCTCGAAGAAAAGGCGCAAGTCGCCACCTTGACCGTCAATCGTCAAGCCAAGTTGAATGCGCTGAACGCGCAAGTACTCTCGGAACTCCTGCACGCGTTTCAGACCTTGGAGGCCGCGCCGCCAGAAACGCGCGTGCGCGCCGCGATCTTGACTGGCGCGGGTGAGAAAGCCTTCGTTGCCGGAGCAGACATCGCCGAGATGGCGGGCCTGAGTGCCGCACAAGCCTACGCCTTCAGCGCAGCCGGGCACCGGCTCGGGCGGTTGATGGAAGACGTATCGTTCCCGATCATCGCCGCGGTCAACGGCTTCGCGCTGGGTGGCGGCTGTGAGCTCGCGCTGTGCGCGGATTACATCTTCGCCGCCGAGCACGCCAAGTTCGGGCAACCCGAAACCAATCTCGGACTTTTGCCGGGCTTCGGCGGCACGCAGCGGCTCTCTCGACGGGTCGGGCTCGGCCGCGCTCGCGAGCTCGTGTACACCGGCGAGTCGATCAGCGCCGGCGACGCGCTCAGCATCGGCCTGGTGAACCGGGTGTTCCCCGCTGCCGAGCTCTTGGCTCGCGCGGAACAGCACGCCCAGCGCATCGCCGGGCAAGCTCCGCTCGCGGTGGCGGCAGCCAAGCGGGTGCTCAATCGCGGCTCTGACGCCAATCTGGCGACCGCTTGCGAACTCGAAGCGACCGCCTTCGGGGCGTTGTTCGCGACCGAAGACGCGCAGAGCGGCCTCGCGGCATTTTTGGCCAAGCAGCGCGCGACGTACAAAGCTCGCTGACTTGCGCTCCCCGAACCATAGAAAAATCTTTGGATAATTCGCTAGTTAGCTCTAGGCGCCTGATTTCGTTCGCGGCGCTGCTCGGCGGCGCCTGGCTGCTCTCCGGCTGCGATAGCTGTGGCTCGAAGAAGCCGTACACGCCGTTCGGCGTCGCCTCGTCACTCCCCAGGGTTGAGCCCCCGCCGCCGAGCGCTGCTCCCGACCCCGGCCCGGCCCCGACCGCAAGCGCAAGCGCGGGTTTCGCGGTGCGAAAGGCCGAGCTCGTTCCCAATACGCCTGCGACCTGGCAGGGCTCCGACTTGAGCCTGAGCGCGCCCGCAGGGCGCCTATTCGCCCAGGTGTTACCGACTGACTTCGACGGTGACCAAAAGCCCGAGGCGCTCGCCTGGCTCGTGCCCGCGCCCAAAGAACAGAACGCGGCCCCCGGAGAGCTCTGGTACTTCCCGAATGGTGCGGCTGCGCGCCTGCTCGCGCCACTGCCCGGCTTCGTGCCGAGTTCTGCGGACTGCGCGCTAACCACGCTGCTGACGCAAACGGGACCACACAGCGCAACGCTGGATGTCACCGCCAACTGCACCCCTCCCCTAGTTGCGCGTTCGCCTTCACGCGCGCTGCTGGTCGTGTCTCCGAACGTCGAGCACCCGGTGTTGCTCACGGTGCGCGCGGCCAGCGCGGCGGCCGAAGAAACCCTCAACTTTTCGGTCGATTCGTCCGACCAAGACAAGGACGGCCGAGACGACGTGCGGCTCTCGGTGAGCCTCGCCAACGCCGGATCGAGCGAGCCCGCTGCGGCCGACTTGGTGTGGTTGGATCGAGCTGCTGGCGCCTCGCGGTCGGCGAGCGAACCCGCGGCTTCACTGATGCGTCTCGCAGGCAAGATCGCGTTTCAAGCGCGCGGCAAGCGCGCAGGTGCCGCGGCCGAGCGCGTTGCAACGACCTTGCGCTTGTTGTCCAGCCTGTGCGCAGAAGGCGGCGTGCCACGAGTCTTCGACGAAGACGGCGTGGCGTTTCGCTGTGGCGCGCTGGGCTCGGTGATCGACTCACTGATGACGAGCGATGCGCTGGCCGCGATTGCGCAGGGTGACGTACAGGGCGCGTTCGCCGTGCTGCAACGTGACGGCTGGTACTTTGCCAAGCTTTCGAGCGCGCAACGCAAGACTCTCGAGCGCGAGCTGCTACGCGCGGTGACGAAGCTCGAAGCGACTGCACCCGTTGTCGCACGCGCGTTGCCGACGACGCCCAAGTCACCGCACTACAGCCCGCTCTGGTTCGAATCCGATGGCGCCCTGCTCATCCAAGGCGCGACCGGCGTGACGCGCCTTGCCGCAGATCGCAGCGCCGAGAACGGCGTTTCGGGCGAAGCGGGCGCGCCCAATTGGCCGCTCGAGCTGGCGTCCGCGAGCGGGGTGCACGTGCTCTCTGCAGTACACGCTTGCGATCGCTCGGAGCTCTTGTTCAACGAAAGCGACGCGACACACCCGCTCTTGCCTTCGCTGACCACGCATCTGCTCGCGGCACGCCCCGCGAGCTGCACCGGCCGCGGCAGCGGTCCCCCGGTGACCATCACGCCACTCAGCTTCGACGACAGCGGCCTCGAAGCTTTGGTCGCCGGGGCTCGGGTCACGATCGCGCCGGCAGGGAAAAAAAAGGCGAGCGCCGGCCTACCGGAGCTCGGCACGCCGCGCTCGCCGGATGGCCGCTACCTGGTCACGCCGACGCCGCTCGGGTTGCTCGTGATCGGCGAGCGCAAAGAGCTTTGGCAAACCGAGAAACTCAGCGAGCACGCCGACGCTTCACGCTTCACGGACTGCGTCGTAGCCAACGACGCGCGCGCGGTAGCGTGCACCGACGCGGGCCGCGCGATCGTTTTCGAGCGGCCCAAAGCCAATCCGAGCGCCACTAAGAAGTAGCGCTCGAGCTCGGCGCTAACTTCACGGGGTCTTGGAGGGCGCTTTCGTGCGCTCGATGTACGCGCGCGTGCGCGTGTCGACGCGAACCCAGTCACCTTCGTTGATGAACAACGGCACGGCCACCGAAGCGCCGGTAGAAATCTTGGCGGGCTTGGTGACGTTGGTGGCGGTGTCGCCCTTCACGCCCGGCTCGGTCTCGGTGATCTGGACGGTGACGTGCGGCGGCAGCGAGATGGACACCGGGTTGCCGTTGTAGATCGTGATCACGACGTCGATGCCGTCGATCAAGAACCCCGAGTCGTCACCGACGACCTCGGCCTGAACGGTGACCTGATCACCGGTCATCGAGTTCATGAACACGTACGCATCGCCCTCGGGGTAGATGAACTGCAGGGTGCGATCTTCGACGTCCGCCGGCTCCATTTTTTCACCCGAACGGAGATTGCGTTCGATGGTGCTGCCGTTCAGCAGGTTGCGCATCTTGGTGCGCGTGAAGGCTTGGCCCTTCCCTGGTTTCACGAACTGGAAATCGACAACGACGTACGGATTCCCGTCCATCATGAACTTCAGGCCCTTGCGGATGTCGCTAGTGTCCATACTTTCCTCGAAGAATGCCGGGCCCTCTTTGGGCAGCCAGGCAGGAGCTCGCGACCAACTCGGCCACTGAGCCCGCCACGCTCTAGCGAGGGAACGGCTGCCGTTCAAGCCAGAATCGGCTTTTTGGCGTGCTTCGGCCGCTTTTTCGCTGCGCTTCCGCCAGTTTGAACCAGTTCGGCCCTTGCTCGGCCCGCCCCAGAGCGATACTGAAGACCCCCCGCGATGAACGAATACGAGCTCGAAGAGATCAAACGCGAGATCGTGGAGAGCCGGGCGCTCACCATCAAGACCAACAATTTGGTCAACGCGCTGGCCGCTGATCTGAAGAGCATCTCCAAGCGACAGCAGGGCGCCGAACGGAAGGTGGTGATCAACAGCGCGACCGCGTACGTGGTCACGATCGCGATCTTGCTCGTGTTCGTGAAGCTGACCTGGGACATCCGCCTGGAGACGGTGCGAGGCGAAAACAAAGAGACGCGCGATCAGCTCGAGGCGCTACAAAAGGACATCAAGGTCGAGCAGGAGCGCCAAGAAGTACAAAAGCGCGCCAGCCGCCAAGCGAGCGAATTTTACCAGCTGATCGTGCAGAGCAAGCGACAAGAGCTGATCGCCGCTTACCCAGACGTGATCAAGCTCGACATCTCGCCCACCGAGCGCGCGGTCTTCGACTCGGCGGTCGAGCGCGCCAAAAACGAGCTGTCGTTGATTGCGTACCAAAGCGGCGTCGACCACATCCGCATGGGGCGCTGGCACGAAGCACAGCAGGCGTTCCGCGAGTCACTCAAGTACAAGAGCGATGCTGCGCACAGTCCGCAAGCCAACTTCCAACTGTCACGCGCGCTGATCCAACTCGGCCTGCATCGCGACGCGATTCCGATCTTGATGCAGCTCTCGGAAGCCTCCGCCGACAAGGAAGTGATGGACGAGGCCACGCTGCAGCTTGCAGAAGCCGAGCTCGCCATCCAAGCCTGGAACGACGCCAAGAACACGCTTCGCGCGTTCATTCGTCGCTTCCCGAACAGCCCGCACATCAACGATGCGCGCGGGAAATTGGCCGAAGTTTCGCTCTACCACTGAGCGAGCGGCGTTTCCGCTACTCGGGATCGACCGCGATCGCGGTCAACGTTGGTGCGTTCCACAAGTCCGTCACAGCGGGCAGATCGGCGCGCGGACCACTGAAGATCAAGGCATAGCCTTGGCCATTCTGCAGCTGCGAGAGCCCACCGTTCGAAAGCACGGCGCTCCACGGTTGGTAGAAGAGCACAACGGCCTTCGACTCTACGCTCAGGCGATACTTGCGCGCGCTACCCAGATCGGAAAGCGCGTTTTGAATCGACGCGGGGCGCGGAGCGACCTGCCCCAGTGACACGCTGGTGATCGCGACGCCGCTCTCCAGCGACGGGAACGGCGGTCGCGAGCGCAGATCCACTTGCGCATTGGCGAGCGAAGCGTGCACCGCTTGTAGCGCGACATGATCGTCGGAAACCTGCCGAGACAAGCTCACCAGCACCGCCGATAGTGTGGGTTCGAGCGGGGTGTAACCGGCGCCACAATATGCCTCGGCGTCCTTGCCGCTGTACGTGGCGCCGCCCATGCAGCCATTGGCCGCGAACACCAAGCTCCGCCCCGCATTGAGCGTTCCGGGAGAAATCGCGGGCAAACCGCGCACGCGTAAGGCCGAGCGCACCGCCTTCGGTCCGGGGGACGCTCCGCCGCTCCCACCGGCCTCGGCTGAACTTCCGCCGACCGAGCTGCCGCCATTGCCATCGCTCGGCGGCATGCCCATCCCGGCGCCGTCACCCGCAGCACCACCCTGAGCGGGCTCACTGCCGGCACCACCGAGCGCCTCTTCCGAACGCGCGCGAGCGATCGCTGCCTCGCAGTCGAGCCCCGCAATCCGATCGAGCTCGCCCGCGATCGCGATCGGCTCGAGGCCGTCGACGTCGAAGTCAACGCCGTCCACTTCGTGTAGCACGAGGCTTTGCCCGTACTCGAGAGGTGCGTCGGTGAGCGGTGAACCGAGCGGCGTCACCGTTCCGTCGCTGTCGACCCTGGCCAGACACAGGGCCACGCTCGGCGCATCGACGATGCCGTTGACGATCGTCAGCACGCTATCACCCGGCGGCTCGTCGTCCGCGTGACCGCCGCCAGTCGCGGGTTGCTCACCCGATCCGCCGCGATGACTGGGCGCTCCCCCGCTGGCCAGCGTGCCTCCGCCGCCGCCCGTCGCGCGGCCTGCGGGCTTCTTTTCGAGTGCCTCGTGGTTCGTGACACAGGCCACGAATCCCGCACCGAATAGCAGGGAACCGAGCCAAAGACCGCGCCAAGCCATGCTGCGCTATGACACGCTCACGCGCCCCGGACAAGGCTCGCTCGCCCGCGGGTTCAACGAGCCGCAGACAAGCGACAGTTCAATCCTTGCCGATACTCGAAACCCGAGTCGAACCCGAGCCTGCCAGCGCCCTTTTCGGGCCCAACGAAGCGCGCGCTCACGAACGTTTGATAGGTCGTCTCCATGCGGGTCACTGATGGCGCTGCGAGCTCCACGGCCTCCAAACAGAGCCGCTCGGCGTTTCCCCGCACCATCGCAAACATGCCGCTCGCGAGTAGCTCGTCGGTCACGGGCTCTGCGGCGTCGAGCAGTTGTAGCCACGCACGGCTGGTCTGCAGCACCGCTCGATAGTCGCTCGCAGCTGGCTTGCATTCGGGGGCGTCGGCAAGGAGCATGCGCGACCAGGGCGCCAGCGTGCTGACGTTGCCATCCTCGTGCAGCAAAATAGCAGGGTCCGCGCTGGTTGCTGGTTCACTCCCCGAAGGTGCGCGCAAGATGGCGAGCGCCCCTTGCGCGCCAATCGCCAACGCATCCGGGTTCGAGGGGTAGTGGGCCGTGCCAGGAATCTGGAACAGGCGCCGAGCTCGGCCTTCGCTGAACTCGACGACGTCGAGCGTGCCATCCTGATGTCCACCGAGCATCACGAGCTTGTTCCGGGTACGCTGCGCGGCGCTGATCCAAACGACTGCTTCGTCGCCATTTCCGGCTGACAAGGCCGCGTTCCCGCCAGAGCCGCGAACCCAAATCGGAACGTTTTCCGACAAGACCAGGCCTGCGGTCTCACCGGGATTGAGGCCCAAAACCGGCAGCGCCGGAAAGCCCTCCAGCGCTTCCGGCGTGTATGACGGTCCCTCGACCGCTGCTCGGGTCGCTGCTTCGTTCAAGGTGCGCCAAGTGAGCGCGGCGGTTTGAATGCGCCCATTCGGGTCGAAGGGAGAGACGAAGAACATACGCGCGGGCGTCGAATAGCCGGGCCAGTTCGTCGGTCGCGGTTCAGGCATCGGCGCGATCCACGCTCGAATCGCAAACGATGCGCGTAGGCCGTGCGGTGTCCCCTGCTCTTTGATGGGATGAATGGTGGACCACGAGAACGTTGCCTGATGGTCCGCCTCGGTCGCCAGACTGGCCGGGTTCACGCCGAACAGCAGCCTACTGACTGGCTCGGCCGGCGGCAGTTCCTTGATGCTCGGCGCGCTGACTTGGCTGCAGTTCAAGAGCCGCAGTGGCTCGCGAGGCTGCTTCGTCGGCGGCGTAGCAATATTCTTCGTTCGCACACGCGCCGCGGGCACTTCCGCTTCCCAGCCCACGCGTAGCCACGGCCCGAGCGTGCAGCCAACTTGAGAACAATGAGGAGCAAAGTTCGCCCTACCCCCAAGAGTGAAGCCTGGTGGCGCGAGCGTCTCGACCCAGGTCACGCCCCAGTCCGTGGACTGAAACACGCGTTGGCCTCGATCGAATGCCAGCGCGTGCGCCCCGGCGCTCGAGAAATATTCGAACTCATACACGCTGGGTTCGAGCCGCCCGTCACTGCTGATGGCAACCGCGCCCTTCGAGCCCCAGCCGTGCACGCTGCCATCCGCGAGCGCGATCCAATCGACCCCGAGCCAATCTTCGCGGCCTCGCACGTTCTCTCGCGCGAGCTGGAGTGCCTCGTCCGAGATCGCGACGAAACTGCCACTCTGCGCGTCGAGCAGACCCGGCGTTGAACCGCCAATCAATGCGACGGCGCCACCACCCACCTTGGGCACCCAACGCACGATCGGCGGAGGCTCGACCGGCTCCGGTGCCTGCGTTGGTGATGGCGGCGCGGGTGTCGGCGGCGCGGGGGACGACTGCGCGGGTGTCGGCGGCGCGGAAGCGAGCTTCGTCAAGCGTGCGCCGAGGTCGAAGTCGTGGAAGCGGCCGTCCAGACCGCGCACGCACACCGCACCGGGATGCATCGAGCCATCACAACGTGCCGCGGCAACGAGCACGCCAGCCGCAAAATGGAGCGCCACGTCTTTCGGAAACTTGGCTTGTGTTTGTGGGCGCTCGCCGAACACATCGGACAGCACCACACTGCCGTTGGTCGGCGAGTTGCAAGCGAGCATGAGCGCGCCGTTGGCGTCCAAGGTCTTGCACTTGAGCTCACTGGGCACCAGGGCGCGAGTCACTTGCACGAGTTCTCCCGTGCGCAAATTCACGGTCGCCACGCTGCCGGCTACCGCCACTCCGGCAAACTCCTCGCCGATGGCTACCCCTGCCGACAACGCCCATTCGAGCGGCGGCTCAGCGAGCGGCCAGAGCGAGTCCGTCGGCGGGCGAGTCGGGGTCTCGGGCGATGCAGCCTCGACTTGCACGTTCCCAGCCAAGTCGACCCGAAGCTGTTGTTCCGAAGTGAGGGCAGCGAATAGCTGTCCTGAAGCTTCACGAACGCTCACGGCGCGCGTGCCCTCGGGCAACGAGAGTGGTCGATAGCTCTTGCCGGCATCCTCACTCAGCGAACACGCGCCTCCCTCGAGCAGCGCCAGCGCGCGTCCGCCCGCGGTGACCGCGATGTCAGCCAAGAGCGCAGGCGTGATCGGCACGCGTTGACGGGTACGCACATCGACCGCCAAGCGGTCACCGTTGCTCCCTCGAACCAACGCGAAGGTCGGAGCGAATGACACGCTCGTGGGTTGGAACCCAACGTCGAGCAACGGAGTCAGAGTGCCTAGAAAGGAATCCGCCGTGTACAGGGCCGAGTCGTTCCAAAACAGTAGCCCGCCGCCCAACGCGTCAGGCAGCGGAACGCCGCCTTCCAACGACGGCATCGCGACCGAATCCGCCAAACGCAGTCCGCTCGCGTCAGGACGAACGCGCAGCCCGTTGACCATTGCCCCGACCCGGAGCGGCGCGCCGTCACGAAACGGCCCCTTCGCCACGAAGCTTTCGGCTAGCCGATAGCCGCGCAACGGCTCACGCGGCGCGCTGACGTGCAGCGGCGGTGGCGGGCGAAGCGCGGCCTTAGGTGGCGTGGGAGACGCGGGGCCGCACGAGATCAGAGGCAGCACGAGGACCCCGAGGCGACTAGGACGAATCACGCGAGATACCCTATCACCGCGCGACCGCCAGCGGATTTCATTCATTCACGAATCAATGAGGGCAGGCGTGGCTGCCGTGACGGCAAAGGCGACGCTGGGGAGTTCGCAGGGTCGCGCTGGGCGCGATTGCGCGCCCGTTCCTGCGTGGCCGCCCAATCCTACTAGTTCAAACGGGCGCCGATTACGTGACCGTGATTGAGTGGGCCGTGACCTTTGCCGAGGCCAGGTGCGGTGCGAATGGCTTCGATCACGTAGTCTTCCGCGCGTTCCACCGCATCGCGCAAGGTGAAGCCGTGCGCCACACCGCAGGCAATGGCTGATGCCAACGTGCAACCCGTGCCGTGCGTGGAGCGAGTAACGATGCGGGGGTGCTCGAAGTTCGCGCCGTCGCCGTCGGCGGTGCGCAGCAGATCGACGATCGTGTCGCCGGGGACGTGACCGCCCTTGATCAGCACCGCGCTCGCGCCGAATGCGAGCAAGCGATCCGCGGCGCGCTCCATGTCCGTGAGGGACTCGACCTTGATTCCGGCGAGCGCTGCGGCTTCGGGCGCGTTGGGCGTGATCAGCGCGGCCAGCGGCAATAGACGTTCGACCATGGTGGTGCGCGCGCGCTCCTGCAGGAGTGAAGTTCCGCCTTTGGCGACCATGACCGGGTCGACGATCACCGGCACGCGCCGCGCGCGGATCTCGAGCGTGGAAGCCACCGCGGAGATGATCTCTTCGGAGAACAGCATTCCGGTCTTCACCGCGTCAGCGCCAATGTCGGTGAGCACTACGGACATCTGTTCGGCGACGAACTCGGGATCGATCGGCAAAACGCCGAACACGCCCAGGGTATTTTGTGCGGTGAGCGCGGTCAGCGCGGTCGCAGCGTAGCCGCCCAAAACGGTGATGGTCTTGATGTCGGCCTGAATGCCGGCTCCGCCCCCAGAGTCGGAACCTGCGACCACCAAGACACGACCACGCGGTTCGTATGCTTCAGCCATGGCCGCCATCCTAACTCGCCTGTGTATGAAGCCGCGAAAAATCCGGGCCTTGGACACCGCGATCGCAACGGCCGAAAAACCGGCCCAGTAGTGCTAGGCGGCCCCTCGCGGCGTCGCTATGCTCCGGCTCACCATCGTGGGCCTGCCCAATTTCGAAGATCGCGCCAAGAGCTACGTCGGTAAGCTCGTTGCAGGCCGCTATCGCCTAGACTCGGTGCTCGGCCTCGGCGGAATGAGCGCCGTGTTTCGCGCGAGCGATGTCGACGGCAAGTCGTGCACGGTCAAGATCTTGTATCCCGAGCTGCTGGACAGCGAAGCGGGCCAGCGTTTCGAGCGCGAGTCGAAGGTGATCGCGGGCCTCTCTCATCCGCACGTGGTGCCCATGATTGCCGCGGGACACGACGAGGCGCTCGGCCACTACTTCGTCATGCCGCTGCTGAGCGGTCGAGATCTGGATGGCGTGCTCGAGGCACACGGAGCGCTCGCTCCGGAGAGCGCGGTGCGCGTCGCACTGCAGGCCGCGCGGGGTTTGTCTGCGGCGCATCGCGTGGGCATCGTGCACCGCGACGTGAAGCCCGGCAATCTGCTGCTCGATCGCGATGGTCCGGAAGTGATCGTCAAGGTGGGCGACTTCGGCATCGCCAAGCGCCTCGACGGCGAATACGACGGCGCCGGTTCACTGACCGAGACCGGCGCCCAGCTCGGCTCTCCCGACTACGCCGCGCCCGAGCAACTGAAGAACGCGAAGGAAGCCGACGAGCGCGCGGATATCTGGGGCCTCGGCGCAACGCTCTATCAAATGCTGTGCGGCGTCGCCCCATTCTCGCACGTCGAGTCGCTCGCCGAGTTGGTCGTCGCGATCTGCAACGAGGATGTGCCACACCTGCAAGATCGCGCGCCGTGGGTGGAAGCGGGCCTCGCGCGCGCAGTGCATCGCGCGCTGATGCGCGATCCGAACTTGCGTCCACCCACCGTCGAAGATTTCGCCGATCGTCTGCGGCGCTTCTCGGGCGGGGACGAATTGCTGGATGAAACGCGCATCACGCGCGTCTCCACCGAAATGCGTCAGCGCGTCGAAGGCCGCGCTGATTTGGCGGTGACCGCCGCGCCCATGTCGCGGCCTGGAGCGACTGAAACGGATCCGCTCGGCCTCACCGGAAAGCGCCTCAACGATCGCTACCTCGTGCTGCGCTCGATCGGCAAAGGCGGTATGGGCTCGGTGTACGAAGTCGAAGACACCAACGGCCAACGCTTCGCGGCCAAGGTGGTCTCGGCGGGCATGGTCAATGCGTCACCCACCGCGCTCGAGCGCTTCGCGCGTGAGGCGCGCACCGCGAGCGACATCACCAGCCCGAACGTGGCCCGCACCGTCGATGCCGGCTCGGACGAAGCGCTCGGGATGCCGTACATCATCATGGAGCTCTTGCACGGGCAGGAGCTCTCCGCGCTGCTCAAGAAAGAGGGCGCACTCGAGCCGCAGGTCGCCGTGCGACTCGTGCTGCAGGGCGCGAGCGGCGTCGCCGCCGCGCACGAGCGCGGCATCGTTCATCGCGACATCAAGCCGGCGAACTTGTTTCTGCAAATCGACGAC
>Ga0164309_10000347_pt1 | contig 26626 bp, 24 predicted proteins | sample Whisoiple_247_MG_FD_109984 | JGI IMG/M metagenome (GOLD analysis project Ga0164309, IMG submission 109984) | Soil microbial communities amended with fresh organic matter from upstate New York, USA - Whitman soil sample_247_MG | ecosystem: Environmental > Terrestrial > Soil > Unclassified >...
GCGCCTTGTATGTCTCGCGCTGTGAAGCAACGAGGCATCAAGACAGCGCTCCAAGTTAGCGAGGTTGAGGTCGGCGCTCCGTTGGAGCAAACACAGACTATGCCGCGGCAGCCCGAATGCGCCTGGGTCTCGAAGACCGACGGACAGCTAGAGGCGCCGCGGTGTAGGCCAAACCTGCAGAATCCGAACGGCTGGCAGAGCTCGAGCTCGAATCGAACGGCAAGAGAGGATGCGCCAGGGAGGCCGATCACACCCACCATCGATCGGAACCAACCAATGCACGTAGGAGTCGACGTGTCGAAGGGCCACTTGGATGTCCACGTCCACGAGACAGGCCTGAAATTCCGGGTCAGTAACGACCACGAGGGAATCGAAAAACTGATCGCGCAGCTGTCGAGCTTGGTGCTCGAGCGCGTGGTGATGGAAGCCACGGGCGACTACGAGAATGCTGCATTTGTAGCTCTTAGCCTTCACGGTCTGCCTGTCGCGGTAGTGAATCCGCGGAGCACCAAGCACTTCGCAAAAGCGACGAATCGGTTGGCCAAGACCGACCAAGTCGATGCGGCGTGCCTCGCGGAGTTTGCGGCAGTCCTGAAGCCCCGCATCACTCCACTCCCCGACGAAGACGCCGTCGAACTCGAATTTCTGGCAACCCGAAGGCGTCAGCTCGTCGACCAGCTCGTCTCGGAAAAGAATCGCCGAGCTGGTCCTGCCGTTTTGCGACTCGGTCCAGACAGCAAAGCCAAGCAGAGCGTCGAGCGCCACATCATCTGGCTCGAGGAGGAAATCGCGAAGTTTGACGAGCAAATCAAACAACGCATCGAGGGCTCGCCCGCATGGAAGCAGAAGGATGACCTTTTGCAGTCGGTGCCCGGCGTCGGCCCGACGACTTCGGCAAAACTCCTGGCGCACCTGCCCGAGCTTGGGAAGCTCGATCGAAAGCAGATCTCGGCCTTGGCTGGCCTTGCCCCCTACAACGCTGACAGCGGCCCAAGGAGCGGGCCTCGGCGCATTCGAGGCGGCAGAGCGTGCGTGAGAACAGCCCTCTACATGGCGACCGTTACCGCCGTCACGCACAACCAAACTCTCCGCACTTTCCATCGCAGGCTGCTCGCCGCGGGAAAGGCTGGGCAAGTCGCCCTCACCGCTTGCATGCGCAAGCTCCTCACCATCCTCAACGCAATGATCCGGGACAACCGACCATGGGCCGCCGTAAATCCTTGACCAAAGACACAGCTGCTGTTCGGTCAGCTCTTTTGTAGGTCTCCATCTCATTCGAGGATCGTGATCTGATCCTGCCAAAGTCGGGTGAACTCGACGCATTCCCGGGCATGCGGCTGTACCCCTTCCCGCGCGCCCGGCGCGAAGCGTGCTGCGCTGCGCGCGCACCAAAGTTTGTGGGCAGCGTCGTGTTGCTCCGCTCGAGGCGACGGGCGGGCGTTGGTCGACTTGGCGGCCCTTGGGCGTGACGCACTTGTGCACGCGGGCTGCAGAAAGGCAGCCCCAATTCAGATTGGGCGCTCGCGATCCAGCAGCGCACCTCTCAACCGCACCCGGTTCCCGGCGCTCCCGCGTCAGCGCTGAGCGGAGTAAAGCGACGCTGCTCACAAACTCGGGTGCACGCCGAAGGCGTTGCACGCTCGCGCCGGGCGCGCGGGGAAGCGTCAACAGCCGCATTCCCGGAACTAAAACGAGCGTGAAGTCTTGGAAGACCAGATCACGATCTGCGAACGAGATGGAGACCTACGAGAACTGACCGAACAGGCGCCTGCTTTCCATGGGCGCAAGCGCGGGCGGCCAAGCGCCACCGTCCGAGCGTGCGAAAACGAGAGTCTCAAGCCGCGCGCGAAGCGCCGCGCGTCCTTCTCAGGAGCCGACCATTTGCGCGTTGGTCCCCGCTTCACCCACGTCCACGTCCGCCGACGCGACGTTCACCGCGTTCCCATCCGGCGCGTCAAACGGAGCGCGACCGATCTGCTTCGAGCCCATGCTCGGCACGAACAGGGCCACCAGGTACTCGCGCGTCCAATACCAGGCCAGGCTACGCTCGATCAGCGCGGGGTCTATCTTCGGCGCGAGGGCGGCGTGCACTTCACCCAGTTTGCTCCAGTGGACGCCGGGGTTTTCGTGATGGGCGGAGTGGTAGCCGTTGTTGAAGAGTAGGAAGTTGAGCAGCTTGCCGTCCCAGCTGCGCGAGTGATTGTGCTTCGACCAGGGGTCGGTGTGCACGTGCTGGTCGTAGTTGAAGAGCATGATCGTCCACAGCGCGAAGAACGCGGGCACGAGCAAGGTCATCACATACACGTACAGGCCCGTCTTCAACCCGTGGAGCACGATCGACAAGGCGAGCAGCGACAAGTGCGAGCCACCCCAGATCGTGTACTGGAGCAGGATGCGGCGGTAGAGCGACGGGTTCTCCTTCTTCGCCTTGCGAATGAAGAACTTGATTGGATCGCTCTGCCAGTAGCTGGAGACGAAGAAGTAGGTGACCGCAACGAGCAGGTTGTGACGGTTGGTGTAGCGCCAGGTGATGGTCGCATCCCCTGCCCGATTCACGTACTTGTGATGGTTCAAGTTGTGCGTCGGGATCCAGGCGAACGTCGGGTAGCCGTAAAAGATCGAGATCCAGTTGCCGAAAATCTGGTTCTGGAGCTTGCCCTTGAAGGTCGGGCAGTGATTGTGGTTGTGCGCGATCACGCCGCAGGCCAGCGCGAAGTACGCGCTCACCCACCACAGATAGGGCACCAGCTCTGGGCGCGCGAACTGCAACGCAACCAGGGCAGGAGCGATCATCACCCAAAGCAGCGTGCGGTAGTCGGCGGCAATACGGGGTCGCATTAGTCGCGGGACTGTAGCAGCCGAGTCCCGAGTCGGGGTCACGGTTTCGTCATTGCGGGCCGGTTTTTCGCTGATTTCTGCGAAAATTCGGCGCTGCGCCGCGTAAAAGCCTTCGCGCTAGGCGAAAAAAATGCGTTTGCGCGGCGCGCCGCCCCGGAGCCGAGCTCAATTCGCGTTATCGCGAACGTAGGCGATCGTGCGCACGGAGTTGATGATGCGCTCGCGGTTCTCGCTCGACAGATCGACGAAGCGAATCCCCATGCCCGGGTTCGGATTGTCCGACAGCATGCGGATGGGATTCACCCACTGAACTTGGCCGAGCAGGATGAACGGCGACTCCTCACCGGGCATTGCGAAACGCAGCGTCAAACGCGTGCCGACTTCCAACGGGTCGCGCGTGGCTACGAAGATCCCCATCTCGGAAATGTTCGTAATGCTCGCGTACAGGAACGTCTGCTCGGTCTCGCAATCGACCGACCACTCGACGTCGATGCGCTCGTGGATCCGGCGCTCCGAAACGGGTGGAAGTTCCGACACTGGCGGCTCGGACGGCTTTCCCTGCTCGTCGTTCACCACTGTCGCTTAACCCCATTGTGAGCAGGTGTCACGGAAGCAATGCATGGCGTACTCAGCGCACATCTAGAAAGCCTGCTTCGAGGCGATTTTCCACGGCTTGCCCACGCCGCACCTCGAGCCGGCGGTTTCCACTGTAGAGGCCAAAGTACACCCGGTACTTGCCGGCGCCGAAATTGGGCTCGAGCGCAAACTCACTTCGATCGGCGATGAAATCGCCCACACGCCACAGGTTGAACGGGTATTTGCCGGCTAAAGTCGGATGATCTCCGTTGAAGCGTCGTTGAAACCCATCCACGTGGATGAAGGTCTCCCACGAGCCGCTGATCGGCTGGACGACCCGAAAGTAGATCACGAACACGTAGCGACGACCTGCTTCGACTGACGCGACTGGGTGACCTTCGAGGTCGAGCGTGTCCCAACCGAGCACATCGAGCTTGTCCCCGAGGTTCGCGCTGAGCGGGTGTGTTGGCGCGGGAGCTTGCTCGAGCACGTAGCTGGAGAGCGGATTCTTGTTTTCGTTCGCGCCGAGTTCGTTCGACACGAGCACGATTTCGCTCGAACTATTGTCGATCACCGGCAGGTTGTTCGGGGGCTCCGTTTGCGCGCGATAGAGCGCGTTGAGCGCGCCCAGATCCGCTTCGCGGATCGCGAGCCAACGGCGCGCGCCGTTCGCGGTCAGCCATTCGAACGCTTGCTCGGGTTTGTCGAAGGTCGGCACATTGCGGCCCGCGTAGTAGGTCGCGCTCGCGCTGCCAGCGCCCAGCATGCCGAGCGGTTCACCCGGCTTGGCTTGCTTCCGATACGCTTCGAAGACCTGCTTGGGCGAGATTTGCGCGGCCAACATCGGGTAGTAGCCGAGGCTCAGGCACAGCCCGAACCCCACACACACGAGCAACGCGGCCTGGGCCCGCGAAAGTCCGCCGGTCAACGTGCGCGAGAGCCAGCCCGAGCCAACGACGGAGCCGAGTTCGGGATCGAACAGCGTGCGAAACGAATCGCGCACCGCCATCAGCAGCAGTGGCGACGCCAATAGCACGGGCAACCCGACGGCCGCCTTCGACGCCCAATCGCGTTGCGCGGCGCCCAGCATTTCGAGCTTGCCGAGTGCGAGAACGCGCTCGCTGAGCAGTCCAAGCAAGCACAAGCCGACCAGCGCCGCTTCGACCACCACCGCCGCGAACAGCAGATTGCCCGCCCAGAGTTCGCGCAACAAGCGCGGCCAAGTGCCGTATTCGGCGGCTCGAAAGCGAGGCGAGTCATGGCTCGAGCGCTCCTGCAGCAGGAAGAAGAAAGCGCCCGCAAAAATCAGCGTGCCAGCACCCAACCAACGCTCTGCGGCCACACGAAAGCTCTCCGGAAAGTGCGCGTCGCTCACGCAGAACGCGCTCAAGCCTTTTTCCGGGAAGTTCCTGAAATCGACCAAGAGCAAGATGGCGAAGGCGACCGCGACCATCGGCATGGCGCGCGAGGGCTTCACTCCACGCTCCAAGTCGCGCACGAACAGCGCCACCGCGATCGCCAGCGCAAAGACTGCGCCGAACGGCATCGGACCAAGGATGGGAGCCACGAAACCGTAGGCGCCGAACGCCAGTACCGGCACCGTCAGGCACAACACGCGCAGCGCCGCCTCGCGTTCGCGCGCGGAGTCCTCGACGAGCAGCGGCGGTTCGCGCAAGAGCGAGCCTAACGCGACCGGCAGCAACGCGCTCCACGGAAACAGCGCGTGACCGAGCTGGAGCAGGACACTATCGAATGTCGGCAGCACATGGGGCCGATTGACCATCGTGCCGAGCCAAAGTGAAAACTTACCCCCGCTCTCTGGCGCGTTCAGCAGCGCCCGGCACGCCCAAGCGCCGCACAGCGTGCCTCCCACGAGCGCGAGCGCAGCGACAGCGTCGCCGAAAGGCTCGCTAGCGCGCACACGCGTCGAGCGCAGCACGAGCCACGTCAATCCGACGCTGCACGCCGGCACTGCGATGCCGATCAGCGCTCCCCGCGCATACAGACCGCACAGCATGCCCAGCAGAGCGACCGCGAGCGCGAGCACGCGCAGCCCGACTCCCCAACCGCGCTCGAAAGTCGAAAGCGCAAGCCCGGACACCGTGAGCGCCAGCGCCGACATCGTCACGATGTCGCCGAGCATGGTTCGGGCGTGCAGAAAATACAGCGGCATGGTGCAGAGCACCAACACCGAGAGCCACGCGCACCTGCGATCCGAGAGCCGACGCACGAGCAGGTAGGTGGCTGCGAGCCCTGCTAGTCCCCAAATCGCGAGCGGTAAGCGCCCCGCCCACTCGTGCAGGCCAAAGACGCGAAAGCCCAGGGCGATGGAAGTGAACGGCAGCTCTCCCCGACCGAGCTCACTGCGAATTGGCACCTCGTTGTCCGCTCCGTCCACCGAGAGCCCTTGGCCACCGAGCAGATTGAGTGCGATCCGCCGCGCGAACTCCGCAACCTCACGCTCTGGCGGATCCCAGACGCCGCTCGAAGAAAGTGGCGCAAACAGGCTCAACACCAAGACGAGCACGGCTAACCAAGCCAAAAAGCCGTGTGGATTCGCGCGCCCCACGACAACTGGCGACAATCCAGCGGTATTTGGGGGGTCACCGGCCGCGCTTGCTCCGGAAGCGCCGGCGTTTTCCTCGCTCATCGCAGCCTGTGCGCCTACTACCCGGTGTTTCTTGTCGTTGCAACCGCGCAGAAACGGTGGGAGGTGTGCGCGGCGCCGCGCCCCATCGAACCGCTTCTCACGGGCATACTCGCCCGGCCGGCGCACCATCGGACTCGAACACTCATGCGTTTTGGAACCATTGCCATCTTGGGGCGCTCGAACGTCGGAAAGTCGACGTTCTTGAATGCCGTCCTGGGTGAGCCGCTCGCCATCGTCTCGCCCCTCCCGCAAACCACCCGCGACAACGTGCTCGGGGTCGTTCATCGCGAGGGCGTCCAGCTGGCGTTTCTCGATACGCCCGGCGTGCACACCCCACGCTCGGAGCTGGGTCGACGCATGAACGCCTCAGCACTCGATGCCGCCCGCACTGCGGACGTGGTGCTGTTCGTGACCGACATCTCCGCGCTCACGCCGCCCAAGAAGGCAGCGAAAGAGAAGAGCGTGCAGGAAATCGACCAAGAGCTACTGGCGACGTTGCCCAAAGACGCAGTGGTCGTATTGGTCGTGAACAAGGTCGACGCGCTGCGCGATAAAAGCAAGCTCTTGCCCGCGTTGATCGCGTATCAGGGGTTGCGCGAGTTCGCCGCGCTGATCCCGATCAGCGTGAAGGCGGACGACGGAGTCGAGCGCGTGCTCGGCGCGCTCGCCGAAGCGGTTCCCGAGGGTGGGCTTGGCTTCGACGAGGACACCCTCACCGACCGACCGACGAGCTTTTTCGTGCGCGAGTACATCCGCGAGCAGGTCCTGCTTTCGATGCGCAGTGAGATCCCGCACGCCGTCGCAGTTTCTATCGATGAATTCGTGGAAGGCGCGACAGCTTCCTCGATCAAGGCCACGATTCACGTGGAAAAGGTTGGGCAGCGCAAGATCCTGATCGGCACGGGGGGCCTACAGATCAAACAGATCCGAGTCGGCGCTCAGGCGCGCATTCGCGAACTCCTGGGGCACAAAGTACACCTCGAGCTGTTCGTGCGCGTCACGCCGCAGTGGAAGAGCATGCCACGCCAGCTGGCCGAGCTGGGCTACGAGCCCCCCGCGGGCCTGTCCAAGATCGAGGCGCCGAAGAAACCCGTTCGTAAGGCGAACAAGAAGCGCTCTGCGCCGAGGAAGAAATGAGCGCCATCGTCGCAGTCGTGGGCCGGCCCAACGTTGGGAAGAGCACGCTCTTCAACCGCTTGGCGGGTAAGAAATTGGCGATCGTCGACGACCAACCGGGCGTCACTCGCGATCGTCACTACGCGCCGGCGCACATTCACGGTCACAACGTGACCCTGGTCGACACGGGCGGCTTCGATCCGAGCAGTGACGACCCGATGCAGCAGGGTATCGCGCGCCATGTCAACGCGGCGATCGAAGAAGCCGACGTAATCGTGTGCGTGCTCGATGGCTCGATGAGCGTCACCGGACCCGATCGCGAAGCCGTGAAGCTGCTCAGGCGCTCGAAAAAGCCGGTCATCTACGTGGCCAACAAGGTAGATACGGCCGACAAAATGCCGGCGGCGAACGAGCTGTACGAGCTCGGTGTGCCGCAGATTATTCCCGTGTCAGCGCTGCACGGGCGCGGCACGGCGGATCTCGCACAAGCCGTAGCCAAGCACTTGCCCAAGGCGGCGCGCGGTGAGCCGACGTCGGAAGAGCCGGACGAAATCATCCCGCGCCTGGCCTTGATCGGCCGCCCCAACGCCGGCAAATCGTCGATGTTCAATCGCCTGACGGGCAGCGAACGCGCGTTGGTCGATTCGCGGCCCGGCACCACCCGCGATCCGGTGGACGCGCGTGTCGAAGCCGAAGGCCGCACCTTCTTGATCGTCGACACCGCGGGCATTCGCAAGAAATCGCGGGTCGAGCGCGGCGTCGAGCTGGTCAGCGTATTGCAAGCGATTCGCTCGATCGAGCGCGCGCAGGTCGTCATTTTGATGTGCGACGCGGTGCTCGGCGTTCAGGAGCAAGACTCGCGCCTGCTCGGCATGTGCCTCGAGCGACGACGCGCGGTGATCGTCGGCTTGAACAAGGCCGACTTGCAGAACAAGAAAGAGCAAGCCGAGTCCGAAGAGAAAGCGCGCGATGAGCTGCGCTTCGCCGGCTGGGTACCCATGGTGCACCTGAGCGCGAAGACGGGACGCGGTGTGAAAGAGCTGCTCGACTTGGCCGCGCGCGCGGGCAAAGAGTTCAAGCGCCGAATCCCGACGGGCGAGCTGAACCGCTTCTTCGAGGAAGTGCTCAACCGTCATCCACCGCCGACGAGCAAGGGCCGCGCGCCGCGCATTTTCTACGTGACCCAAGCCGAAGCGCACCCGCCTCGCTTCGTCGCGATGTGCAACGCGCCCGAGTACATCACGGAGGCCTACAAGCGTTTCGTCGCCAATCAGATCCGCAAGGCCTTCGACTTCCGCGCAGTGCCGATCACGGTCGAGTATCGCGCGCGCAAGCGCAACGAGAACGCGCCTGCCGCCGTCGCCCGGCAGTCGCGCTCACGGAAAAAGTAGCGCTGCGACGTGTGCCAGGCTGCGAACGTCGTGCACGTCCGCGGCCTGCACCGGAACGCGCAGGATCGGCGGCCGCTCGGCCCCCAGAGAGCGGTCGAGGACCTGGAGTTGTTCGGCTTCGAATGTTGCGCGCGTGCGCTCGTCCTGCGCGGCGCGCTGCACGTTTTCAATCGTGGTCGTCGACAATTCGAGGCCGAGTTCGCGCGCTGCCCTGGCGATCTCCGAATCGTCCGCGGAGGCTGGATGGGGCTGCAGGCGGTTGACCACGACGGCGTCCGGATGCATGCCCTGCTCGCGCAAACGAGCCGCGAAATAGCTCACTTCGTCGACGGCTGCGGGCGCTGGCGAAGTGACCAGCACATACGCCATGTCCGGCGATCGAAACGCCTTGGCTACCGCGGCTGCGCGTTCACGAAAGCCACCGAACAGCTCGTTCAGCTCGACCACGAACTCAGCCAAATGCTCGAGGAACCCTTGGCCCGTGAGCCGCCCGATGCCTTTCAGCACCAAGGCCACCCCGCGCGCCAAAAAATTCAAACTGAAGCGCCCTGATTTTTCGAAGGTCTGCACCAGCCAACGCATGGCCGCGCTATCGATGGCTTCGATCAAGCGCTCGGGGGCGTCCAAGAAGTCCAACGCGTTGCTGGTCGGTGGCGTGTCGAGCACGATGCGATCGAAGCGCGGGTCCTGCCGGACGAGCAGCACCTTCTCCATCGCCATGTACGACTGGGTACCGGCCAAGCTGGTCGAAACGTAAGTGTAGATGCGATTTTGCAGGATCCGATCGCGAACGGCCGGGCTCGACGCATGGCGGCTCACCAAGTCATCGAACGTGCGCTTGGTGTCGAGCATCAGCACCGTGAGTTCACCTGGGATCGAAAGCCCCGCGCGAGTGAAGAGCTCCGGGCTCACGCGCTGCTCTTCCGCGCTCATCGCGCCGAGCCCCAAGCTATCGGCCAATCGCTTGGCCGGATCGATGGTGATGCACAGCACCCGCTCGCCGCGCTGGGCGAAACCGAGCGCGATCGTGGCAGCCACCGTGGTCTTGCCGACTCCGCCAGCCCCAACGCAAACCACGATTTGTTTGCCTTCCAGCAAGGGGCGAAGCGAATCAGGCATGTCGAGCGCCTGTAGCACGAGAACGACGCGATCGGCGTGCCACCAAAACTTGGCCCCACCCTGACGGGCAGTAAAAATGGCCGGAACATGTTCGACCCCAAGCTGGATCGCCGTCAGGCCCGTAGCGAAAACACTCAGGTCGCCCTCACTCGCCTGCTGGAAGCCGCCCGGCGCGGCTCGGCGCTCGAAGCGCTGGCGCTCGGCGATGAGCTTGGGTTGCTGGTCGCCGGCGCGGGAGCCGCAGAACTGTGCGATGAACTGGCGGCGGTGGCCCCGCTGTTCGGGTCGGCGAGCACTGCGCTGCCCACCCACCTGGACGTGCTCGGCCACGGCACCGAAGTCCGCCGCTTGGCCCTGGACGGCTGCGAGATGTTCATCTCTGGGCGCGGAGCGGGCCTCGAGCGAGCTTTGGGCGGCATCGAAAGCGGTTGCCGGCGCATCCTGGTCGAGAAAAAAGCGCTCCTAACCCACTGACTGAGATTCGCGTGCGTGCACCCGGGCCACACGCGACTATGATCCCGCGATGATGAGCGGGTTCATCGATCTGCACTGCCACTACGTGCCCGGGATCGACGATGGGGCAAACTCCGTCCAAGATGGCGTTGCCATGCTGCGCGGCTTGCATGCCCTCGGCTTTGCACGAGTCCTGGCAACGCCGCACACCCGGCCAGGCATGTTCGACAACACGGCCGCAACGATCAGTGCCGCCTTCGAGCAATTCAAGACCAGCGTGCCGAGCGGAGAAGCCTTGCCGGAGCTGTCGCTCAGCAGCGAGCACTACTTCGACGAGGTGGTGTTTCAACGGCTGCTGACCGGACAAGGGTTGCCCTACCCTGGCGGCAAAGCGGTGCTGCTCGAGTTCTACCAGATCGATTTTCCGCCGATGATTCGGCATCGCTTGTTCGATCTGCGAACGCGCGGTTTGTTGCCGGTGATCGCCCATCCCGAGCGCTACCAATGCCTGTGGCGGTCGCCCGAGATCCTCGAGACCTTGGTCGACGGAGGCTCTGCGGCGCTGCTCGACGTTGCTTCGTTGATCGGCAAATACGGCAAGAAGACGCAGCAGTGCGCGGAAGAGCTACTCGAGCGCGGGCTGTACCACGCTGCCTGCAGCGACGCGCATCGCCCGTCGGACGTCGCAGAAGTCGGGCGTGGCATCGAACGCCTACGCACGCTGTACGGGGCCGAAGAAGTGACGTTCATGTTCCGAGAAGGTCCGCAGCAGCTGCTGGCGGGCGTGCTCCCCGAATAACGGCAGGAAATTTGTCCGCATCGAGCAACGCCTGCTAGGCGAACAGCGATGCGCAGACCCACGCGACGATTGCTCGGTGTAGCCGTCCTGCTAGCGGCCGGGCTGTTCTTCGCTCAGCGCGCGACAGCGCGGGTGGGTGGTGACTCCGAGTACAGCAAGGCGCAGACGTACAGCGGTGCCTTGCGCTACTTGCGAGTCGATCTCGGGTACGAGGTCGTCGAGCGCGACCCCGACGCGGCATACCTCATTTTCCGCTACCAGACGCCCGGGCAAAGCAAGAGCAACGCAACCGGCACGGTCGAGATCGTCGACACGGATGGTCACGTCAAATTATTCGTCCAAATCCCGTCTATGCCCGAGTACCACGAGCGCGTCCTGCGCGACGGCTTGATTCGGAAGCTCCACGACGAATACGGGGTTCCTCCGCCAAAACCTGCCCCCCCACCGCCCCCGCAGAAAAAGCCCGAAGCCGACGCTGGCACCGATTGAGCGATTGAAGCCCGAGGTGGGCCGGGGGATAGATCGAGGCTCCAACGCATGGAGTCCTCAGAGAGAGCGCTGCCGGCGCAGATCGGCCGTTACCGCATCGAGCGCTTGCTGGGTCGCGGCGCGATGGGCCGCGTGCTCCTGGCACACGATCCGGTGCTGGACCGCAGCGTCGCGATCAAGCTACTGCGCGACGACCTGAATATTCCCCCGGAGCAGCATGATGCACTCTTGCATCGCATGCGCCAGGAGGCGCGTGCCTCCGCGCGCGTGAGTCACCCGAATATCGTTGCGCTGCACGACATGGGTGAGGATCCGGATCTGGGGCTGTGCCTGGTCTTCGAGTACGCGGAAGGGTTGACGCTCAAGGAGCGTTTGCAACGCGGCCCGCTTGGTCCCGAAGCAGCCGCCAAGCTCGCTCGTGAAGTCGGCGACGCGCTCACGACCGCACACGCGGCGGGCGTGCTGCATCGCGACATCAAGCCCGAGAACATCATCTTGACGCCCACCGGCGCGAAGGTCGCAGATTTCGGCATCGCACGCGTGCCGGACTCGACCCTGACCAAGGATGGCGGATTGCTCGGGACGCCTGCATACAGCGCTCCCGAATGCATCGCTTCCGGGAAGTTCTCGCCGCTGAGCGATCAATTTTCGCTGGCGGCGACGCTGTATGAAGCAGTCAGCGGACAGCGCGCGTTTCCCGGTGAAGATGCGATCGCGGTGGCGACTCGCATCACCACCGACGAGCCGCCGGCGATCGCGGCCTACGCCGGCGTCGATCCGCACGTGGACGCGGTGCTCTCGCGCGGCTTGTCCAAGATCCCGAGCGCGCGTTTCGAAGACTCGCGTGCCTTCGGCCGAGCACTTGCCGAAGCGCTTTGGCAAAGCCCGCGCATGCAACTGCCAACGCTTCCAGACGTCCGCCACCGCAACAGCGCGCCCTCCCCTCAGGAAACGCGCACCACGCGTTTGGTTCTGGGTGGCGCCGCGGTCGGCGCATTGCTCGGCATTGCAGGCTTTCAGCTGAGCATCGGGTTGCGCGAGCCGGAGCGCGCGCCGGAATCGCGCACCGAACAGGTACAGATTGCCCAACCGACAAAGGCGGCCGGACCGCCGCTCGCCGAACCTGCGCCAAAGAAGCCGAAGCCGGTGCGAAAAGACGTCGCGCGTGACGCTGGGGCTGCGCGAATCGTGCGCGCGCCGACCTCGGACGCCGGCGCCCCGGCCACCGGCGACGCGGGGACTGAACAGGTAGATCCGCCGTGAAATTCGGCGCGCGGCTGGCGCTCGGCGAACGCCTCGTGTTGAGCGTTGCCTTGGCCTTGCTCTGCTCCTTGGCAGTGCCGCCGGAAACGCGGGCCGACGACCGAACGAGCGAAGTGCTCATGCAATGGCCACTGGGCGAGAGTCCGGTCGAGCGGGCACTGAGCGGCGGGCTGAAGCTGCTGCGAGCACGCGGTTCGTTGATGATCCGAGTACCTGCTTCCGAGTTCAGGATGGGCTCGACCTCTCCCGAGATCATTGACGCGACGGTCTTGTGCGAGCGCGAGCCGCTTGCCACGAGTTGCGATGAGCGCAGCTTCGCAGACGAGTCTCTGTCTCATCGCGTGCGTCTATCCGGCTATTTCATGGACCGCCGTGAAGTCACGGTGAGCGAGTTCGACGCTTGCGTGCGCGTGGGGCGTTGCAAACCGCCGCCCTATGAGCGCGGCGCTCAGCGCTTCAGGCAGCCCAATTTTCCGGTCACCCTCGTGACCTGGGAGGACGCGCAGACGTTTTGCGCCTTCCGCGGCGCGCGCCTCCCGACCGAAGCGGAGTTCGAGCGGGCGGCTCGCGGCACCGCAGGCCGTCGCTTTCCATGGGGTGAGCTGCCCAATACCCATCTTGCCAATTACGGCCGCCTGGGCATCGACCTGACGGACGATACGGATGGCTTCAGCGAGCTTGCTCCGGTCGGGTCGTTCAATGGCGGGCGCACTCCCGACGGCTTTTTGGACTTGGCAGGCAATGCCGCGGAATGGGTGCAAGATCGCTACGCGACGCAATACGCCGACACGGATCAAGTCGACCCACAGGGGCCCGACGCCACGCAGGCTAGCGGTGCTCGCGTCGTCCGCGGTGGCAGCTACGACTCACCCATGGCATGGCTCCGTGGCGCTGCGCGCGGAGCCTACTTGCCGACTGAACGGCGCCCCTCGATCGGCTTCCGCTGCGCCCGTTCGCAGCAACCCGCACGCGCAAGTGATGCTCATGAGCTTCGATAAGCCCCTCGATATCCCCAAGCCAAAGCTGCGCCTGCCCATCCACGAAGCGACTCAGTTCATGTTGGTGCGGCCGCATTACCCGGAAAACGTGGGCGCCGTGGCGCGCGCGATCAAGACCATGGGCTTCACCCAGCTGACGTTGATCAAGCCCGGGCGTCTGGCCGTTCCCGAACACGAGATGGCCTTCAAGATGGCCGTGAAGTCCTGGGACGTGCTGAACGACGCGCGCCGCGTCGAGGACCTCGACAGCGCGCTTTCGGACGTCGGTTTGGTGTTTGCGACCACGGCGCGTCGCGGTTTCTCCGGCATCTTGCAACCGCGCGAAGCGGCGGCTCGCGCCGTTCAGCATGCGGCCACGGGTGGCAAAGTGGCCTTCTTGTTCGGTAATGAGAAGACCGGCCTATCCGAAGCCGATCACGCTTGGGCGACCCTGCACGTGCGTATCCCGATGGCCGCCGATCAGCCTTCGGTAAACCTCGCGCAAGCCACGCAGATCATGGCCTACGAGCTATTCGTAGAAGCGCTCGCCGAGCGCACCCGCCAAGGCACGCCCGTTGCGCTCGACAACTTCGACGAACAGGACTGACGGAGGACGGCGCATGAAATCGAAAGCATCCGGCGAACTCAAGGACGGCGCGAAGTGCCAAGTGGTCGGCGGCACGCATGCCGGCAAATCCGGCATTGTTCGCGACATCAACACCAGCAAGACGGGTCACGTCACGATCACCGTCGTTCAATCGAACGGAGAACGGTTCAAGACCTTGGCCAAGAACGTGGTCGTTCAGCCGTAGTAGGCAGCGACGTCGCTCACAGATCGAGCGGCGATTTCGCGCCCTTGGTGAAGTCCGGCACGGACTCGGGATCTTTGTGGCGTGGGTACCAACCGGCAATCGTGAGCCCCCAGGTGTAGTAGTCGCGCGCGCCGTCGAAGCCCAAGCCCAGGCGCCACATGTAGTTGTCGGGCCACAACCCGAACACGTTCCAAACGAGCAGCTTGAGATCGAGACCGCCGGTGCCGTGCATGCGCGGCTTGGCTTCGTCGAAACGGGTGGGTTCGAGGTAGGTTCCAGCGCGGAGCTTGAGGAAATTGGGCAAAACGCCTACCTCCACTCCGAGACGCGGCGAGCTCACGATGTGCTGACCGGATCGCTGCACGGTTTGATTGACCAAGCTTTCCACGCCCACCGAGTTTTCGACGGATCCCGAGAGCAGCATCGAGCCCGCGACCTGCACGTAGAACCGATTCATGTCGGTCAGCTTTTTTTCGATCTGCGTCTTGACCTTCAAGAGCGCGATCTCGGCGGCGCGGTCTTCAGCGGCGATACGCTTTTCGTAGGTATTCGTCGCAGCCGTGCGTTCAGCGGAAGTGCGGGCCAACGAGAGGCCGCGCTGCAGGTCTTCTTCGTAGTCCAGCTCACGCAATTCGCGCTCGAGCAGTTGGCGTTTGATCAGCTCTTCGTCCGTGCGCCAGCGGTGGTTGAGCGGACGAGCGCCAAATTGAACCGCAAAGCCGAAGTTCAGATCCCAGGGTGACGATACCGACTTGGGCAGATAGATGCTCGAACCGTCCGAGCGCTTCAGCACGAGATCGCCGTTCGAGTTCGGCAAGAGTCGGTCGCTATACGAGGCCTGCGTGACGATCGGCGTGCGATAGGCGACGCCCAGCCGCAACGGCAGCGTCTCGGGCTTCCACACACCGCCAAATTCGAAGCCGGGACCGGACGAACGAAATAGAAATCCGCCTTCGTCTGGCTGATTCACGGTCATCGAGATGTAGCGAACGCCGACACCGAACACCAATTGGTTGTGATCGAAACCGCGCGCAATTTGCAGATGGGTCGTCGGAATCGTGGCCGTGACACCGCGGCGCTCGCCGGCAACCGGATCGGAGAGCGCGTAATTCTGAATCGCGAGATTCAGGCCGATCGCAAACTCCCCCCATTGCAGATTCACCGCCGGCGTGAAGAATACGAATGAGTTGGGCGGATTCGGGACGTGTGTTTTGCTCCCGCTGTTGAAGAAATCCATATTGCTCAGGTCGGCGGGAAACGTCACACCGAAGCCAAGCCAGTAGTCGAAGTGCGTGTACGAGAAGAACGGACGCACCGCGGGTGCAGCCGGGTTTTGCAAATCACCATCGACGTCTTCGGCGATGGCCACGTACGCACCGCCGAGGCTCGTGACGCGCGAACCGGCGAACAGCGGACCTTGAAACAAATCGAGCGAGTACTCGCTCGTGGTGATGGGCTTGCCGTTTTCGGCGATTGGGCCGCCGGCGCTGGCTTTCCCGCTGATAAGCAGCGCGGCCAGCGCGACCGATGACGCGCCTAGTACCCGCACGATTGAGCTCCGCAACTCACCGCTACGCTGCTGCGAAGGAGGTTGAGTGAATGAACCAGAGGCCGAAGAAAGCATAGCGAGGTTTTGCGACAAGCGCATTGTCACTCTTTGGGTTAGCTAAAGGCTACTAAGCGTCGAAGTGCGAGTACACGAGTCGTATCTAGCCCGACCGTAGTGGAGAACCCACGCGACTGGAAGACGGCACCCGCGGCAAATTCGAATCGACTTTCCCGAGGCTCTTCCAAGGAACGTTAACGGGCTCAAAATGCGCCTATTTTTGGCCGAGACAACTCGTATTCGCGCGTCTAGAGTCCCGCGCGCCAAAGGCCCATGAGCCATGTGACAGGGCCATTGCGAGGAGCACTCCACATGCGTCGTCTTCTTCAGAGCGGGTTCGCAATGATCATGATCGTTTTTGCGGCGGGTTGCCAAAAGGAGCCCGAAGCGAGTCCGGCGCTGCCGCCGACCACGCCTCTGGCGACCAGCAGCACGCCCCCGGCTGCCAGCGCGGCCCCTGTCGCCGGCCCAGCCACGAGCAGCGCCGCCAGCACCCCGGTCGCCGGCCCGGCGCCGAGCGAATACCCGATGTGTGGCGGGCAGAAGCTAGCCGTGCCCGCAGCCCCAGGCGCGCGCAGCGGGGCGGTCGCCGCCCAGCTCGCGCCGGCGTTTCTCGACCAGATGACCACCTGTCGCGCCGAGGACGCGCCGCCCGCGGAGCTGATCAAGAGCACCACCGACGGCACCATCAACGAGAAGGGCGACTGCGTCTTCGCCAACGGCGTGAGCTGTCATTACCATTCGGGTTCCGAGTTCGTCGCCAACGAGAGCGCCAAGCAGGTCCCGGGTCAGGGAGAGCTGCATTGCATTTTCCCGAGCGCGGATCCGAAGAGCCCGCATGTATTCGGTGGTCACGTGACGTGTCGCGATCCGTCGCAGGGCATGGGCACGAGCGAAGGCGGCAAGCACGAGGTCAAAGCGGGCGCGACCTGCTCTGCAGCCTTGCTCACGGAGCTTACCCACTGCGGCAGCTCTCGCTGCTGTGACGACGGAACGCTCACCAACCCGATTGCGGATCTGGTGAAGGACGGCCGCAATGACGTGCGCCCGGATTTTCGGATTTGCGAGAGCACGCTGAACATCGATTGCGAATTGCTCGCGAACCTCACGGCGCACGACGCGAATAGCCCTGCCCTCGGCGGCGTCGGCAAACCCGTCTTCGTCTTGAAGCATCAAGCGCCGCATCCGCACCCGAAAAAGGTCGCTGCACACACGCCTTGAGAGCCGTCCCCTGAATTTGAACCGCAGAGCCGCAGAGATCACAGAGATCTGAGGGAGATTTTTGGGGGTTCCCACTGAACGTCGGAACGCACGTTGTCACGCCGCAGACCGCCGATCGAGCAACCCCCAATCTTCCCTCTCTCAGATCTCTGCGGCCTCTGCGGCTCGGCGGTTAAACCCTCTCCAGCTCTCGGGTTTTGGGCCCGCTCGGAGGGCTTGGTGTAGGCTGGGCTCCTTCTATGAGCAGCGAGCCCGTTTTCGACTTGCGGTCCGACACCGTGACCCGCCCAGGGCGCGCGATGCGCGAGGCGATGGCCAGCGCGGCCGTCGGTGACGACGTATACGGCGAAGATCCGACGGTGGGCGCGCTCGAGCGGCGCGTGGCAGAGGTTCTGGGCAAAGAGAGTGCCTTGTTCGTGCCCTCGGGCACGATGGGCAATCAAATCGCGCTGCTCGTGCAGACCCGCCCCGGCGACGAAGTGGTGATCGGCGAAGGCGCGCACGTTGCTTTCTACGAGTCGGGCGCGGGCGCTGCGCTCGCAGGCGTGCAATTCGCGCAAGCCGGCGCTGGGGGCTTGTTCGACGCAGACGAGCTGAGCGCGGTGGTCAAGCCGCGCGCCGACTATCACCCACGCACGTCACTGGTGTGCCTGGAGAATACGCACAATCGCGCGGGCGGCCGGGTTTTCCCGCAGGCAACCGTGGAAGCCGTCGTGAAACGCGCGCGAGGTCACGGGCTTCGTGCACACCTCGACGGCGCGAGGTTGTGGCACGCGGCGATCGCAAGCGGCGTCGCCGAAGCCGAGCTGGCCCGCCCCTTCGATACCGTGAGTGTCTGTTTTTCGAAGGGTTTGGGCGCGCCGGTCGGCTCCGCGTTGGTCGGCGCGCGCGAAACCGTCAACGCGGCTCGCCGCTATCGCAAGATGCTGGGCGGTGGCATGCGGCAGGCCGGAATTTTGGCGGCCGGTGCACTGTTCGCGTTGGAGCAGCAACGACAACGCTTGAGCACCGATCACGACTCGGCAAAAGCCTTCGCGCGCACGCTGACTCAGCTCGCGGGCGTGCGAGTGGTGCCGCCGGAAACCAACATCGTTTCGTTCACCATCGACGGGCTGAGCGCAGAGCGCGTGGCCGCGGAAGCACGCGCGCGCGGGGTGTTGCTCAATGCAACCGGGCCGCGCTCGTTGCGCGCGGTCACGCATCTCGACGTCTCGGCAGAGGACGTCGAGCGCGCGGCGCAGCGCTTGTGCGATACGGTCGTGCACTTGCGTGGAGGGGTGGCGTGAAGCGCGCCCTGCGCTTGGCGCTGCTATCGATGGCGCTGGGAGCCTGTGCGCCGAAACTGCCGCCGGCGTACGTGAACGCGCGCGACGCGGCTGAGATCGCCTACGCTAAGGGACAATTCCCCGAGTCGGCCGAGCTCTGGCTGCACGCGGCCGACAACGCCGACAACGCACGCGATCGCAGCGACGCGCGCTACCGAGCCGCTGCTAGCTTCGAGCGCGCGGGTCGAGTCGAGGATGCGCGCAAATGGTACGAGCTATTGGCGCGCGGGAAGAGCGAACGTGCACCGCGCGCCGCGTTCGCGCTCGCGGATCTGCGCTTGAAGGGCGGCGATGCCGAGGGCGGGCTCGTCGAACTCGAGGCGGCAATTCGCAAATACCCGAGTTCGGCGATCGCCGCGCTCGCCTTGCGCCGCTACTTCTCCGCGCTCGCCGATCACGGTGGCGATCGCGCCGTGCTCGACTACATCGCGCGCGTCGAACCCGAGCTCGATCGCACGGATCTCGCCGAACAAATCCTGTACGAGCGCGCTCGCCGACTCGACGCACTCCGCGCTACGTCTGAAGCGTTGCTCGCCTACGTGACCGTGGCGGATCGCTTTCCGTATCCGTACGGAGCGTACTGGGACGACGCGCTGCTACGCGCTGCCGACTGCGAGCAACACTTGGGCAAACCGGAGAACGCGATCGCCCTGCTCGAGCGCATGCTGCACGCGCGTGAGACCTCGCGCCTGTCGGGCAGTTACGAGCGGCCGCATTTTGCCGACGCCGCCTATCGCCTCGCCGAGCTCTATCGCGATGCCAGGCACGACCCCGACGCTGCGCGACGCGCCTTCCGTGGCGTGTTCATCGGCTACCCGACGAGCACACTACGTGACGACGCGCTTTGGCAGGAAGCGAGGCTCGCTCGACGAGTTTCGGAGCAGCAGGCGTGCGAGCCGTTAGGCCTTTTGGTCGGCCAGTTCCCGGACTCGCGCTACGTGCCCTGTGCACACGAAATGTGCGCGAAAATCGCGCCCGTCGCGCGGCGCGAGTGCGCCGCGTACATCGAGCGCGAGCCTCGACAGCCGGAAGCCGCGAAGCCAGAGTCAGACGGATCGACCGAGTGAACCCTGGCCGGCGCGGCTCAGCTCATTCCTTTTCTTCTTCTTCTTCCTCTTCGTCGTCTTCGTCTTCGTCATCCTCATCATCGTCTTCGTCGTCATCTTCGTCGTCGAAGTCGTCGTCCGGTTCGTCCGGCTCGTCTTCGTCGTCGGCAGATTCGCTCTTGGCCTCTGTCTTGAGGTCAATGCCGACTTCGCCGAGCTGCGTCTCGAGCAACTCGAGCAGCTCGTCGACGTCGTCACCGCTCCATTCGTCGATCACGTCGGTCAAGAATTCGAAGAAATCGCCATTGTCTAGGCGACGCTCGATTTCCTCGACCTGATCTTCGGTAAACGCCTCGAGGATGTCTTCTCTGAGTGACTCAGTGTCATCCTCCTCGATAGCCTCTTGCGCAGAAAGGCGAATCTGGCGGACAGCGCGTTTGTCGAGGTGAATTTCCATTCCGATAGCTTCCTGGGGACTCGACCCGGCTTTAGACGAAGGATTCGGGTACAGTCAAGCCCGTGACGACGACAAAGGTCGAACCGGCTTGTCCCGCGAAAGCCAGAGCGCGCCTCCCCAAGCGCGCACGCCGCAGGAAAGCCGCCTCGTTTGCGCTCGGCGCGCTGCTCGTGCTGTTTCTTTTTGCGCGCACGAATCGCGCGTCGGCCCAGCAGTCGCAGCGCCCGCCGCCGAACAATGTGGAGTACTTTCAGTACGGCGTCGCCGTCGCCTTCGAAAAAGTGGTCTCCGGAGGCGACGTCTGTCCCAGCACGACCACCTCGACGACCAACGGCACCGAGGTCACCAAGAAGGCAACGCCGTGCATTCTGGGCAGCGGTGGTGGCCTCGCGCTTCGCTTCGGGTACCGCTCCCGCGGCCCTTGGTTTCTCGGCGGGGCCTATGAGTTCACCCGCATGGACTCGGGAAATCTGCTGCGACTGGGCATTCTGCAGCAGCTCCGCGGCGAGGCGCGCTACTACCTGGATCGGGGAAATCGCCTCACTCCGTACGGCACACTCGGCTTGGGGGCGGTCTTTTACGGCAACGAGTGGAAAGTGAGCTCTGGCGGCCCGATGCTGAGCGCGGGCATGGGTTTGGAGTTTCAGATCACTCAGTCCACCGTGATCGGCCTTGGCCTCGGCTACCGCGGCCTGCTCTTCCATCATTGGACCGACAGCACCGGTCAGGTTCGTGCCGACGAGTACCTCGGTTTCGGCTTTGCCCACACTGTCGGCTTGGAGTTCATCCTCGAGCTGAGGAGCCCGCTCGCTCGCTGGTGAGCGACGTTCTCGGCACTTCACTTTCACTCCGCCCCCGGTTTGAAGTATTGAAAGCGAGGAACGAAAGATTGGGCAATCGTTGGTGAGGTGTAGCCGCTGCGGCAAAGAAAACCCCGAGTCTCTGAGGTTCTGTCAGGACTGCGGGAATCGCCTGATTTCAGGCGAAGGGGCGGGCGTCGCGCCGACGCCACCGCGAGGTCTCGCGCCCGCCGCACAACCAGCGGTAGCGCCCCCGCCTGCTGCGCCCCCTCCCCCTGCGCCCGCGCCGGGACCCGGACGCACGCAATCCGTCGCGCCTCGCCCCCAGTCGATTGCGCCACGCCCTCAATCGGCCGCCCCACCGTTCTTCGCGCCGCCCAGTACCTTCGCACCACCATCCGTCCCCCCGCGACCGAGCCAAGCGCCGATGCGGCCGGCCGCGCCGCAGTTCGAATTTTCACCGCAGGGCCCACCGGAGCGGAAGTGTACCCGGTGCGGCACGAGCAACCCGGTCAGCGGCCGATTCTGTTCGAATTGCGGTGGTTCACTAGAACGCCCGCAGGAACCGTCCACTGCGCCGCAGCCGCGCACGGCAGTTGCGCCCGCAGCGCCCACCCAAGCGGTCCCCGTTTACGCCGCTCCGCCTCCGGCGCCGGCGGCGGCGCCGGCGATGCTCAATTGCCCGCGCTGTCGCGGACCGAACTCGCCGTTGATGTCCTTTTGCCAGTTCTGTGGTGCGCGACTGGCCGGAAGTCCGGAAGACGCCCGTGCGTCGGCTTACGGGCCGGCTCCTGCCGCGGCAATCGTGCCACCTCCCCAATACGCGGCTCCCGAAGCCAAACCCGAAGCACGCCTCGTGGTGATCGGGCAGGACGGAAAGCCGGGCCGCGACTACCCGATCGTCGACGATCAGACCGATATAGGCCGCGAAGAGGGCAGCATCGTGCTCCCCAACGACCCCTATGTCGGTGCTCGCCATGCCCGCCTAAGCCGGCGAAACGGCCGGTTTTTTGTCAGGGACCTGGAATCGGTCAACGGGGTGTACGTGAGGCTCCGTGCCACCGAACGCCTGCAGCACGGGGATTTGGTGTTGATCGGGTTGGAAGTGTTAAGGTTCGAGGTTGTGAGCGACGCGGAGAAAGGGCTCGGCCCAGCAGTGGAGCGCGGCACGCAAATCTTCGGCTCCCCGTCGGCGGCTCGCCACATGCGCCTTTGCCAGCGCACCGTGGAAGGGGTCACGCGAGACGTCTACTATCCCACGCGTGACGAAGCGGTCGTGGGCCGCGAACAGGGAGACATCGTTTTCACCAATGATCCCTTCATGAGCCGGCGGCACGCTGCCATCACGCGGGACCCCAACAACGGGACGTTCAGTCTTCGGGACTTGGGCTCCTCCAACGGAACCTATTTGGCAATTCGATCCGAGCGAGAGCTCACTCCGGGCGACCACGTACGTATCGGTCAACATCTGTTTCGGCTCGACGTCGGGCGGGCGGACGCACGATGACAGAAAACGGAGCGGGGTCTGGCCTGAAGGTACGAGTCTTCGGCCGTACCGATGTGGGACAGATCCGGGAGCACAACGAAGACAATTTCCTCGTTGCTGACCTGACCCGAAGAACGCGCAGTCTGATGGAGAGCGACCGCGAGCCTCCTGTCGGAGAACGCGGCATGCTGCTCGGCGTTTGTGACGGGATGGGCGGCGCGGCAGCAGGCGAAGTCGCAAGCCAGCTGGCCGTCGACATCATCTACGAAAAGCTCGTTCAAGGTGAGGCCCCGACCAACCACGACGACCTAGCGCGCAGGTTGGTTCAAGCCGTCGAAGAAGCCGGCGTCCGTATCTTCAACGAAGCCCGTGCGGATCGCACCCGACGCGGCATGGGTACCACCGCGACCATCGCCGCCCTGATGGATGCGCGTCTGTTCGTCGCCCAGGTGGGTGATAGCCGCGCCTATGTCCTGCGCGGAGATCGCTTCACTCAGGTGAGTCGCGATCAATCGCTGGTCAACCAATTGATCGAGGCCGGCCAACTCACGGAAGAGGAAGCCGAGACCTTCGAGCACAACAACATCATTCTCCAGGCGCTCGGTACCGCCGAGACCGTGCAGGTCGATCTGACCTTCGTGGATCTGTGCCGCGGCGACCGCTTGCTGGTCTGTTCGGACGGTCTCTCGGGCATGGTGCGAGGCGACGAAATGCGCGAGGTGCTGCTCTCGACTCGGGACTCTCTGGAAGCCTGCAAGGAGCTCACGGATCGCGCCAACCGCGCTGGCGGTCACGACAACATCACGGTGATCGTCGCCGAGTTCGACGGTCCGGGGCTCTCGCCGCCCTCACCCGAGGCGCTGATCTCGTATCAGAAGTACGCCTTGCCCGAAGCGCCGGTGGACACGACCGTGCGCGCGCCCGCGGTCACGCAGCGCCCGTACGAAGCCGAGGCCTCCGCCGCGAGCGAAGAAGCCACCAAAGAATCGCGACGCTTGCGCGTCGGGCACACCATGGTCGGCGCCGTCAATCCGATCACCGGCCTCTCTTCAGCGCCGCCCGGACCGCGGGTCTCGGGAGCCCCACCGTCGTTCAGCATGGATAACGAGCCGGTCTCGATTCCAACCAGTGGATTGCCGCCATCGGTGGTCGGCATCTTGGTGCTCGGGGCGATGCTGTTCGTCGCCATGGCCGGCTACTTGCTCGTTCGGTAGATCCGTGAACGTGCGGGCCGCGATCCGACGACTCTTCGGGATCGCCCTCACGTTGATCGCTGTGTCGGTCGGCATGTTTTGGGCGTCGGCGAGCTACGCGCGCCGTCCGGGTGCCCAGCATGCGTCTCCGTTCGCCGCGTTCCCCGTGTTCTTCAACCCGCGGCCGAGCGGCGTGCGTGACCTCTCCACGCGGGCGTTACATGCCATCGCGCATGGCGGACAACCCGCGGTCGGCGCGCGGCTGTCGCTGGCGCGCTTGGGCGGCGCGGCACTTCCGTACGTGCTCCCGGCGCTCGACTCGCTCGATCCACGCAGCCGTGAACGAGTGGCGCTAGCACTGACGCCGATCGCCGTTCGCATGGAGGTCGCGACTCGTGAAGAGCTGACGGATGGCGCCCAAGCGGTGCTGTTTTGGACGCGGTTCTGGCAGGACCGCGCGATCGATTTCCGCACCGCAAGCGTGCGGCATTTGACGGCTCGCCTGGCAGAGCGCTCGATCGCCCTACGGCGCGAGGATCTGATTCACGTCGACACGTTCGCATTGCCCGAGCTGATCGAAGCGTTGGGTCGAGTAGAGACGTTGGCTGACGTCGCTCGAATCCAGCGCTTGAACGCCGTGCTCGCGCACATCACCGATTTGCCCGTGTTCTGTGCTCCCGACGCGAACGTCGACGATGCGCGACGCGTGGTCGATACCTGGCAGGACTTCTGGGACCTCCACGGCAGCGAGTACTCCGCGCTCGATGGCCCGCGCCGTCTCGCCGCCACGTTCGTCGAAACTCAGTACGCCAAGTGGCTGGCCGCCGTGTTGCGCGGCGGTTTGGGCCGCACGCAGAGCGGTCAGCACGCAGTGGATCTGGTCAGCGAGGGCCTGACCACGACCTCGTTCTTGCTATTCGTCGGTCTGGGCGGCGGCTTTCCACTGGGTGTGGTTTGGACTCGCTTCGAACGCCGCAGTCATCGGCCAGTGACGCGCTTGGCCTCGGCGGTTGCGGGCACGGCGCTCGCGGCCATCCCGTGTGCGACGTTCGTGCGCTTGTTTTCGGGATGGGCGGCGGGGCTACTGAGCGCGATCTGTATCGTGACCATCACCACCGCGGCTTGGGTGTCGCGCCACCTGGCGCGCTCCACGATGAGCCAAAGCGTCTCGCCGATCGCCGCTGCATTTTCGGTTTCGGCGCCGCTCGGAGCGACCTATCCGCCGTTCGTACTCAGCGCCATCGTGCTGGTCGAACTGGCCTTTCATTTGCCGGGGCTCGGGCGCACCGCCGCGCTCTCGCTGGCATCGGGTGACGTCAACGCTTGGATGGCGGCCTCGCTGTCGCTCGCGTCCGCGTCCCTCTTGCTCAGGCACGCCGCTGATTTGATTCGTCCGCGTGCGCTGCAGAGCGAACTCGGGAGCTCATCGTGAACGAACCGCTATCCGCAAAACGGCGCTTGGCGCTGGCTGCCGGCGGCGCCGCGTTGTTGGTCCTGCTCGCCACCGTGCTCGCACCGCTCTCACCACAGCTGCAGGCGTACGCGCGAGGGCTCGCGTTCGCGGTGCTCGCAGGACTATCGATCATGGCGGTGGCCTTCATCGTGGCGCTGCCGCTCGGCGCCCTCGCCGCAAGCGGCCCGCGCGTCATCGACTGGGGGCTGCGCTTTACGTGCGATCTGGTGGGTTCGCTCCCGACCGTATTCGTCGCGGCCGTGTTCTGGGCCGGCACAAGCCGCATTTCAAGCTTCGTGTGTGGGCTGGGCGTGCTGCGCGGATTGGAGCAAGCCTGGCTCCTGAGGTGTGAGATCGTACGCCTCGAGGCGGAGGACCCAGACGCTGCTCCGCGCAGTTTGGGGCGTACCCCGCTCGTGGCATTCCTGCGACGGCGCATGGCGGCCGCGCTCGGTCCGCTGTTCGTCAGCGCGTCATTCAGCGTCGCCTGGCTGACGGCGCTCGACGCCGCCGTCTCACAAGCCGGCTTCCGTCCGCCGACCACACTCGCCACTTGGGGCGTCTTGCTCGGCAGCCCCCATCCGAGCCCGCTGCCCGCTTTGCTCGCGGCAGGTTCCGTGGCTTGGCTGACGGTTGCTCTGCATGCGCTGTTTCGCCCACCGAGCGTCTCTTAGCTCCGCCTTGACCCCGGGAACGACGGGCGCCATAAGGGCCTCTCCGATCTTCCCCCGAGAATCTCGCCCATGCCCCTTCCCACGGTCAACGAACGAAACTTCGAGCAAGAGGTCCTACTCAGCGAAGAACCCGTGCTGGTCGAGTTCGGCGCGGAATGGTGCGGTCCCTGCAAGACCATGGCGCCAGAACTGCAGGCGTTGGCTAACGAGCTCAAAGGCAAAGCCAAGGTCGTCATGGTCGACATCGACAAATCGCCGATGATCGCGCGGCAGCTCGGCGTGCAATCGGTGCCGACGTTCGTGGTGTTTCACCAAGGTCGCCCCGTGGGCGGCAAAGTGGGCGCCATGCAGCGGCGCGAGCTGCGCGAAATGCTCGATCCGTTTTTGCCGCGCGCCGAGGGCGCGATCAAACCGGAAGAGCTCGCGCAGTTGCTCCCGAGCGGCCGAGTCGTCCCGGTCGACACCCGCGAGGCGCCGGTGTTCGCTCGAGCGCATTTGCCAAACGCGATCAACGTACCCATGGCCGAAATCGAGTCTCGGCTCGCCGAGCTACACATGCTGCCCGGCACCCCGGTCATCTATTGTCGCTCCGGCGATCAGACGAAAGACCTCGCGGCCAAACTGGCGGAGCAAGGCGTCCCGGTTGCCTTCCTCGAAGGCGGCGTGCTCGGTTGGGAAGCTGCGGGTTTCCGCCTGCAGCGCCCGGACTGACGCCTCAGGCGTCGCTCGCGCTCAAGGTTGGTACGCGGCTAGTGCCGCTGAAATCACGACGCCGACCGGCACGCCCGCAGCCGCGGCCGCAGCCGCGCAAGCGTCGAATTCAGGCTTCACGCGCGGCGGACCATACGGCCCCTCGCTCACCTTCAGCGGAATCACACCGAA
>Ga0164309_10000348_pt1 | contig 26500 bp, 26 predicted proteins | sample Whisoiple_247_MG_FD_109984 | JGI IMG/M metagenome (GOLD analysis project Ga0164309, IMG submission 109984) | Soil microbial communities amended with fresh organic matter from upstate New York, USA - Whitman soil sample_247_MG | ecosystem: Environmental > Terrestrial > Soil > Unclassified >...
ACCGACTTCGAAAACAAGACCGAGAATTCACCGTTCGCGAAGGGCAGCGCCGATCGCTCATAATCGGCCTCGATCACGGGCTCTTTGAACTTTGGCACACTCGGGCGCGAGCGATCGATGCCGACCGCGTCAAAGCCTTGACGCGCGAACCCGTGCAAGAACTCGCCGCGCCCACAGCCCAAATCCAGCAGCTTCGAGCCGCGATAACCGGCCAAATAGTGCGTGGTCAGGTGTTCGGTGAGCTGGCCGGGATATTCGGTGTAAGGCCGCGCGCGCTCGCTGTAGCGCACATCCAAATAGTTGTAGTTGCCGTCGGTCTCGGCGTCGCGTGGCTCGGCTTCAGTGACTGCGGCTTGCCTCGCGGTACGTGTCATGTGTCTTTGCGATCCGTGCTTTGACCGACGATACGCAGCGCCGCGCGGCTGATTTCGTCACCAATGCGCAGGGCGTCGATCAGCGGTGTATTGAGCTGCGGACCAGCAACGTAGTCCTCGTAGCGCTGCGTGGCGAGTGGCGTCGCGTGTAGATTCAGCTCCGCGGGCGCGCCCAATTGGCCCAAATGCGAGCCGACCGCGCCATACCCGTTGTTCATCGCCTGCGCGCTCAAGGACGTGACCGAGCGCGTGTAGGCGGCCGCATCACCGGTGAAGTAGCCACGCTGTTTGAGGCCAGCGACGAATCCCGCCGGGTCGCCGTTTTGCGCGGCTTGTACGGCCTCAGGAAAGCGGCGCGTGAGCAATTGGACGTAATCGGTCGCGCCTTCTTCCGCGGTGCGATAAGCGCGAAAGCGATCGGTGATGGAGTGCTCGGTCGCGCCGTAACCCTCTTTGGTGCGTTGCGAGACCGACAGTCCGCTCGGGCCCATGCCCTTGATGCCGCCAAAGTTGTAGTTGTACATCGAGGCCCCGTTGCCGGTCTCGTGCGCCCATTGCGCCGTCAAGATCGCAACGGTGTGCTCGCTCGGCGGCTGACCGGTGACCCGCGTCCAGGCCGTGCGAAGCGCGTCAGACGCCTGGGTTCCGTCCAAGCGCGTGCGCACTGGGGGCACGAGCGCAGGCGATTGCGCGGCCGATTTCGTGCGTGCGCTGAGCAACGCATCGAACTCGGGTGCGGCTTGGGCGCGCGGCTCGGCGCTGTCTTGCAGCGACGGCAAGCCGAGGCTGATGTTCGAAATCGCGGAGGCCACGTTGGCCTAAGCGCAAGTTCCGGGCCAGCCGTGCAAAGCCGCCCCGGGAGCGGAGAGACTATCCCAATAGGCCGCCCGAGGAGGCGGCCGAGACCGAAGTGGATGTCGAGCCAGATCGTCGTCCGGCGCGCGGAGGCCTAGCAGCGCTAGGCCGAGCACGACGGGCGACGAGATGGCCGACAGACACGAGAGATCGGCTGCCGACGACCAGGCCTGCTGGGATAGTCTCTCAGGTGTCTTCGAGCTTCGACTTGAGCATCGTCAAATCTTCGAGCAAATCCAAGAGTTCGGATTCGAGACCGCGATTGCCGATCAGGTTGATCGCGTGATCTATCGAATTAATCTCGATTTTGCTCGAGCGCGACTGCGCGCGGTGCACGATGCGGGCAGCCAAGATCGAAATTTTGCCCACCAAAGCGCCGATATTTTTGGACGCGTACGGGTCGTTCAAGGCGCGCAGCAAATCATGAATCTTACCGAGTTCACCCAAGTGCTTGGCTTGAACCTTGATATCGGCGGGGTTCACCGTCAGGGGTCCCGCAACCGGAGCGCGCATGTTCACTAGTGTTTGCGAAACCCGGGCCGCCCGCAAGCACCTCGTTATTGCGCGAAAGGTGCGCCACCGGACACAAAGCGTCAAAAGGCCGACGCACGCCGAGTCAAACCTGCATCACGTCGCCCTCTCAAAACGTGCCCGTGCCCGTGCCCGATCTTCTGAAAGGGGGCGCTCGCGATCCAGCATCGCACCTCGAAGGACGCGCTGTTCCCGGCCCTTAGCACTCCAGAGGGATTAACCGCCAAGACGCCAAGACGCCAGAAGAGGGGAGAAGGGTTGCACTGCACGGTGTTGTTCGCGGTGGGTACCGCGTAGACGGCGCGAGGCAGTGAGTTTCCTGCTCAATGCGAACAGGACTTCCCTGCGACACGCAACGACGTCAAACGGGAAACCCCAATCTCTTCTTCCTCTTCTGGCGTCTTGGCGGCTTGGCGGTTGATCCCCTCTGGGAGCCGTGATCGGCCGGGAACAGCGCGCTCCTTCGAGGTGCGATGCTGGATCGCGAGCGCCCACCTCTGGAGATCGGGCACGGGCACGGGCACGTTTACGGGGGGAGAAGAGTGGCCCGGGGCTTGCTCTGTGGTTCGCTGGAATGAGTACGGGTATTTGGTCGGCAGCATCGGGCGCGGTTGGGCAGATCGCTGGGCTCGACAGCGCTGCGCAGAATATCGCGAACGCGGCCACACCGGGATTTCGCGCGGAAGAGGCGATCTTCCGTCAGACCCTGGTGCAATCGATCAACAACAACACCGGAACGCGGTCGATGCGCTACGCGGTCTCGCGCACCACGGTGCCAGACTTCCGCGCGGGGCAGATGGTGCAGACGGGGCGTCCGCTCGATGTCGCCATCACGGACGACAAAAGCTTTTTCGTCGTCTCGACCCCTCAGGGTGAACGGTACACGCGTGCTGGCAGCTTTCGCATGGCCATTGATGGTCGGCTGACCACGCCCGATGGCTATCCGGTGCTCGGAGCCAACCGCAAGCCGCTGAAAATCGATCCTGATTCGCGTTATGTCGGGTTGAGTGGTGAGAGCGTGCGCGCCAGTGCCAGCATCAACTGCGAAGGTGAACTCACTACGGGCGATGGGGTTCCGGGCCCCAAGCTGGCGCTCGTCACGTTCAAGAACCTGGGCGGCCTCGAGCGCGACGGCCAGGTGCTCTTTCGCGCGCAGCCCGCCGCGGGCCCCGCGATCGCGTCGGACGCACGGCTCGAGACCGCTTCGCTAGAACAATCCAACGCCAACGCGGTCACCGGCATGACCACGCTCGTCAACAGCTCGCGCAACTTCGAGATGATCAGCAAGGTCATCGAAGCCTTCGGCGAAATCGACAAGCGCGCCGCCTCCGGCATCATGGGCAAGTGATCCTCGAACCGCACCCAGGGGTAACGCTCCCGGGGTAACGCTCCCGGGGTAACACTCCCGGGGTAACGCTCCCGGGGTAACGCTCCCGGGGTGCGGTCCAGCTGCGGTGCGGTCCAGCTGCGGTGCGAGTTCGAGCTAAGTCCGGCGCCGGACGAGCGGCGAGGCGTCGCTCAATGGCGGCGGGTGCCGTGAGCTGGCTCTTCGCGCGGGAGATCGTCGACGCGAATCGCTTTTGGCTCGGGGGGCTCCGGGGTCGGCGTAGGCCTGACGGCGGGCGGTGGTGTGTGTTGATACGTCGAAGTCAGGGCACCGGAGCTGAGCCCCGGGGAATGTGCGGTCACCGGGCCTCCGGCGGGAATAACCGGCAGCGAGTCCACGGCACGTGAGCGGAGCCAGAGGATGGTGACCAGCGTAAACGCCGCAATCGCGCTCACGAGCAGCCAGACACGACGCTTGTCGCTGCTAATCACTGCCAAGGCTTGCCTTAGCTTGTCTGACAGCACTGCTCCAATTCGCGATGCTTGAGCCGGGACACTCCGCCTCATGGTCGGCTGCCCGGACATGGTGAGTCTGCTCGGAGGCTTGAGATTCCGCACGGTTATGGCGCGCGTACCGGGCATGGATTGCAGATCTGGAATGGCAAGCTGCATAATCTCGTTGGTTTGGTTGCCTTCCATCTGGGCATAGGTAAGTCGCAACGCGTGTTGCATGCTCGTTGCGTCGGAAAAGCGCGCGGCCATGTCATACGAGAGCGCCTTGTCGATGAAAGCAATCAACGCCGGGTGTAGATCCGGTCGACGTTCGGCAATCGAGCGCGCGGGCCGCGTCGCCGCGAGCGCCAATGTTTCTTGTGCATTCTCACCGGCGTGCACGAATTTTCCGGTAATTAGCGTGTAAAGTGTCGCACCCACCGCCCACAAATCGGTGCGTCCGTCCACGTCCTGCCAACGGCCGCGCGCTTGCTCGGGCGCCATGAACGCGGGTGTCCCAATCGCGCTGCCCGCGAGCGTCGTCTGGGGCGTACTCAGTTCCCTTACGCGAGCGATACCGAAATCGAGCACTTTGACCGTCCCATCCCGGGTCAAAAACATGTTCTCTGGCTTCAGATCGCGGTGAATGATGCCCTGGCCGTGTGCAGCGGTGAGCGTATCGAGCAACTGGTCAACCAGCGACAACGCCTCACGCGGCGACAAGGCTCGCTCTTTTCTGCGCCAGCGATGCTCAATGGTCTCGCCATCCAGCAATTCCATGACTAGGAATGCGAGGCCCTCTTCTGAGACGTCGTCGTAGTCGACCGCGACCGCGCCACGTTGCGCGACGGAATTCGCAATATATCCTTCTCGAAGGAAGCGCTTCCGAATCGCTTCGTCTTGCGACAATTCAGCGTGCAGCATTTTGATCGCAACACGCTTCTTATTGCGATGTGTTGCGGCGTACACCGCCGCCATACCCCCTACACCCAAGAGCTGATCGAGATGCCACTTTTTCTTGAGGACTGTGCCGATACGCGCTCGCGCGCTGCGAACGCGCTCGGTCCCTACCTCGAGTTCAACCGGCATCGTGTAGAGTGTGCTAACTTAGCACGAGCCAAACAAGAGCCTTCGAGCCCAAAGCGCTCCTCGGGGAATTGCCCGGGTTTTCGCCAGCGGTATCGAGCTCATCCAGTGTACGAAGCGCGCCAACTCGGCTTGACGAGTGTCGCATTCCCGTGAGAGAGGGCAAGCATGGCCTCGGCCAAGCGTGATATCCGAAGCATCATCGATTCGTTTTCCGACGACCTCATCCAGATTGCGCAAGAAGTGGCTCGCGAGCGAGTCCAACGCGCCGTCGCAGAGTGGCAAGCCAAGAACGAAAAGGTCTTGGCCAAGAAGTCGAAGCAAGACGAAAAGGCTCAGCGTCTCGAAGAAAAGGCGCGCAAGAACCAACTCGCGCTGGAGCGCATCGAGCGCGTGGCCGAAAAGCGCCGCGCACGCGAAGAGCAGAAGGCCGCCGAGCGCGCGCTACGCCTCGAGCAGAAGTTGATTTCGGAAGCCGAAAAACAGGAGCGAAAGCCTCGCGGCCGCAAGAGTGGTGGCCTGCTGGGCGAGGAAGCGGCCAAGAAAGAGCCGACGCCGCCCCCGTTGTTCGTGCACAAGCGTCGGCGCGACGGTGAGATTCAACAACTCAAGCGTGACGGTGACAGCCAGTCGCTCAAGCGAGATGACGAGGCCGCGCTGCCCGCCTCGGGCGTCGCCGTCGCCAATTCAACGAGCAACAACGCGACACCAGCGCCGCAAGCGCCCGAGCAGCTCAGCCTCGGACTCTAGACTCTAGCTAGCGGATCGCAGTGCGCATCAGCGCACTCGTCGATCGCGCGATACGGAAAGATTCCGTGGAGCAGCGCGCTTTCGTGCAAATGAGCGGCGGAATTGCTCCAGCGCCCAGCATTTTGTCAAAATAAGTTCCGCGACGCGATTGCTGGGCAAATGGCGATCTGATACGCCAGTTGGTTAGATAAGATGCCAATGACCAGCAAGCGTCGCTTCAGTATTCCTGCTTTTTTCCAGCTTGGTGCAGCCGGTGCCGTCTTGCTTGCTGCCTCCCCCAGCTTTGCCGGCTCGTGGGGCGCGCTCAACAAGGACTACGGCGGCAGCCTGAACATGAAGCTGTACACGCCGACCACGCCGGCCGCGTCGCCCGCGATCCTCGTCTCCATTCACTACTGCAGCGGCAACGCAGACAGCGCGAAGACCTGGTTCACGTCCGAAGCCGACAAGAGTGGCTTCTACATCATCGCGCCTGATGCTGGTGCCAACTGCTTCGACGCGAGCGCAACCCGCGCCGGCGATCGAGCGGACGTGGTCAAGATGGTCCAGTACATCATCACCCAGAAGAGTGCGGACAAGAACCGCGTCTTCGCCGCGGGCTTTTCGTCCGGCGGATGCATGACCAATACGCTGCTCGCGATCTATCCGGACGTGTTTGCCGGCGGCTCGGCGATGCCAGGCTTTCCTGTCGGAGTCTGGCCGGCCAACGATCACATGTGTTCGCAGTGCTCGACCGCGAACCCGCCGACGCTACAAACCAAGACCGCGGCGCAATGGGGCGACATCGCGCGCACCGCCTTCGCATTCACCGGCACGCGCCCGTGCGTGCAGGAATGGGTCGGCGACAATGACATGTACCCTTTCAACGAGTACCTGCCCGCGGTCGTGTCGCAGTTCACCAATCTGATGGACTTGGACGCCGGCTCGGCGGGAACAGGCGCGCCCAGCGGCTGGACTCGCATGGTGTACAAGGACAAGTCGGGCAACGTTCGCCTCGAGACCAATCTGGGCGCGGGCAAGCCGCACGATCTCACGGGCTCTAACCTGTTTGGCAGCGTCGTCACGTTCCTCGGTCTCGACAAGGCAACGGGCGCTTGTGGCCTCACCACGGGCGGCGGCACGGGTGGTTCTGGTGCGGGCGGCGCGAGCAGCAGTGGCGGCTCGACGGCAGCGGGCGGCGCGCCGGCGGCTACCGGCGGCAGCGCGACAGCCAGCGGCGGCTCGGCAACGGCGCACGGCGGCTCGCCACCAGTTACCGGCAGCGGCGGTTCCGCGCCGAGCGTCGGCGGCTCGGCGCCAACGGGTACGGCCGGCTCGTCTAGCAGCTCAGGGGGCAGCGCACCGGCGGCTACGGGCGGCAGCAGTCCCAGTCACGGCGGCTCGGCGCCCGCAACGGGTGGCTCGTCGGGACCCACGACCTCTGACAGTGGCTGCTCGTGCTCCACGGTGGGTTCTTCCACGAACCGTTCCGGTCTCGCGGCATTGATTGGCCTCGCGGCGATGTGCGTGGCCAGCCTACGCCGTCGCAAACGCGCCACGCGTTAAGGTGCGCTAAGCCGAAGACTCGAGCGGGCAGCGTTCAGCGATCGAAGCAAACGCTGCCCTTGCGTTGTAGGAGGCACACGCCGGAGTTGTCGCCACTGAGGTAGCGCGAGTCGGGCAGCAAATCCGCTTGCTCGAGTAGGACCTTCCCGGTCTGACGATCGAAGACGATGCTCTTGTGGCTGTCCGTCGCGGCGACTTGGTGCGCCGAGAAAATCTTGGGACACGGGGACTCACCCGTGCGGTTGGTGAAAGACCAACGCGGCTTGAGTGTCTTGGGGTCGAGCGCGTGAAAGGTATTCTTCACCGACGCGCACACGTAGATGGCCTCCGCCTTGATCGGCGCGGGTGAATGCACGAGATCGCCGCCCAGCTTCGGGCTCGTGGCGAGCGGCGCGCCGGACAGCGAAAAAAGCCGCGCCTCGTTCAAATCCACGAACAAGAGTGACTGGGCGTTCGGCCCGAGCGTCAGAAAGCCGCGCCCTGAAATCGGCGTACGGAAAACAATCTTGCGCGTCGCGAGCTCGAGGCCCAAGAGCTCGTTGCGGAAGAGGGTGTAACCGCGATCCCCCTGGAAAATCGGCGCGCCCCAGGCGCCCTCTCCGTAGGCATACTGAAAGTGATAAACCAGGCGGCCGTCACGCGTATCGCGACCATAGAGCGCGGTGCTGGTCTGGTACCAAAACAGGCCGCCGTACTCGGTGACGGCGTCGAAGTAGTACTCTTGCGCGTTCGGCGGACTGCGCAGCTCCGAGCTCGCGCTCCAGCGCAGCTTGCCCGTGTCGAGGTCGTAGCCAAGTAGCACCGCGTTCACGAGCCCATGGCTGCCCAGCAACGCGAGCCGCGCGTTGGACAACACCGCGTACAGCGTCATGCCGCCCAATCGACCGAAGTCCTTCACGCCAGCGTCGGCTTGGATTTGCGCGGTCGGCACGTTCCAATCATCACGACCCGTGCGCATCGAGCGCGCGAACAACCCCTGCTTGCCGTCGAACGCGACGCGCCTGCCGCCATCCGCGAACGAACCGAACGAGCCGTAGGGCAAATCGTGATCGCTGCTGCGGGCACCGGCAGCGCGTTGCCGTCGAAGATGCCGATGGCGCGCACGTTCTTGTCTTCCCGGATTTGGTTCGTTGCGATCAGGCTATTGGAGCGCAAATCCAGCAGGTGAAAGGTGTGATTGTCGTGCAGGGTGGCGTAGCCGTCACGCACGTCGCAATCGATGATCCACTCGTTCGGCAGCGCAATGCGCGCAACGGGGGCGAGCGCGAGGCTGAACGAGGCTAAGCCACTGGCACACACGTAGACTCGGTCGCCGAACACCCGCGGGCCTTTGTTGCCTTGCTTCTCGACGGCAACGCTACCCTTGGGTTGGCCGGTGCGCGCATCGAGACTGAGCAACTTGTTGTCGAACTCGACGAACACCTGCTGGGGCCCGGCCGCAATTCCGTGCAAGAACTCCTGACCAAAGGGCCGAGAAAACAGCTGCTTCCCAGACTTCGAGTCGTAACCGTGCACGGCCGTGCCCTTGCTGCCGTTGCTGCCGAAATAAACGACGTCGGTCGCGAGGTCCCAAGAGTCCAGACTGAAGTCGACGTTCAGTTCATAGGCAATTTTGCCGCTCTGCGCGTCGGCACTACGAAACAGCGAGGCATAAGACTTCCCCAACTTCTTCCGCAACGAATAAAGAATCGCACCGCCCGACAACTTGAAATTACCGACATGCGCACTTGAGTCGTCGTCGAGTTTGAAGGTCACGGCTCGACGTTCTTTGCCCCGCGTCGAGTCGATTTCGCGCAGCCACAAGTCCGTGCCCACGTGGTAAGCGAGCAAGAGCCCATTGCTGACTTGCGCGTAGCCGGCGGACTCCACGCTCTTGCCGCTGCCCGGCGCGGGCACCTCGTAGTCGAATTGCAAGGCGCCGCTGCTCACGTCCCAGCAACGCACGTGGACGTTACGGTAACTCTGATTACAAATCAGCTTGTCGATGAAGAACGTGGTTTCGCCATTGCTGTCGCGCGGCAGCTCCGCAATCGTCTGCCGCTGCCAGCCAAAATTGCCACTCGCGCCCGGAGCGGCCGCGTAGCCCGGCTTGGCGAGAGCTCGGCCCACATCAAAGGTGAGACTTAGACACAGCGCAAGCCCCACCAGCACCCACGAAAACCGCACCATGGCCGCAGGCTACACCGATTTGTGTCGCAGGCGCACTCGGGTATCATCGGCCGATGGCGGATCCCAAGGGGCCTTCCGGTGCGCCGGGCGAGGACGCGTTTGCGTCGGTCGCTAGCGAGCGGAGCGGCGCCCTGGCCATGGCGCAGCTCGACCTACTGCGCGAGAGCATCTTGCGACGCATCATGCGCGCAGCGTGTGCAGTGGGCATTGTCGCAATGGCCGCCGCCGCGGTGCTGGTCAAGCCGGTCAATTGGCCAGCGGAGCTGGTCGGGTCCATCGCAACGCTGATCGTCCTCGGCGCAACGTTACTGCCCACGCGCCTGTTGATCCTCTCGGCCGTCTATCCGTGGGCATTGGTTGCCGTCGGACTCGCGCTGACGGCAATCAACGGTCCGACTGCAGCTGCAATCTTGCTCATCGCGGGCGGCTTATTCATCGCTTCACTCGTGCTCAGCACTCGGCAATTGGTCGCGCTGAGTCTCGTGTCGGTCGCAGCAGGAATTGGCCTTGCCGCGTGGGCAGGTCCCGCGATGCGCCCGGAAACCACGGAGATCTGGATCAACGCAGCCGGTTCGATGGCAGCGGTGGTATTACCGGCGGCGATCGCCGGCCGGATGCTGATGGGAGCCTTGACCCGCGCCCTGCAGCAACGCGAAACACTGGTCCAGCAGCTGGTCGAAGATGGTCGCGCACGTGAGGCCACCTTGACCGCACTCGAGAACACACGTGCTCAGCTGACCCACGCGCAGAAAATGGAACTCGTGGGGCAGATGGCGGGCGGGATCGCGCACGACATGAACAACGCGCTAACCGCCGTGATGGGCGGTGCTTCGCTCTTGGATGACTCGGTGGCGGAGGATCGCGACCGCATCCTCGAAGCGTCGGCGTACGCCGCCAAACTCACCCATCAGCTCATGGTGTTCGCGCGTCGCGACACGAGCCAACCTCGTCCGATCGATCTCAGTGCCACGGTGCGCGGCGCCTTGCAATCGATTCGACGCATCATCCCGAGCGAGATCGGCTTGATTCAACAGTTGTCGACCGAGCCCATCATCGTCGTCGCCGACCCGACTCAGATCCTACAAGTGCTGTTGAACCTCGCTGGCAACGCGCGCGACGCCATGCCCGACGGAGGCCGCATGACCCTGCGCCTCGCCTTGCATTCCGCGACCAAGCAAGCCGAGCTCGAAGTCAGCGACACCGGTCCCGGCATTCCGGAAGAACTGCTCGACCAAATCTTCGAGCCATTTTTCACCACAAAACCCGCTGGAAAAGGCACTGGTCTGGGACTCGCCACGGTCAAACAGCTGGTCGAAACCATGGGCGGCTCGATCGACGTGCAAAGCGCCCCGGGCGCTGGCGCTTCGTTCATCGTCAGACTTGCCACGACCACGCTCGAAGTGACGCCCGAGCCCCCGCAAAGCTCCGGGGTCAAAACGCGCTCGGGCACCGTGTTGGTGGTCGACGACGACGTTCGAGTGCGCGCGCTCGTCTACACAGCACTCGAACGCCTGGGATACCAAGTGCTCGAAGCAGCCACGCCGGGTGCCGCGCTCGAAGCCGTGCGCGCTCAACCGAATGGCGTCGATCTCGTCGTCACCGACGTGGTGCTCCCGGATGGCGGCGGAGCGGTGGTGATCGAGCACGTGCGGGGCATTTGCCCCAAAGCGCGCGTGCTCGTCATGTCCGGTTACAACGACGACGAAACGCTGCGACGCGGCATTCAGCGTGGCGCTTTTCCCTTCATTGCCAAGCCGTTTACCGCGGCGGATTTGGGCAGAGCGGTGGAACGCGCGTTCGACCGCTGAATTCGCTCCGCCGCTTTGGTGCTTAAAGGGCAACACGCCGCGTCCCAAACCGCGCCTAGCCATCGCCAGCTGACTCGACCATACAAAAGGCATGTCACAACGCATTGCCTATCCCCAGCAATCCCCCGAACTGTTCAAGAAGTACCAAGAGTTCAGCCGCGCGCTGCGCGAAGCCGGGATCGATCAGAAGATCTACGATCTAGTCGACATCCGCGCTTCACAGCTCAATGGCTGCGCGTTTTGTTTGGACATGCACGTGAAGGAAGCCAAGCTCCACGGCGAAAGCGAGCTGCGCCTGTACCACGTGGCGATCTGGCGTGAATCCCCGCTGTTTTCCGATCGCGAGCGCGCGGCGCTGGCCTGGACTGAAACCTTGACCCGATTGCCCGAACACGGCGTGTCCGACGAGGCGTACGCCCAAGCCCGCGCGCAATTCTCGGAAAAGGAACTGACGGATCTGACGTTCCTGATCGTGGCCATCAACGGCTGGAATCGCGTCAGTGTCGCCTTCCGAACGACGATCGGATCGGCCGACAAAGCTTATGGTTTGGACAAAGCAAACCTGACCTAGGGCCGCAGCAAGCGCGGCAACACGATCGCACCGAGCAGCGCAAATAACGCCACGGGCAGTGAATGGCCGACCAGCATGTGGAGCGTGTTCTTCGCTGGACACTGCAGAAAAAGAGCCACACCCGCCCAACCGCCCGCTGCGGCGCCGAGAGCCGCAGCGCGGTTCACGGGCGCCGCGGGCACGGCGCGCCGCAGGGCAAGACCGAATGCGCCGAGCGCCAGCATCCCGACCGTGAAAGCCACCAGCGCACACGGTAACCCGAGAGGGTGAAGCGCGCGCGCCGCCGCGTCACCCTCCGGAGTGCCAATCGGCTCGACCATCGTGACCAGGGTGTAAAGCGGCGCGACCGCCAGCGACGCAATCAACAGCAAGACCACTCGCGCGCCCAAGCCGCGACGCCCGGGAATCAGCGCGATGCCAGTTGCGAGTGCCGCCAGCAAAACCAGCACGACGAAGCGCTCGGCAAGCTCCGCCTCGGGCAACAGCCAGAGGTCGACGCGAAACAGCGGGCGGCCGTGAAAGATGATTTGGCTCCCAAACAAGCCGCCCCAAATCGCCACGGGAATCGCGACCAGCGCAAAGCCGATGCGTCGCGTCGCCGTCGAGCGGGACGCAGGAGTCTTCGCCACCGCGGACCGGACCCGCAACGCCAAATCTGGCGGCGGCGCGGGCTTTTTGAGCAGCGGATCGAAAGGCGGGCGCGCGTCAGCCACGACTCACCTGCTGAAATCCCGCGCGCGAAAGCGCTTCACGCAGTGCTTCGTAGGCGCGAGATGCGCGCTGCTTCACCGCGTCCCCCGTGGTGCCGAGTACCGCAGCGGCCTCGACCGCGGTGAGCCCCTCGATCTTGAGCAGGATGTACGCACTCCGATTCTTCTCCGACATGCGCTGAAGCTCTTGCTCCACGATTCGCGCTAACGCCTCAGCGTGCAGCTCGGATTCCGGCGAGCCTGCGCTTTCCAAGATAGCCCCGAGGACATCGTCGGTCGAGCCGATGAGCGTTTCTGGACGACGCGCACGCTTGCGCAGCCGATCGAGGTGCGTCGAACGCACGATCGCGAACGCCCAATGCAGGGCATTCGCACCACTCACGTACGTGGCGCGCGAGCGATGCAGCTTGAGGAACGCGTCCTGAAACAGATCCTCGGCGTCCCCATTGCGCCCGGCAAGGCGCACGCAAAATGAGTAGAGCCGCGGCGAGAGGGCAGCGTAAAGCGCATCGAAGGCGGCATCGTCGCCGCCTGCGTAGCGACGCATGATCTGATCCGCTTCCATTCGCTCGTTTGCGCTCGATTCATACAAGTCGAGGCCTCACTGAGCGTCAAGCGCGCTATTGCCCGCAACTCCGAAACGTTCCGCAAACAATGGCGGTTTTCGCCTGCTATTCGCAGTGATCGAAAGCGCCGGACGGCACCGCAACGTCATCCAAGCGTCGCTGATAACGCAACAACATCCCAAGAAAACGGCCAAATTTCTTCGTCACTCCGACGAGCGACTTACGTATAGTGAGTCGAGAGCGCGGGCACGCTCGTCGCCGGTCGAGGTCATTGCCTCATCGGAGCGGCGCGCTTGCGTTCGGTCGCACGCGCCTGTTCACCAACTCGAAAGCCGCACCGGAGGAATCATGATCTGGGCCAAACAGCTGCTCGACAGCAATTACGCGCTAGAACGAGTCATTGGATGCGGTGACTCCGGCATCGTCGTCGCCGCGCGCCACGCGCGCCTCGGCCTGCGAGTCGCACTCAAGTTCCTACGCCCCGACCGTCCGCGCACTCCTGAAGTCGCCAAACGCTTCGTGCGCGAGGGACAAATCAACGCCCGCATCCAAAACGCCCACGTCACCCGCGTGCTGGACATCGGCAGACTCCCGGATGGCGAGCCGTTTTTGGTCCTCGAATACCTCCAAGGCTGCGACCTAGCGGGTCTGCTCAACGCCCGCGGTCCGCTCGCGTGCGCGGATGCAGTGGCGTACGTCCGGCAGGCCTGCACGGGGCTCGCGAGTACCCACGCGCACGGCGTGATCCATCGCGACCTCAGACCGGCAAACCTGTTTCTCACCATGGCCCCCAATGGCTCCCCCTTGGTGAAGCTGCTCGACTTCGGCTTCGCTGAGGAGCCCAACCAGTCGCAAGAGGACTCGGTCAATCCGATCACTCTGGGTTCCTCGCCAGTCGTCGCGCCGGAACAGCTTCGCGGTGAGCGCCGAGCGGACGCGAAGAGTGACATCTGGGCGCTCGGGGCGGCGCTGTTCACGCTGCTCAGTGGTCGGTCGCCGTTCGAGCGCTCGTATGCGTCCGAGACGTACTTGGCGATCTTGTCGGGGCGCGTTCCAGACCTGTGCGCCTTGCGCGCGGACGTCGAGCGGCCATTGGCGGCGGTCGTCGAGCGTTGCTTGGCGCCCAATCCAGAGAAGCGATTCGCGTCGGCGGCCGAGCTGGGTGCGGCGCTCGCACCGTTTTCGAACAACGGCATGGGCACCGCGGCGCGGAACACCTCGCGCCCACCAAGCATCACCCCCCCGGCCCCCGCCCCGCGGCGGATCCCCGAGCCGCCATCACCCGACAGCGACGAACCGACCAGAGTCAGCGATCTTCCGGTGAGAAACGCAGGCTCCCCCTCCAAAAGTCGCGAAACCCGCGCACCAAGCCACGTTTCACCGCATTGCTAGCCTTGCAACCGCGCTTTGGCGATCGGCATTGCGGATAACTTTTATCCACGATACACTGGTGAGCGAACCAACCAAAGCTCACCGCCTTGTCCTACGCCGCCCAAATCCCAAACGCCCTGCCCGCTGAAAGCGCGGACATGCTCGCCGCCAGCTTTGCGGCCAGCTACTCCGGCGTCGTCGCCTTCATCGCCGTCGTCAGCGAAGGCAGCTTCGCCAAAGCCGGCGATCGTTTGGGAGTCGGCCGCTCGGCAATCAGCCGCAGCGTGCAAAAGCTGGAGGAACAGCTCGGCGCGCGCTTGTTCTTTCGCACGACGCGCAGCACTTCCCTCACGCGTGAAGGTGAGTTGTTTTACGAAAACTGCCGCCCGGGGGTGGAGCGCATCGTCCAAGCAGTCACTGGCCTCCGCGAACTGCGAGAAGGTCCGCCACGCGGGCGCTTGCGCGTGAGTTCGACGGTTGGGTTCGGACGCAAAGTGGTCGCGCCTTTGCTCGCGGGGTTTCAAGCCAAGTACCCAGAAATCGAAGTCGACCTGGTGCTCGATGATGCTGCGGCTGATTTCAGCTCCGAACAGGTCGACATTGCCTTCCGCGATGGTCGACCGGAGCAAGGCCAGCTGATCGCGAAGCAGCTGTTTCCGATGCGGCTCGTGGTCTGCGCGTCGCCCGCATACGCGGCGAAGAACGCGTTGCCGGAAAGCGTGGAAGAGCTGAACGAGCACCATTGCGTGAGCTATCGGCTCGGCTCTGGGCGGATCGCGGATTGGGAATTCTGTGTTGACGGCAAGCCGCGGAAAATTGCGCCGAGGGGCAAGAGCAGCTTCAATGACGTCGACCTCGTGTTACGCGCGGTGCTGGACGGACAAGGGATCGCCCAGCTTGCGGACTATCAGGTCGCGGACGCGCTTCATCGCGGAGAACTCACGACGTGCCTTGCGCACTACGCACCGGCCGAGCGCGGCCACTACCTGTGTTATCTCAGCCGTGAGCACCTACCCGCTCGGGCGCGCGCGTATATCGACTACATGACCGCGCACACGCGCGCGCTGCTCGAATCATCGATACCTAGCATCCATGATGTGACAGCACGCAGAATGGCGGCGCGATGAAACTCAGTGACGGCGTGGAGCAAGCGATTCACAGCGTGTTGCTGCTCTCTGGCCTCCCGCTAGACGGCGTGCTGCCCGCCGCCGCACTGGCCGAGTATCACGGCGTTTCCACGAGCTATTTGCTCAAGCATTTGCAGGCGCTCGCGAGCGCCGGATTGCTACTGTCCGTCCCCGGGCCAAAAGGCGGATATCGGCTAGCGCGCGAGCCGGCGCAGATCACGCTCCTCGACATCGTGTTGGCCGTCGATGGTCCCGAGCCCGCGTTTCGGTGTTCGGAGATCCGGAAGCGTGGACCGTCGCCGATCGCGGCGCACTTTCACAAGGCGCCGTGTGGAATCAATGTCGCGATGTTGCGCGCAGAGAAGGCCTATCGCGCGGAGTTGGAGAAGGTAACGATTGCGGATTTGAGTGTGGATCGGAGATCGGCATTGGGGGCGGCGATTGCCGACAGGGCTTGTGGTTTTTTGGAGGAGAGGCAGAGACGGAGTTTGCCGACGGTGTGAGGCGGTGAACGAGCGGGCTCTAGTCGTCACCAATCCAGTCGTACATGGGTCCCATCGGATCGCCGGCCCAAGTCGCTGTCTCGCCCCACCAATCATCGAAGCGCGGTGCCTTCACGCGCACCATGATTCCGCGACCGGCTTGGCGGACTTCCATGTCGAACCACGCCACTAGCTGACGGCCCGGTGCGGACTCGGACCGCATGGGTTCCCCCTTCCAACGACGTCCTTCCGCGGCAATTCGGCGAATTTGCGCGCTGCTGCAGCTTCGTCCCGCAAAGGAAGGGTGCGCATGTGGAAGCCGCCCAACATTTCGTTCTTTTCGAAGCCATCGATCAGGAGGCCGAGCAAGGTGGCGTCTTCGGGCTGGCGGCGGTTGGTCATGTGTCTGATTGTAATAATGAAGCAACGGGCACAAAGAGCTGCGTAGAAATTGCCAGCGCGAGGTTCTTCGCCCGGCGAGCGGCATAGTCATTTGTTCATCGAGACTCGTGCCATCACTGAGGGAGATCCCTGAAGGGATGAAGTGATGATACTCGAATAGGCCGGAGTAGATCTGCAATGGGACCTGAGGTACTCGCGTTCGCCGGGGTTGCTGCTACCAAAACCATATTGGAGTCACTGTTCAACGCCATCAATGACGAGGCCGGAAAGAGCGGTGTTTCGTACGCGAAGTCAGTCTTCAAGCGGTGGCAAACGAAGAAGGTCCAAGAAAAGGTCTTGGACCGCAGCAAGCACCTTCGCAAGGTCAAAACCATCTGGAAGATCGAGACGGAAGTAGACCTCGTCAAGTTCTACTACCCATCGAAACTGAAGAGCAGCACGGAACCGACAAAGGTCGTCCACCGGCTGCAGGATTTCAGCTTCGACGGCAACCTCGTGGTGCGTGGAACTGTCGGACAGGGCAAGTCGACTTTTCTCCGCTATCTGGCGGCACGTGAACTCGAACTTGGAGAGCGCATCCCGATATTTGTCGAACTGCGACGACTGAAATCAACGCAATCGGTTGCCGACGGCGTCCTCGAAGAGATGAAGAATCTCGGGCTGGAGGGCGCAGAGCCTGGACAATGTGAGTGCCGGAAAGAGCGACTCCCTACTCATCTACGGCGCGCCGGGCGCGGGGAAGACGCACCTCATTTCCCGCTTTCAACAGCATCTGTTCGCGACGGCGAAGGACGCACCAGACCAGGCGCTTCGCTGCGTTTTCGTAGCAGTGCGGCTGCAGAGTAGCCCCACCACCCTCTGGCAATGTGTGCGGCAGCGGCTGGCCACTGATCTGCTCCGCCAGGAGCAAGGAATTTCGCAACTTCAGCGCTTGATCGCGCATCAGATCGCCGCGCACCTCAAAGAGCCGCCGCGAAAGTGGGTCCTCGCGATGCGCGTACTCACGAGCGAAGGTGAATCTGTCACCGAGCACCTGCAGAGCATCGCCGAAGAATTGGACCTCGGACGTGACGTATTCGTGATGCTCGATCACCTAGTGCATCGCCGATACATCTTCGATGCCACGGCTTGGTTGAAGGGCGACAGTCTACCGGAGCACGTACTTTCCAAGTTGGGCGTAGGTGCGGATGAGGGCGAGGAACGCGAAGAGGTCGCGCGCCGCGTCGTGACCACCCTTTGTCGGCTGGCGGGCGAAACCTTGCCCCTCGTTTTCTGCTTCGATCAACTCGAGTCGCTGCAGCGCTATCCCAGAGACAATGACGCCTTCTTCCGCTTCGGTCGCATGGCGGCCGATCTCGCGGACGCCGACCCCAACGTATTGATCATTTCCTGCGTACAGAGCGTATTCGTCGAGGACTTGAAGACCAACATGCGAGAAGCGGACCGCGACCGCGCGATCCGTCGGCATGCGACGCTCGAGCCGCTCACCGCGGCGCAGACCGAGGAGCTCGTCAAAGCGCGACTCGACAGTATTCCCGAGCTGAAAGCGTTGCGAGCGAAGAAGCTGGACCCCCTGTTCCCCATCGGCACGAATTTCCTGACTCAGTTATTTCAGACCTCGACGCGGACACCGCGAAAGATCATCGCCAAGTGTTCGGAGCGATTCGAAGAGCTGAAGACAGGCGCTGTCGAGGTGGGGCCGCCGGAAGCGGTTCTGGAAAGCGAATACCTTGAACGGCGCAGGAGCGCTCTGGACCATCAGCCGGAGGATTCAACTCGTACGCTGACTCATGGGCTACCGATCGCGTGGTTCACGTTCTCGAAGTGCACGGAGTTCGCCTCCCTCGCAGCGCTCGAGGCCTCCGCAGCCGACGTCGTGCTGCGCGGACCGCGCGGCGACTTCGACGTCGCCATTTGCAACGAAAGGAACATGAACAGTCTCGCTGCTCGGTTCCGCAAGCTTCTTCGCAACTGCAATGGCCCGGCTCTGACGGCCGGAACGACTCCAATCGTTGTCCGCCACGTTGCACTGGAGATCTCGGGCACGGCTCGAAAAACGCGCGAGTATCTAGACGAGCTCACGCGATTGGGCTGCCGATTCATTCAGCCTGACGCCGAAGCGCTTGCCGCCCTCGAGGCCTTACGGAGCATGATTTCGGATGCGCGTTCCGGTGACCTCAGCGCGCGCGGAGAAACTCTCGAGCCAACGGAAGTCGCTCATTGGCTGGTCACACGGACTTCTCCTGCGTTGTTACCGCTGCTCACAGAAGTGGAGAGTGGTGCCGGCTAAGGCCCCCCAGATCGGGTCGGGGGCTCTCTGGCGCCTCCCGAGCCTTGAGGGTGCAAGTTTACGAACGACGAAATCGCCAATGATTGCCGCGCTACCGCGATGCCCCGCGCGCGGCCTTGCCACCCGCCCCTGCACTGGCTAGCCCATGAGCGTGATCAACCAACCGCCAATCTCGACCTTGCGAGACCTCGTCGGGATTTGCCAAGCGCTCCACATGGAGTGGTCACCGTGTGCCGACCCAGTCGAGTTGGACGAGCTGATGATCGCGGGCTCGAACCCGGGACAGGTGAAGCGGGGATGATGGTCCACTTCGGTTGCGAGGGTTGCGGCAAGCTCGACCCTTTACTTGAGTCAGATGGTCGAGCGCTGTGCGTTCGCTGCCTCGACGTATCCCCGGATTTGGCCGCCGTCGATCGCCAAGTGGTCGCAGCGCTAAGGGTGCTGACCGCGTTGACTGACCATCAAGACCCTGACGCAAACTAACGGAACCGGCGTTCCGCACGCCCCGCTCGCAAGCAGCTATAGTTCCGACATGCGAACGGTGAAAGTGGAGCAGGCAGGACCGGTTGCCGAACTGTTGCAGCAGCTTCGCGCGGGAGAGGAGCTCGTGCTCACGGAGCGTGACGTACCCGTCGCTCGGCTCATTCGGGTGGGGGCGCCGAACGGAGCGCGGCGCTTTGGCGTCGCAAAAGGGAAGCTTCAAGTCCGCGACGACTTCGACGCGCCTTTGGAAGACTTCGCCCCCTACACTCGGTAGTGGAACTTCTTGTCGGCGCACCATTAACGATCTGCGAAATCGCTCGTTGAATACACAGCGGTCCTCATCTACGCCGTCGACATTCGAATCGCAGCGCTAGCAGGTTGGCCGTTTTCGCTTTGCGTCTACGGCCGATCATCGGCTAGAAGGATTCTACACGTCAGGGGTGAAGGCGCACCAACCGGGTCCTGTAGGGCCGCGGACGTTCGGGAGGGAAAGTTGAAAAGCGAATTGCATCGTTCGATCTTCTCTGGGGTAATTCTATCGGCGACTGCCGTCACTGCTTTCCAGGGTTGCGGGGGACCCATGGATCCGGGCCGCGCCGAAGCGACTGGACAGAGTCGGGAGGCTGTCACGGCATTGGGCGCGCAGGGCTCGCCGTTGCCAACGCAAGACGCTGTTCCCTGTGCCGCCTGGTCATACGCAGCAGTGGCCAATAGCGGCAATATTACCCTCAACTCGGCAACTCTGGTGGACTCCTATCAGTCGAGCTTGGGGGCCTACGGCGGGGCCAATACGGGCAGCAACGCCATCGTGCAAGCGGCGACCACGATCACCGCCAATGGCGGTACGGTGCGAGGCAGCTTGAGAGCGAACTCTGCCTCCGGATTCGCCGTCGTGCCGGTCGTGGCCGGCGCGCGCAATCTGCCGCTCGGATCCGCAACGCCTGGATCGCTCAACATCAACAACGCGACTCAGAGCATCACGCTGCCGCCGGGCGACTACGTGGCGGCGAACATCAATGTGAATTTTCCGGGTTCAATCGTGATTTCCCCGGCGGGTCGAGTCCGTATCTGGGTGACGGGGACCCTGAACTTGGGAGGCAATGAGAACCTCAACGGCATCCCGCGCAACCTTGCGTTTCTCGTGACGAGCAGCGGGACGGTGAACGTGAACACCAGCGGTGCTTTGTACGGCATGATCTACGCGCCGACTTCCGTGGTGAATGTGAATTCGAAGATCTTCGGCTCTGTCATTGCGCGGAGCATGGCCGTGGTGAACTCGGGTGGCGCGATTCACTTCGACCAGGGGTCGAGTTGCACGCAAGTGAGCACTGCGGGACCGCAATCCGGGCTCGATCCGTTGCCTGCTCCCCCTCCTCAGCCCGGCTGCTACGTCGGAACCGTGAATGGTTGGCTTGCGATGCCCTGCGAGGATCCGAAAGACATCCTGCCTGGTTTCAAGAGCTTTGAGGTTTCGCAGGACGGGCTTTCAACTTACGGCTCCACGCCCGCGCCCACACTGCTGTTCGGTCAAGTGCAGGCGACCGTCACGAACATCGACCACGAAAAGGGTGACGGTGGGACGGATGGTGACCCGGGGGATATCCCGCAATGGAGCATTCAAAACAATTCGAACTCCTTCAACTGCAGCGGCAGCGCCAATCAGACCTGCCTCGTCCAATTCGTCGCTGCGCACAACGGCGCGAGCGGGCACACGGCCGTGTGCATCGAGCCCTGGCGAATTTCGGGCACGAGCGCCACGATTGACAACTTTTGTGTGGGGGCGAATGGCCAGGTGGTCGACGTCGGCAGCGGGCTCCAGTTCAGTGCCAATGGGCGCCAAGGCGGGCTCAAGGCGGGCGACTTCGCCAACATTGCCGGCTACTCCTATATGACCAACAACACGCCGATGATGGCCATGGTCGCCCAATTCAGCTGGGTTTCGCCGGACGACGTCGTGCCCACCAGCGCGACCACGCTGCCTAATCGCATCCCGGGTCTGTACGCCGTGGTGACGCCCGATACGTACGGCCTAGCGCAGGGCTGGAACCGGGTCACGGGAGGCATCATGGGCATGGGCAATCAGGCGAAGGCGATCTTCACCAATGCCGAGGTTTACACGCGCGTGGCAGCCTCCAACTGCGCGGGTGACGTCTCTGCATCTGGCCCGACATGCCCGAGCAATCTAGAGCTTTCATCGAGCGACGTTCGGTTCACGAACATTGGCGGACAGTACGCCACTCTCGAGACGAGCAACCTGACCGCTACGCAGTCGACACCAGAGGTCGTGTTCCCGAACAAGAATCTCGCGGTAACGAGCTTCGTTGCGACGACCAACGTTCCTTCAGGCTCTTCGACGGCGGCTTGCTTGCCCAGCGCCCCCAGTCATCTCTTCATCCGTGACAACGAGGGAGACAACGGCGGCGTGCCGTCGAACACCGGTGGCGTCCCGTTCTGGCAGAGTCCGGACATCTTCGTCCTTCCGCTTTCAGCGCCGAAACCCACAGCCTTTGATACGCCAGCGGACATTGAAGTCACCGCGAACGTGACGTACAACGTTTACTTGCGCGTGCACAATGAGTTCGGGTGCTCGGCAGTCTCGGGCCCGTTCAGCGTGTTCATCGACGGTGCGGACCCCAACATCGGCTTCGCGAATTGGCAAAAGGTTACGGACGGTGCCGACCAGGGCCAATACACAATGGCCGGCGCAGGAACGATCATTCCTGCCTATGGCTCCGGGATCATCGGGCCCTTTCAGTGGACTCCCATGGGCACGGGGCACAAATGTCTGTTGGCGGCGATCGCGGCAAGCAACGAAACAGCGCCCCCAGCGTCCGCCGCTGCACCGGTGCTCCCGCCAGCGTACGACTCCAACCAAATCGCGCAACGCAACCTGCAGATTGGGTCGAGCTGCGCCTACAACATTTCGGCGCCCAGCTCGGGCAGCGCGAACTTGCTGCTGGGCATCAGTGTGTCGCCGGAAATGCCGGCCCCAGGCGCGAGCGGTGGGCCCTCGGTTTCGTTGGTCTTCCAGGATCCAGGCGGGATCTGGTCAGCGCAATGGCAGGGAGTGCCCGGCCTTTCCTCGGTCACGAATGACGGTTCCAAGACCACGATCGTGCTGAATTCGAGCCATGTCGCGCTGCCTAGCGTGGCACTCTTTCAATCACCCTCCGTCACTCTGAATGTCACCTCCCCGGGAGCGCCGCCGACGGTCAACCTTTCGGCATTGCTCACCGATCCCGAGACGGGCACCATCCTGCTGCAAAACGGCGGCTCATGCACAGGAACCCAAGTAATCTCGAACGGCGGGTGATGATTTGCCGCGCTTGCGCCCTTCGAGGCAATGCCGATGTCTAGTCAGCGAAAAAATAGGCGTTCTTCGAGCGCGTGGGTGCTCGCATGCATGGCGATGGCATGCGGCGGAAATGCGACCAGCGGACGCGGCAATCAAGGCGGCAGTGCTAGCCTGGGGGGCGCACCCGGTGCCGGTGCCGCTGGCGCGCCGAGCGTTGGTGGCAGCACCAGCCAAGGCGGCGACGCTGGGAGCGAACCTCAATGTGCGACCGACTCGCAGTGCCCGCACAGCGACCTGTGCGTGCCGTGTCCTGACGGCAGTGCAGCGTGCGAGTGGGCCAAATGTGAGCATGGGGCTTGTGTCGGAGGCATCAGCTCATGCGCGGCAGGGGGAGCGTCGGGCAGCGGCGGCTCTGACGGCGGGAGTGGGGGCAAGGAATGTCAGGTTGCAGCTGATTGCTATTACAATCACCTCGGGATCTGCGAGAACTGCTCGGACGGAACCAAGGCATGCTCGAGGCTCGACTGCGTCGACGGCCGATGTGTAACCTCGATTCCGCTCTGTCCTATGGGCGCCGCAGGCGATTCTGGAACGGCCGGAACAGGCGGAGTGTAGCTCTCGGTACCGGTTTCGCAGGGGGACCCCCGAACCGTCATGCGCTCGCGCACACTGCACACCGCCGACGATCCAGTCTATCTAAGCGTGCATGATCACGCTCTACGGCATCGGTGATATCTTCGAAGGTGGGCATGGCGAGACGAAGGATCTGCGCGTGCAGTGGGCGCTCGAAGAAGTGGGGCTTCCCTATCGTTTTCACGCGCTCGACCAGACCGCGGGCGATCTCGATAGCGAGTCGTTCGCGCGCCTCAGTCCGTTCCACCAGATCCCGGTCATTGACGACGATGGGTTCGTGCTCGCCGAGTCGATCGCCATCTTGCTCTACGTTGCCGAGAAGGCTGGTCGGCTCATTCCCGCTGATGTGCAGGGACGCACGACGGTGATGCAGTGGTGTTTCGCCGCAGCGAGCACCGTCGCGCCGACTCTGCAGTGTATCGAGACGATCGAGATCTTCGACGACAAGAAGACCGCAACCCACGTTCTCGGGGCGACGCGCCAACTCGCGGGGCGCTGGTTCGATCACCTCGAGCGTCGCCTCGCGAACAGAGAATGGATCGCGCTCGCCGAGTTCACGGTGGCCGACATCGCCATGGCCTCTGTGCTGCGCACGATTCGGCAGACAGACTTGATGGCTCCCTACCCCAACATCAAGGCTTACTTCGAGCGCTGCCACGCCCGTCCTGCCTGGCAGCGCACGCTCGAGCTTGCCGCCGAGCGTCTGCACCGAAGCGTCGAGCAACTCCGCTGAGGCCGGGGATACGGGAAGAAAGCGTCACAAAACTAGCTCGTCGAGACAATAAGAAGCGAGCCGTTCATCCATGCCTCGCTTTCCGCAATCAGCCACGCAAAGACAGCGCGACGCTGTCTTGGTTTGTCTCGCTGTGTATCTAGCGCTCGCGGTCGGATGCAGCGCTGCGGAAAATGGTGGCTCAGGAGGCCATGGTAGCCCCGAGATGAGCTCTGCCGGAGCTGCGAGTACCGGGGGGCTCCGCGGCTCGACGGGCGGCTCTACAGGGCAAAGTGGCAACGCGGGCGGCGGGGCGTCAGGCAACGGCAATAGTGCGGCGCTCGGCGGTGCCAGCATGGGCGGCAACCCCGGCGATGGCGGGCACGGCGGAGCCATCCCTGCACAGGGAGGATCACCCAACGCGGGCGCGGGACCGGGCGGCGGCTCGAACGGAGGAGCCGCCATGGGCGGCTCGGCCAGCGTAGGCGGCGCGGGCGGCAGTGGCGGTGGGAACGCCGCCTTGTCCACGGGCTGCGGCAAAGCGCCAACTTTGAAAAGCGGAACCCTGACGATTCAAAGCGGCGGCGCGAGTCGAAAGTACATGCTGCGCATTCCCGACGGTTACGACAACAAGAAGCCGTACCGGCTCATGATCGGCTTTCATGGCGCGACTGGCAACGCTACCGAAGTCGCCGGCGCGCAGAACAACGGCTACTTCGGTCTCTACTCGCTTTCGGCGGGCAGCACGATCTTCGTCGCGACAGAAGCAGTCGGCGGGATCTGGGCAACGTCCGATGTGTCCTACGTCAACGACGTGCTCGACCAAGTACAGCGCGACCTGTGCATCGATACCGAGCGGATTGGTCTCGAAGGGTTCAGCCAGGGCGCGGCCATGGTCTGGACGGTCGCGTGCTCACGATCGAAAACGTTTCGCTTCGCGATCGGGCACTCCGGTGGTGGCTTGGCGAATCCAAAGACGTGCGAATCCATCGCATATCTAGGCTCGCTCGGTCTGCAAGAGAGCACTGGTGGCGGAGGACAGACCACCCAAACGGACCAGTTCGCCAAGTGGGCCGGGTGCACGATCGAAACGCTGCCCAAAGCACCGACCGGGGGACACCTTTGTTCGGACTACACCGGATGCTCTGCGGGTCACCCTGTCCGCTGGTGTCAATACGACGGCGGGCACACGCCCTCACCCACGGACGCCGGTCAAAGCTCCAGCTGGATGCCGAAAGAAGCGTGGAAGTTCGTGACACAATTTTGAAGCCCGCGCCCCAGCCAGGTCCAATTGGAGAACTAGAGTTGGAACAGTGATCGATGGCAGGAAGCTCGTGCTGGTCATGCCGGCGTACAACGCCGAAGGGACCCTGGAGCGCACCGTCGCCGAGATCCCCAAGCTCGTCGACCAAATCATTCTGGTCGACGACGGCTCGACGGATGGGACGGTCGCACTTTCGCTTCGGCTCGGCCTGCACACCATCGTCCACGATCGCAATCGTGGCTACGGAGCGAATCAGAAAACCTGCTACTCCGAGGCGCTCGACTGCGGCGCCGAAATTGTGGTCATGGTTCACCCAGACTACCAGTACACCCCGAAGTTGGTGCCTGCGCTTGCGCACTGCATCTCGAGCGGCCTGTACGATGTCGCGCTCGGCTCTCGCATTTTGGGCGGCCGGGCGCTTGCCGGCGGCATGCCTCTTTACAAGTACGTCGCCAACCGCGCGTTGACGGCGATCGAGAACGTGCTCGTCGGGCAAAAGCTGTCCGAATATCACACCGGATACCGCGCTTTCTCGCGCAGGCTGCTGGAGACATTGCCCCTGCACGAAAACTCCGACGACTTCGTGTTCGACAATGAAGTGCTGATTCAGGCGGCCTTCTTCGGGTTCAACATTGCGGAAGTGACTTGTCCCACTTCTTACATCGCTGAGGCGTCGACTATCGGGCTGGGGCGCAGCATCGTTTACGGTCTTGGCGTGCTACGAGTCGCGTGCGACTACCGGCTCGCCAAGTTGGGGCTCGTTCAACCGCAGTTCCTCGCTGAGTCCGGGCGAACGCTGAGCGGGTATTCGTCCCAAACGCGCCATTGAGCGGCGCCCACTGCCAGAGAAAATCTCTATGGGCGCGCGCAGAACGTTGAAGAGGGGGGCGCTCATCCTGCTGCCAGTGACATCACTGGGTCTGCTCGCGCTCAGCGTTGTGGACCGGGCCAGGGCGCAGCAGTTGTTCGTCGGGACGACGTACTATTTGCTGATGGCCTTGGTCACGTGCTGGGTTGGCACGTACGCTGAAGCGGCCAGGGAGCTGCGCCGAGAGACAGTCGCCAGCTGGATCAAGGAGAATTGGCCGGGTTTACTGGTCGCTTTTGCCGTAACCGTGATTGCCGCGCTGGCCATCGAGCCTGCGTTGCGCATGCTCTCGGACGAGGCGAACCTTGCCGGGGTTTCCAAGAACCTATTTGCCACCAAGGAGCCCACCTTTACCGTCTCCGGCAAGTATTACTACGACAGCTACTGGGACGTCGATGTCGCTCTCGACCGCAGGCCCACGTTGTTCCCGTTTTTGGTGAGCCTGGTTCACTCGGCGCTTGGCTATTCGTATAGGAACGTCTTCCTATTCAATCTGTTGGTCCTGCCCGCGTTTCTGATCGTGGCGTACCGCTTGGCGAAGTCGCTCGGGGGAGAGACCTTTGGCATCGTGGCAGCGCTCCTCGCAGCTGCCCACCCGGTGACGCTACTTGCCATTCGATCGGGCGGCTTCGACTTTCTTGCGACCTTCTTTGCGCTGCTCTCGCTAAAGAGCTTCTGCGACTATGCCCACGAGCAGTCACCGGGGAAGCTTTTGATCCTGTGGTTGAACTTGTGCATGTTCAGCGAGGTTCGCTACGAGAGCGCCCTGTTCATCGTGCCGGCTTTGGCG
>Ga0164309_10000349_pt1 | contig 26403 bp, 24 predicted proteins | sample Whisoiple_247_MG_FD_109984 | JGI IMG/M metagenome (GOLD analysis project Ga0164309, IMG submission 109984) | Soil microbial communities amended with fresh organic matter from upstate New York, USA - Whitman soil sample_247_MG | ecosystem: Environmental > Terrestrial > Soil > Unclassified >...
AACTTGGAGATGCACACGATGAACGCGGCACGCTTGATCTTGTCGGTCAGCGCGCAGCGATCGCGAAAAAGGTCGGCCGCGTGCCCGGTGAAGCTGTACGGCACGCCGAGCAGCCAGGCTCCATACATGGCGACGGACCCACCGGAGTGGATCCACTGCGAATGAATGTGACTGACCGGCTCGCCTCGAATCGTGCGCGCAAAGTGAGCCGCGACCAGAAAGTGCCAGACGGTCTTCAGCCGGATGGACAGACTCTCGCGCGGCCCAGTCAGCGTGTTCCAAAACGCGGCGAAGTAGCGCGGCCCGAACAGCAGCGGAGCCAGCAGAACCGAGACCAGAAAGCCGACTGGGGGCAGCGGGTAAAGGTAACGGGCTTCGCGTCCGATGCGCTCCATCTCCGCCGACTCGAAGAACGTCGCGCCCGGGCGATAGAGTGCGTGCAGCCGCACCTGGATCCCCGCTTGGGTGACGACGCCGAGCTCGTTACCGACCCAGGCATTGCCCAGGCCGTTGGACGTCATGTAGTGGATCAACTCGGTCCCTTCTCGGTCCGAGGCGGACAAGCGCAAACGTGACCATCCATTTTGGCCGAGCATCCGCGACCAAGAGGCGTTCGGCAAGTGCCGAAGCACCTGCTCCTGGCCATCCGGTGCTCAACGGCTGCGGCTGATGCCGCCGCGGAAGATCAGCGCTGCGTAGAAACCCAGCATCCACTCGATACCGGCCCAGTACAAAAGCGGCAGCAGGCGGATGGTCACGAGGCGTTTTCTCGCGTCCTGGTAACGCAGGTGGCGAGCCACGATGCGCGTCACCTTGGCCAGGGCCATGGCGGGCAGGAGCAAGAAGAACGCAACGTTTCGCAGCCAGGACGCCGCGCCGTGGCGGATGAAATACAGATTCCGCCCGTTGACACGGACCTTACGCAGGACTTGTCCCATGGACGAATCTTGAACCTGGTGGGCCAAGACGGTCGGGGTGAAAGTCAGGCTGACGCCGCGTCGCGCCATGCGCTCGGACAGCTCCGTATCCTGCATCCGCGGGATGTCGGCGAAGCCCCCGGCGCTGAGAAAGAGCTCGCGCTCCACGATCATCAGCGCGGAGCTCAGGTTCGCACGCGGACATTCGGGCCGGCCAGCCTGCGCTTCGTGGTTGAAGAACCAGTGCTCCAGGTAGGACGCCGTGGTCGCAGCGGTTTCATCGAGCTCGAGTGCCCCGCCAAACATGAAGTGTCCGGCTTGGTAGTAGGACAATGCCGCTTGCAGTGCGTCTGGGGCCAGGTGGACGTCCGCATCGACGAAGACGAGCAGGGTACCGGTCGCGGCGCGGGCGCCGATGTTGCGGCCCTGGCCCGGGTTGAAGCGTTCCTGTTCCCGCAGCAGCCTGACGATGCCCGACTTTTCGCAAATTGCGGCCACATCGTCGGTCTCCGAGCAGTCGACGACGATGACCTCGAGCGAGCAGGTGGTCACCTGACGAGACAACGCGTCGAGCGTCTTACCGATAGTCCCAGCGGTGTTGTACGACGGAATGACGACGGAGATGTCCACGCGGCTCGGACATTACTTCGCAACCAGGTTCACTTCCAGCACGGCTCCGTCGCCGACCCGGACCACTTGCGCGGAAGCTTTGGCCTCATGGCGCAGGACGATGACGAGGTCCGTATCCTTCTTGCCCGGGACGAGCCGCGCCGTCTCGACGATCGATCCGAAATGCGTGGCCACGAGCGGGTAGGTGTTGGTCTTCTTCGGGACCGAAACACCCTTGAGGGTGAAGGTCAGCGTCTTGCCCTTTTCCGAGGACCGGACTTGGGCCGGCGCGCTCAGCTGGACGTACACCAGGGCAGTGCCCTCCCCCGTCTTGCGGAAGCCCACCATGGTCGCGCTCGGACCGGCAGCGGGCTCTGCCGCGGCGACCAGGGCAACGTCAGCCAGGCCCACGAGCAGGAGAGCGAGGGCGGGGAGCACTGTGCGAGCAAGTCTCATGACGGCCACTGGTCATGTTACCCCCCGCTCGGGCCAGCGGGGAAAAAAGAAAGGGTTTGGCAGCTGGGACGCACTTCATGAACTGGAGCGCCCTTCGGGGCCGGGCGGACCGACGACCTGGTTTCCGCAGGCGAAAACGTGCTCTGGATCGAGGGCTCCCTTCACTCGGGCCACCCAGCGCAGCGCGGACTCGGATTTGATCTGGGGCAAGTAGGGCGCGCGAATCTTGCCGATGCCGTGGTGGTGGGACAGCGACCCACCGGCATCGAGGATGGCCTGTCGGGCGACGTGCTCGAGCTGGCGAAAGGCGGAAACCGGGTCCCGCGCGCCCTTGTAGTGGAAGCCCAGGTAGAAATAGACGCAGGCGCCCGTTTGATAGACCTGGCTGACGCGCGCCGTGATGAACGGATGTCCGCTGAGCCCGAGCTCGGCGTGCGCGCTCTTCACGGCGAGTTTCACCGCATCCACGACGGCATCGACCTTGCCCCAGGGGACGGAGGTTTCGAAAGAGTCACCGATCGTCCAATACGGCAGCAGGAAGTCACGGATGTAGGCGATGCCGAAGGTCAGGCGATATCCGGCCTGACCGGCATTCGGGCCGCCGGATACACCACCGTGTCGTGCGGCGAGCTCGAGCACGCGAGCCTCGAGCTCCTGCTGCTCCCGCGCGCTGCCCTCGTACACCAGGGTCGCGGCGGCCATGCGGCTGAGATCGATGCCCTTGATCCGCGTCAAGAAGAACTTCTGCAGACTCTGAACCAGGCCGCTCGACGGCGGCTTGCAGGCTTGGCCGAAACGAAACTGCAGGTTGTCGACGAGACGCACGCTCGCCGGCAGGGTCTGCCATTCGGACATCTCCGTCAGAAACGCGACGCCGTGGGCCCAATCTGGAAAAACCAGCGATCCGTAGCGAGTGACCTCGGGCAGGCGGTGGATCTTGACCACGGCCCGCGTAACGACACCGAACAGCCCCTCGGAGCCAAAAGCCAGGCGCCTCACGTCCACGCCGTGGCTCGAGCGCGGCACGGTGACCTGGTGCTCGACGATGCCGTCGGTGCCCACCATCGTGACGTCGAGCACGACGTCTTCGATGTTGCCGTAGCGGTTCTTCTTCATGCCGCTGGCGTTGGTGGCAATCCAGCCGCCGAGCGTGGAAAACTCGACGCTATCGGGCTCGTGACCGAGTGTGAAACCATGGCGCGCGAGCGTCTGCTCGATGTGGCGGCCGACGGCGCCCGCCTCGATGCAGGCGGTGCGCGTGACCGGGTCGATCCAGCGCACCTGATTCATCCGCCCGAGATCGAGCGAAATGATCGGCTGCGTCTGACCCGCGCAATCGAGCGACAGGCTGACGGTGGTGCCGCCGCCAAACGGTATGACCGCGGCACCGGCCTCACGGGCGATGCCCAAGACCGCCAGCACTTGCGCGTCATCGGCGGGCCAAACGACGACATCCGGCACCCGCTCGAGCCGGCCGTAGAGCAGGTGAAAGATCTCCTCCAAGTGATGACCGTGGCCGTGGCGCAGGCGCACCTCCGGTATGGCCGACACCGCGTCCGTGCCCAGCGCTTGCTCGAGCCGAGCCAAGAGCGCGTCGACATTCGGACCTTCCGGCACCTGAACGACCCGGGGCTCATTCCTGCTGTTGGCATCGAACGGGACACCAATCGCAGTCTCGACGAATGGGGCAAACAGCGGGAGATCGGCGCCGGCGCCCGGGTAGCGAGCGCTCTCGAAGCGCACCACGTCCCCGCGGACGACGAAGCCGCTATCCTCGAAGCCCCAGGCGCGCAGCGATTGGCGGTCTCCTCTTGGCTCCGTGATCGGGGCTGGGACGATCCGGGCTGATGCGGCCATGACCTAGCGGGGGGCGCGCATCTGCTTGATGCGTGCGCCTACGAGCAGATAGAGCGAAAAGAGGGCGTCGTTCTGGGTGATGAGTGAGGGCGGGCGGCCGGCCAAGCGCCGGAGCTCGAGGTACTCCTGTCCGTCGAGCCCGAGCAGGAGCGCGCGCGTCGCGTACCCTTCCGGGTCGTTGGGGCCGAGCAGGCCTTCGAGCAGCTCGGAGACCTGGCTGGCCGCGCGATGCACCGCCTCGGCGAAGTTGCCGCGCGCGATGTCCCGCTCGACCTCGAGCACCTGCGTACCGTCGCGAAACAGCGCCGAAAATGACATCGGCGACTCCGCCGGCGCGACGATCGTCTGGCCCTCCCGACCGCTCGTGGAGCCCGATGCCGCTCCCCCGAGCACACGATCGGTGGCCCGTTGCATGCGCGCTTGCAGGGGCTCCGACGACAGAGCCGATTTCACCTGCCCCGCCATCCCATCGTCTTGGCTCTCCTTGCCCCACACCCCCTCGGGATCGATCGCCATGCGCCGCCCCGTTTCGGAACGCGGAGCCTTCGGCACGCCGACGTGCCCGGCCACGCTCTTGTTGACGAGGCCCACGACTTTCTTGAGCGACTCGACGACGCCGGTGCCGGCGGAAGCGTTCGTCTCGAAAGAGGGCGCTTGCACGTCATTCAACTCGGAATCGAGCTGGGCCACGGTCATGACGTCGGGCAGGTCGCGCTTGTTGTACTGAAGCACGAACGGGACCGAGCGCAGATCGCGGCCCTCTTTGGCCAGGTTCTCCTTCAAATCGACCAAGGACTCCAAGTTACGCTCGCGCGCTTCGCGTTGGCTGTCGGCCACGAAAATGACGCCGTCGGCGCCGGCCAAGACCAGCTGCCGCGTCGCCCCGTAGAAGACCTGCCCAGGCACCGTGTAGAGCTGGAGCCGAAGGTCGAAGCCGCCTGGCCGCTCCACGTGAATCGGCAAGAAGTCGAAGAAGAGCGTCCGATCGCCCTCCGTCTCCAAGGACACCATCTCGCCGCGATGCGTCGGCTTGAGCGAGCCGTAGATGAACTGGAGGCTACTCGTTTTCCCGGACAGACCGGGCCCGTAGTAGACGATCTTGGCCGAGACCTCGCGAGCGAGCGGATTGAGGACCGACATCTTGGGAACAAGCTCTAGTGATCGATCAGAGCGCTCAGCCCTTCTGGTGTTCCTTGTACGAACCAGGCAGTTTGCCCTGAAGTTGGAGCTCCAGCGCGCCGAAATCGTACTGGTCGGGCTTGTGACCGCCCGGCAAAGCCGCGATGTCGTAGGTGGCCGAGCGGGCCGCATCGCGACGCAGCTTGTCCAAGCCGAGCGCATCGCCGAGCTGCTGCAAGCGTTCGTGCTCGTCGCGACTCACGCTGCCGTCCGCTTTGGCCACCCACACGGCAAACGAATAGGTGAGCGCCTTCTGCCAGCCGCTCAGGTCCGGCCACACGATGCCGTCGAGGCTGGCTCCACCGGCGGCTTCGGCTTCGATCGCTTGGATGCGCTCGTCCGTGTGGGCGTAGGCCCGCGCCGCGCGGCGAAACCCCTCGAGCTCGCTCTTGGCGAGGCGTCCATCCGCATGAATGATGCAGGCCAGGGCCAAAAAGGTCTCTTCGGGAAGTGCCGTCGCCATCACCGCCACGGTACCAGCGGGCGGAAGGGGGGACCAGCGCTTGGCCTCCGGCCGACTTCCGCACTACTTTTCCGGACCTACACCCTTCCGTCCGCAAGTTCCCTACACGAGCGACCGGTCCTGGCTCTGCTAGGGGGGCCGGTCCGAGCGAGCCATGACCATCCCGTTACTCCGCGCCTCCGAGCATCTTCACGACGTCAAATACGAGATCCGTGGAGCTCTGGCCCGTCGCGCCGAGGAGCTCGAGCGGGAGGGCTACGACATCGTCAAGCTCAACATCGGTAACCCCGGTGCGTTCGGTTTCCGGATGCCCGACACCATGCGTGTGGCCATCGTCCAGAATTTGCACCAGGCCGATCCGTATTCGCATCAGAAGGGCATCTTTCCAGCGCGCGAAGCCGTCGTCATGCAGCAGCAGGACCGCGGCATCATGGAAGTGACGGCGGACGACGTGTTCATCGGCAACGGCGTCTCGGAGCTCATCATGATGACCATGCGCGCTCTGCTCAATCCGGGCGACGAAGTCCTGGTGCCGAGCCCCGACTACCCGCTGTGGACGGCCTCGGTCGTGATCCACGGCGCCAAGGCGGTGCACTACCCCTGTCGCCCGGGCCAGGGCTTCGTACCCGACCCCGAGGAAGTACGGGCGCTGATCACGCCGCGCACGCGCGCGCTGGTCGTGATCAACCCGAACAACCCGACGGGCGCCGTCTACCCCAGGGACGTGCTCACGAAGCTGGCGCGCATCGCCGAAGAGCACCACCTGGTCCTGTGCGCCGACGAGATCTACGATGAAATGCTGTACGAAGGCGCGGAGTACGTGCCCATGGCGACTCTGGCCCGAGGCACCCTGTGCGCCACGTTCAGCGGTCTATCGAAGATCTACCGCGCCTGCGGTTTGCGCGTGGGCTGGGTGTCGTTCTCCGGCGAACGCGCTCACGCCAAGGACTACTTGCAGGCCGTGGAGCTGCTCGCTTCCTTGCGCCTGTGTTCGAACGTGCCCGGCCAGTTCGCGGTGCAGACGGCCCTCGGCGGCCGCCAATCCATCTTCGACCTGACGCGGAGTGGCGGGCGGCTCTACGAGACTCGCCGCGCCATCCTGGAAGCCGTCGACAAGAGCCCGCTGCTCACGGTCGTACCGCCCCGCGGGGCCATGTACGCGTTCATCCGCGTCAATAGGGAGCGCCTGCGCGGTGACTTCGACGATCAGGAGTTTGCGCTCGATCTGCTGGAGCAGAAGCACGTGCTCGTCGCCCCCGGCTCGAGCTTCAACGTGCCCTACAAGGACCACTTTCGCGTCACCTTGTTGCCGGATCCCAAGCAGATGCAGGACGTGATGCAGCGCATGGATGCGCTCCTGCAAGAGTACGCGCAGGCCTGAGCTGATTTCAGCCTCGGTTCACGCGCACCAGAACGAGCAAGGGCCGACCAGCGGCCCGGGCTTGATCGAGGTCGACCGTTAGCTCGAGCGACCAGCCGAGGTCATCCTCTGGATCGACGAGGGTCTGCAGGAGCACCCAGCGCCCCCCCTCCTCCGTGAGCTTCAGGTAGCGCGGACTGCGCGCCGTCGGATCGAGCCGGAGCTCCGGGTACTCATCGAAGTACGGGACGACGGCGTTTTCGAGCGCAGCGGCATCCCACGGGGCTCCCGAGCCAGCGTCGAGCTCGCGGGCCGCCCGCTCGTAATCTTTCTTGCCGAGCGCCGCCACGAGGCGCCAGACGGCGTTGCGGACCAGCACGGTGAATGCCCGCCGATCGCGCGTGACGTCGAACTCTTCGGGCTCTTTCGGCTCCGCTTGGGCCAGCGCTGCCTCGGGGTTTTGCAGGCGCTCCCACTCCTCGAGCAAACTCGCGTCGACGGAGCGCACCTCGGCGCCCAGCCAGTCGATGTAGTCTTGCAGCTCCTCCGTCTTGGCGGTTTCGGGCAGGCTGCGCTCGAGCGTGCGGTAGATCTCCGACAAGTAACGCAAGAGGACGCCTTCGGCGCGCTCGATGCCGTATTCCTTGACGTAACCGTGAAAGGCCAGGCCCTGCTCGTACATGTCGCGGGCCACGGATTTGGGCGAGATTTGGTAGCTCAAGGCCCAGGTGTGCTGCTTGGAGAAAGCCTCGAACGTGCCGTGCAGGAAGTCGAGCTCCGGGGGCATGAGATGCGTGACCTTCTCGAGCTCCGCCATGCGCTCGTCGTATTCCACGCCGGCGTGCTTGAGCTCGGCCAAGCGTCGACCCTTGAGCACGTCCATCTGCCGCAAGAGCACGATGCCCGGGTCCTCCGCTGCGGCCTCGATCACGCTCACGACGAGCAGCGGGTACTCGCGTTCCGTGCGGTCGAGTGACTCGACCACCTCGAGCACGTAGAGCGACAGCGCCTGATTGAGCGAAAAGTCCGCACCAAACGCGCCCGCCACTTGCAGGCGGCGATCGCGCATTTCGAGCACTCCCGAGTGCGAAAGGCCCCTGAACAAGGCTAGCGCCGTACGCCGGTGCGCCCGCTTCTTCACGTCCGAGTCGTGGTTGCCCCGCAAGAGGTCCTTCATGGCGCCGCAGCCACCTTCAGGCCGGCTGATGGTGGACAGGAGCATGCCGACGCTCACATTGAAGCTCGAGGCGAGCGGCTCGCACGCCGCCGTCGACAAGGTATCGAGCGTCTTCTGGTCCCACGGCACGAAGCCGGTCTCAGGCGGCTTCCTCAGGTGGAGCTTCCTCTGTTTCTTGGGGTCGCCCTCGGCCTTGCGCTTCATGGCCAGGTTTTCGATCACGTGCTCGGGCGCCTGCACGACCACGGTCCCGCGGTCGTCGAAACCCCGCCGGCCCGCTCGGCCCGCGATCTGCAGGAAATCGCGCACGCTGAGCAGCTTGGTCTTGCTGCCGTCGTACTTGCAGAGCTGGGTGAAGAGCACGGTGCGGAGCGGAATGTTGACGCCCACGCCGAGCGTGTCGGTGCCGCAGATGACCTTGAGCAGGCCTCGCTGCGCGAGCCGTTCGATGAGCCGGCGATAGCGCGGCAAGAGGCCAGCGTGGTGCACACCGATGCCGTGTGGAATGTAACGCGACAGCACCTTACCGAACGGGCTCTCGAAGCGTTCGTGCGCGATCTCGGCCTTGAGCTCCTTCTTCTGCTCCTTGGTGAGCAGATCCAAGCTGGTCAGGCTCTGGGCCTGCTCGACGGCCGCGCGCTGCGAGAAGTGCACGATGTAGATCGGCGCGCGGTTTTCCTTCACCAAGTCCTGGACCGTGTCCTGGAGCGGCGTCTCGACGTAGCGAAAATCCAGCGGAACGGGGCGCTCTTTGCCGATGACGACCGTCGTCCCGCGACCGGTGATCTTGCTGATGGCCTGCTCGAACGGGGCCGTGTCGCCCATGGTGGCGCTCATCAGGAGAAAGCGCGCTTGCGGCAACGTGAGCAGCGGCACCTGCCAAGCCGTGCCCCGTTCCCGGTCGGCGTAGTAGTGAAACTCGTCCATCACGACCCACTCGAGGTCGGCGTTCTTCCCCTCGCGGAGCGCCAGGTTCGACAAGATTTCGGCCGTGCAGCAGATGACCGGTGCATCGTGATTGACCGTGGCGTCGCCCGTCATCAGCCCCACGTTTTCCGGTCCGAACAATCGGCACAGATCGAAGAACTTCTCGCTCACCAGCGCCTTGATCGGTGCGGTGTAGAAGGCGCGCTCGTCCCGCGCCAAAGAGGCAAAACAAGCCGCCGCACCCACCAAGCTCTTACCGGAGCCGGTGGGCGTATTGAGCACCACGTTCTGGCCCTCGCACACGGCCAGGATGGCCTCCTCCTGCGCCGGGTAGAGCTCCAGCCCAATCGTGCCGACGTAACCGAGCAGCCGCTCGAGCAACCACTCGGACGTCACCTCGCCTGCGCCGAGCAGGGCCGCGTCGACCTCTAGCGGACGAAGAGCCACTCGCTGTCCGTGCTACCGGCCTTCTGGAACTTGTAGCCGTCCTCGGCGAAGTCCTTGAGGCCCTCGGGATCCGTCAGCCGCTCTTGGACGATGTAGCGCCCCATGGTGCCGCGGGCCCGCTTGGCCGAAAAAGACACGATGACGAGGTCCTTGCCCTTCTTTTCCTTGAACACCGGCGTCAGCACGCTGCCCCCGAGCGCTGCTCGGTCGACCACCGTGAAATACTCATTCGACGCCAAGTTCACGAGCGTTTTGCTACCGAGCTTGCTGAGCTGCTTCTTCAAGGTCAGCGCCACCTTGGTGCCCCAGTAGTCGTAGAGCGAGCTGCCACGCGCGGTCTTCAGCTTCGACCCCATCTCCAGCCGATACGGCAAGATGGCGTCGAGCGGCCGGAGCACCCCATACAGACCCGACAGGATCCACACGTGGTCCTGCGCGAACTCGATTTCCTCCTGGTCCATCTCGCGGGCGCGCAGCCCGACGTAGGTGTCGCCGTCGAAGGCAAAGGCAGCTGGCCTGGAACCGGCAGGTTTCTTCGACTTTACGTCGAACTCCTTGAACCGAGTGACGTTGAGCTTGCTCAAGCTCGGGCTCAGCTTCATCAGCGCGCCGAGCGCCTTCTGGTCGAGCCCCTTGGCGACCCCGACCAGCTCCTGCAGATCAGTGAAGAGCTGCGGCGCCGTGGCGGTCACTTTGGCCTGTGCCGGGCTCTCGAAGTCGAGCGCCTTGGCGGGGGAGAGTACGGCGAGCACCAGCGGACCATACCTGACCGGCGGCCGGTTGCTCCAGGGGCGCCGCTAGCATATCAAGGAAGAGGATGAGCGAACGGCGCCAGAACGTCCGGGTACACCCCGTACCCGACTACGACATCATCGTTGAGTACAGTTCTGGGCTGGTTTCGGTGCGCCTGCAGGTGATCGACATCGCCATCGGCGGCATGGGCCTCTTGACCGACGAGCTCTTCGCCGGTGCGCCCGTGGGCAGCCCCCTGCCCCTGCGGCTCACCTTCCCCGGGGCGCCCAAGTTCGAGACCTCCGCCGAGGTCCGCCACTGCTCCAAGGCAGCCGGCGGCAAGTGCGGCGTCGCGCTCAGCAAGCTGAGCGACGAAGAGCGTACGCTCCTGCAGCACGCGGTGGCGGAGCTGCAAGAGCGCGGGTTTAGCGCCTGAGGCCTGTCCGCTCAGAACAGCGGTCCGCAGTTCACCGAGCCCTGGCGCAGGGCGTGGCTACTGAAGTTCGAGTCGTCAGACCAGAAGACGCTCTTCTTGCCGCCGACGCATTCAGCCTCAGGCACCATGGAGAAGCCCTCGTTGTTGCTGTCGGGCAGGCCCGTGGGGCGTGAGAAGCGAGCCTTCACCACCAGTGCACCCGTCCCGTCCACGTCGAGCACGGTCGCCTGATTGCCGCAGGTGTTGTCGCAGACGGACCAAAGCAGCTGGTTGTCGCGGTCGAACGCCAGATCCATCACGGCCACCTGACCGCTCGAGAGCGACGCGACGATGAAGCCTTGGCCGGTCACATGGTCGAGGGCGAGGACGTAGATCATCCCGGTGCCTTCGACGCCCACGGCGAAGAGCCCCGTGCCGTGGCCGGAGTAGTCAGCGGGAGCGTAGGTCTTGCCGAGGAGCTGGTCGTGGAAGCCATTCGCTACCAGGTACGTGTCGGGGATCCAGGTGATGGCCTCGAGCCCGAGGTTCGCGCCGACGACCGGCAGTTGAGCGGTGAAGTTCCACTCGTGGGTGGCCACCAGCGTGCCGCCAGCTGCCGTTTCGTCGAAGCGCAAGACCGACAGGCGGCTCACGCTGCTCGCCGAGTTGTCGCGCTCGGTCGACACGTAGATGCCAGGGGTGCCGAGCTCGGCCTTGGCGACGCCCTCCGTGTCCGGCTGGCCAACACCGCCCGGGTATTGGAGCAGCTTGCCCGCGGCCCAATCGCCGGCCTCAGGAGCCCATTCGCTGCCCGTCTGGACCAGGCGGTAGATCTTGGAGGGCGAGTTGAGGGCGGCCCAGAGCACGGGCGTCGAACCCGGCACGTAGTGGAGACCGCTCAGGTTGCTCGGGAACGCGTTGGTCGGGTCGACGGTCACCACATCGCTCGATCCGGGCCAGGGAGCGGCCACATTGGGGTCGAGCGGGCAGGCGTTGGTGCTGCCCTTGGTAGGAACGCTGGTCACCGCAAAGGCGCCGGTCGCGTTGGGGCAGCGGCCGTACGTGGTCGCGGCGTGGTCGAGGTAGGTGTAGGTCTCGACCAGGACGCCCCCGGGCATGTAGAGCCGCACCGAGTCGCCGCCGCCCAGGCCGAAGCCGAAAGCGGCCTCGTCGAGCACCAGGTAGGCGCCGGCGGCCACCGTCGTGCCGGCGGGCAGGACGTACGCGTGGGTGTCGTCGCTATCCTTGAAGGTCCAGCCGGACAGGTCAACGCTGCTCGTGCCGGGGTTGACCAGCTCGACCCAGTCGCCGGGCGTCCCGCCGCTCGACTCCACCTCGTTGAACGTGATGCTGACGGCGCAGGCGTTGGTGCTGCCCTTCGTGGGGGCGAGCGTGTTCGAGAAGTCGCCACTGCCGTTCGGGCAGCGGCCGTAGGTGACGGCGGCGGCCGTGGTCCAGCTGTAGCCGGTGACCTCGGTACCCTCGGGGCTGAACAGGCGCACGGAGTCGGCGCCGCCCAGGCCAAAGCCGAAAGCAGCCTCGTCGAGCACCAGGTAGGCGCCAGGCGCTACCGTGCTGCCGGCCGGCAGGACGTAGGCGTGCGTGTCGTCGTTGTCCTTGAAGGTGTAGCCGGACAGGTCCGCCGCGTTGACGCCAGCGTTGTAGATTTCAGCCCAGTCGCCCGGCGTACCGCCGCTGGACTCCACCTCGTTGAAGGTCACGACGGGGGTGCAATCATTGGGGCCGCCCTTGGTCGGGTTGGTCGTGATGCCGAACTCACCGACCACGTCGGGGCAGCGACCGTACGTAGTCGGGGCGTGGCCGACCCAGGTGTAGTCGAGCACCTGGTTACCCTGATCGTCGTAGAGTCGGGCCGAGTCGCCGCTGCCCAGGCCAAAGCCAAAGTTCTCGAGGATCAGATACTCGCCGGGGGCGATGCTGGTTCCGGCCGGAATCGTGTAGACGTGCGTGTCGTCGTTGTCCTTGAACACCCAGCCCGAGAGGTCCTCCGAGCCCGTGCCCGCGTTGTAGAGCTCGACCCAGTCGTCGGGTGTGCCACCGTTCGACTCGACCTCGTTCCACAGCAGGATCGCTTCTTGCCCGCCGCCGCCCGACCCGTCCTCGGGGCTGCAGGTGACGGTGGTGAGCACGACGTCCTCGCAGTCGGAGTCACTGGCCGCGAGCGTGACGTTCACTTCGCCAGGCTCGGTGCAGGTGAAGCCGGTCGCCGCCGTGTCGTCACTCGATAGCTCGCCGCCGTCCACGACCCACTGGTAGCTCAGGGGTGCGGGCACTCCGTCGGCGTCGCTCGCCACGGCCAGCAGTTGCACCGTTCCGCCCACCGTGATCTCCTCGGGCAGCACGGTGATGCCATCGATCGAGGGGCACACGTTGAACTCGCCGCTCACGAGCAGGCTCCCCTTCTTCGGCAGCTTGCATTGCAGGTGCACGTTCTTCTTGGTTGCCTGACCGGGCGCGACGTCGAAGTTCCCGTTGCCGGTGCAGCTGATGCCTGAATCGGGCAGACCGGCCGCCGTGAGATTCACCACGTAGCCCGAGCCGGCGGGGATCCCCGCGACCTGAAACTTCAACGTCTTGCTCTTCTCGACGTCGACCGTGCCCGAATTCGAGTAGCCGTTGCCGCTGATGTCGTAGGTGACGGTCACGAGCTCCACGCCGTCCGCCAGCTTGAGCGCGAAGGAGGCCGAACCGAGGTCGTCGTCCAGGACCTCCGTCGAGGCGCCACAGGCGGAGAGAACCAAGGGCAGGCTGGTGAACAGGGACGCAAGCGCCAGCGAACGAGTGAGGTGACGAGTCAGCATGTAGGGGGATCTCCGGCCCGCAGGCCCTCAGGTATTTTCGGCCGCGAACCTACGCGAACCCGTCCACCTCCTGTGGAACGTTCGGGTGAAGCCTCCGTGGTCAATGTAAAGACCACGCCACGGGGCTGCGGCGGCCCCTCGGGCGCGCTCGCCGACGGGAGAGGTTCGCTCACCGAAGAGAGCGGGCGCTCGAGGCGATGGGGCCCTATTTTGCCCCTCATGGATCGTTCGCCCCGTCAGTTCCCCAATTTGTGGCCCGGGCTCGTGCTCATCGCCGTCGGCGCCGGGCTCTTGGCCCGCGAGCTCGGCCTCTTGCCCCCCGGCGTCGGCTTCACGGACCTCTGGCCCGTCCTGGTCGTCGCCTTTGGCCTTGCCCAGCTGCCGCACGCGCGCGGCGCCTCGAGCGCGTTCTTCTCGCTCCTGTTCGTGGTGGTGGGTGGGGCCCTTTTGGCCGGCAACCTCGGCTACGGGGACTTCGTGGCGACGCGCTATTGGCCTGCGCTGCTCATCGTGCTCGGGCTGTCCTTCATGTTCCGCAAGCGTGGCGCGGCGCGCTGTGGCCCCGACTGGCACGAGCGGCACCGGCGCCACTCCGAGCGCTCCCACGAGCGCGGGATGGTCGTAGCGGGCGAGGATCGCCTCGACCGAGCGCTCACCATGTCCGGCACGCAGATCAAGGTGGAGTCGCAGGCGTGGACTGGCGGGGATCTATCGGCTGTCGCGTCCGGCGTGGAGCTCGACCTGCGCTACGCCCGCTTGGCCGAAGGCGGCGCCACCCTGCACCTGCACGTGGTCATGGCCGGGATCGAAATCCGCGTTCCGGATACGTGGCAAGTCACGAGCGACATTTCGCCCACTGCCGGCGGCGTCGACAACTCCACGCGATCGACGCAGGGCGATCCGACCGCGCCCCGCCTGCGGATCGTAGGCTCGGTGCTCCTCGGCGGCGTCGACATCAGGAACTAGTCGGCCTTTCGAGCTTTCGGCATGCATCCGCTCTTTGGCACCCGCTTCGCGCTGCCCGTCTACCTCCTGGCTTGGACGGCCCTGGCCATCGTTCCCCAGGTGATCCTCGGGCAGGGCGCGCCCATCGGGCGAGCCCTCGTGGCCCTCGTGGCAACGTGGACCTTTTCGCTCTTCACCCTGCCCGGCTATTACGTTTGCCGTTCCCTGCCGCTCTCGCCCCGCCATTGGCGGCGCTCACTGGGTGTTCAGGCGACCGTCGCGTTGATTTGGTCCGGCACCTACCTGGCCTCGTTCGAAGTTTTGGCCCGGCTGGCCGCCGTGGTGCCAGCGTGGACGTTGCTCCCGGAGCTGGTGGCCGGAAGCCGCGCCCCACTCTTCGGTGTCGGTCTTCTGCTGTCACTCTTGGCGATGGCCTTCCACCATTTGGCCCTATCCATCGAGGCGCGGGGCGTGGCCCTGGAGCGCGAGGCCAGCTCGCTCTTGGCGAGGCAGCGCGCAGAGCTCGGGGCCTTGCGCGCCCAGGTGCATCCGCACTTCTTGTTCAATAGCCTGAACACCGTGAGCGCCCTCATTGGCTACGATCCCGCTGGCGCACGGCAGGCGTGCATCGAGCTCGGCGCCTACCTGCGCGGTGCGCTCGGTGCCGGGGAGCGTCCGTTCGTCAGCTTGCGCGAGGAGTGGGAGCTTGCCGAGATGTACCTGGGTGTCGAAGCCTTGCGGCTCGGGGAGCGCTTGCAAATCGTGAGGGAGCTCGACCCAGCGGCACTCGAACGCCAAGTCCCTTCGCTCATCTTGCAGCCGCTCATCGAGAACGCCATCACACACGGCATCTCGCGCGTCACGGAGCCTTCTCCGCTGCGGGTGCGCGCGGCACTGAGGGACGAACGCCTCTTGGTCGAGATCGAGAATCCGATTGCAACGGGAGCCTCCGGCCCGGTCGGGCGTCCCGGCGGCCTGGGTCTCGCCAACGTGAGAGCACGGTTGGCCGCGCACTACGGCAGCCTGGCCAGTCTCGGCGTCGTGAGGAGCGAGGGCTCGTTTCTGGCGCGCCTCGATTTGCCCAGCAAAACGGAGGTGCACCCGTGACGGACTCTCCCCAGAGAACCGTGCTCGTCGTCGACGACGAGCTGCCGGCCCGCAAGCTGCTGCGCGAGTACCTGCGCGCGCACCCTGAATGGCTCGTGGTCGGGGAAGCTGCCGATGGCCTGGAAGCAGTCCGGCTCGCCGGGGAGCATCGGCCGGATTTGATCCTGCTCGACGTGCAGATGCCCAAGGCCGATGGCTTCGAAGCGCTCGGTCTGATCGACCCGGCCACGGCGGTCATCTTCACGACCGCCTACCAGGAGCATGCGCTGCGGGCGTTCGACGTGAATGCGATCGACTACCTGCTCAAGCCGTTCTCCCAGGCCCGCTTCGATGAGGCCCTGGCGCGGGCGGCGCAGCGCCTGGACCGGGGGCTCGGCGCCGCAGCCGAAGCGGCGGCGGCTCCCAGCGGGGCGCAGTACCCATCGCGACTGGTGGTCCGCGACGGGCCGAATCTGACCATCGTTCAGGTCAGCGACGTCGACTTCTTCCAGGGCCAGGACGACTACGTCGAGGTCTTCTTCCGGGGACGCTCCTGCCTACTCTCACAGACCTTGCGCAGCCTCGAAGAAAGCCTGAATCCCGAAAGCTTCGTGCGCGTCCACCGCTCCTACTTGCTCAACCTCGCGCGCCTGGTGCGGCTCGAGCCCCTCGGCTCCTCGAGCCGGGTCGCCGTGCTGAGCGACGGGCGCACCTTGCCCGTCAGCCGCAGCGGCGAAGCGCGACTGCGCGCTCACTTGGGCTCGTGAGCGAAGGCGGCCCCCAGGCTGGGCTCACACACTGGGCTCACACATTGGGGCCGCCCGGCCAGCGCGGCGGCGGCGGCGGATAACCGTATTGGCCTTCGAGCGGGGCTGGCGGATAGCTCTGACCATCGAGCGGCGCAGGGGGTAGTGAGCGCCCGAGCTGCGTGCCTTGCCGCTGCGACGTCGATAGGTGGTGGATCCCGAGAGCCAAGAACAGCCCCGAGACGATGTAAATCATGGCGCCGTCTCCGACGAGCCATTCACCCCGGAATACCCGGAAGGCGGCCAGGAACATCAGCGCGGACGCCACGAAATGACCGGTTCTTGCCAGTATGTTCACGCCCATCACCTCCGGCCCGTTTATACCACCTTGGGGGGGGAGCGCACGCGGGCCGCTGGCGGATGGTCAAATCGAAGTCGGTCCGCCTTGGTCGGAAACACCGAGATCACTAATGATCTCGGACACCCAGGGGCCGCGGCGCCTGCCGCCCGGCCGGTCACATTCACCTCATCAATGGGCGCCGCTGCTGGCGGGCGGTTCTTCTTCGTCGTCGGTTTTGGCGCCTTTGCCCCGGCGCACGGCCGCCACCGTGGCCGGACGAAAGGCAGGGGCGGTGATGAGGCCGGTGACCCGCCAGCGGTAGAATCCTTCCGGGTCTTTTGCCTTGCGAACCGTCGGATCCATGTCGAAAAGCCCCGGCACCTTCGAGTCGGGCACGCCAAACAGGCTCTTGGTCATGTCGCTCTTGTTCTTGTACGCGTCCTTGAAGCGGAATCCGACCTCGAGATCCGCCAGGCTCTTGTCGAACGGTTGCCGCAATCGCACCTTGCCCTCGGAGGTCATCTCGAAGTCGGGACCGTCGGCACCGAAGGTCTCGAGGTCGAGCTTGCCGTCGGCGGCCTTGGCCTTGAAGGTCAGGGTGCCGGCGTTCAGCGTCGGTAGCGCGATGGTGTTGCGCACCTTGGCCTTGCCGTCACCGACCTTCAGATCCGTGATGCTGATCTCGATGACGCCAGCGGCCTTGCTCATCAGGCGTTCGGGCAGCTCGAGCTCCACGTGACCCGTCAGCGCCCCTGCGAGCGGCAGGCCCACCGCCTTGCCGAGCAGGGTGAGCTCGGAGATGTCGACAGCCTGACCATCCACCAAGATCCGTGCGAGCTCGTCATCCTGGACGAATGACCCGTCGATGGTGCCGCCGCCCACGTCAGCGTCGAAACTCACGCGGACACTGCCGAACAGGTAGGAGAAGAGTGACGCGCTGACGTCGATCGAGTCGAAATGCAGCGACGGTCGGGCAGTCTTCGGCCGCGCGCCTTTCTTGGCTTCTTTTTTGCCGTCGTCTTTGTCGTCCGTGCCTGCCTTCGTCTCGGCGCCCGCGTCTTCCGCTGGCTCCGGTGCCGAAGGCGGCGTCGGCGTGGCCCCAGGGGCTCGGTCCTCCAGCGTTACGCCTTCGGCCTCGATGCCGAAAATGCCGCTACCTGAAAGCTCGTCGATGGACAGCAAGCGTTCCCGCGAGGCCCCATTGAACTCGGACAGAATGCGTTCTTTGAGCGTATCGTACGGAAACGTCAGCCTCACGAAGACGAACAGGAAGAACAGATAACTGAGCGGCACGGCGATCCACACCAGGATCTTCCGCTCGCGCTGGGTCAAAGATCTCATTGTTCGCCCTCCTCGTCGGGCGGGGTGTCCTCGTCCGGAACTGCCGGCTTCGGCGCCGGCTTCTTGACCACCTTTTTCTCCTCCCGATCGAAGGCCGCGATATCCAGCTCGGCGTCGTATTCGTCGGGCTTTCCGCTGCGCTTCTTGATGTCGAGGCGTGAAATGACCACCGGGTAGTCCGAGGCAGAGACGCGTTCCATGAAGGTCGACAGCTTGTACATGCCGACCTTGCTCAGACGGATGTGAGTCGAGCGTTCCTTGAACGTCTTACCGCGAGGCACGGTCGAGCGATCTTGAGTCTCCGGGATCTCGACGCCGACTTCGTCGGCGATCTTGGCGAGCCAACCGGCGAGCGGCGGCGCGGGAGTGCCGTAACGTTGCTCGAGCCGATCAGCTTGCGCCTGACGCTTGGCGATCGTCACCCGCTCGGACGAAATGCTCTGAATCACCGCCTCCAAGCGCTCGTTCTCGGCGGCTCGATCGCTGACCCCCATCCGAACCAGGACCGGGACGAACACGAGCAGCAAAAACCCCAAAATGCCGAAGAAGATGACGAGCAGGCGTCGTTCCCGCTCCGCCAGGTTGTCGAAGTACGTGCGCAGCTTCATTCGGCAGCTCCGGTCTTCTTGGGCTTCTTGTCGCCTTCGACCTGATCCTCGGGGCAGGCCACTTTCGCCTCCATCTGGTAGCGGGCGCGCTCGCTGTTGACCACCTGCGAGATCTTGCTGACGTTCGAGCCCTCGATGCAACGATGCTCATCGACTGCTTTCGCCACGCGCTGTGCCTCGTCGGTGGTACTCACGATGCCCCGCACGTTCAGCTTTCCCTTGGAGAACTCGAACTGCTCGATGTCGTGGACGATGTCCTTCGGTATCACTTCGGAAATGGCGACGGCAGCGCCGAAGCCGTCCAGATAGGGCATGGGGTCCTCGGGCTTGGACTTGCGCACGCGGTCGAGCTCGAGCTCGGCCTCGTCAGGGTCGCTGATCTTTTTGCCGAACGTCTGTTCGGTCAAGAGCTCGAGCGATGCGCCCAGCGATGCTCTCTCCGCCTCGAGCGCGCGGCCTTCCGCCCAGGTCGCGAACACGAACGACAAGACCAGGAGCACGCCGAGCACGGATAGGAGCGGGGCTTTGTCCTTGACGAAGCCGAATCCGCGCTCGAAAGCCAGCTCGCCTTGGCGGAAGTCGAAACCCGAACGACGCAGGCCATGCGAAGCAGTGGCCAAGGCGAGCGCGAACGTCGGCACCTTGGCGCGATCGACGTCGTCGAGCCCTTCCAGATTCAGCTCCGGCAAGACCTCCACCGCTACCGGTAAGCGAGCACTCAAGAACTCGCACATGCCCGCGACCATCGCGCCCTCGCCCACCAGAACCATACGCTCCGGTGAAGCGCCGGCCTGGGCATCGAAGCTGGCGAGCGTCTGCCTGAGCTGCGCGGCCAAGCGTTCCGCAGCTTCCGGAAATTCCGCCACACCGATCGAGAGACTGCGCCCCGCCCGCGCCTCACCGAGGACAGCCAGGCACACGTCGGTGCCCGCGAGTCCGAGCCTCACGATGCAGACGGGTTCTCGAACCTCAGCCAGGCTGGGTATCAGGCGAATCAGCTGTGAAAGCTCCAGTTGTGCGGCTCCGACCCGCTCTGGTTCGTGGCCGGCTGCCTCGCGTACGCGGGCAATCTCGCGCGTCACGCTGGTCTTGCGGGCAGCCACCGCCAGGATGGGCAGCTCACCATCGACGGCCGCACCGAGCCTCTGGTAGTCGAAAACGACGTCGCCGAGCTCCAGCGGGAGCGCTGCCTCGAGCTCGAAGGGCAGGACGTCGGCGAGACGTTTGGCGGCCGAGGCGGGCACGCTGAGCATCTGCACGAACGTCTCACCGCCCGGCAGCGTGGTGCAGACGACGTCCACGGGCCCCGCCTTGTCCAAGCAAGCCTTGAGCGCCTCCTCCAGCCCAGCGTGCGCGGACACCGGCTCTTCGATCAGGTGTTCGAGCGCTACCTTGCGGTAGGCAGCGCGCAGCACGGCTACGCGAACCTGACCTGGGTCGAGATCGATCCCGAGTGCGCGGGTCAAGAGTTACCTCTGGTGTTCATGGGGTCGCCGTCCTCTTCGAGCCGGCCTCAGTCGAGGCGATAGTACAGAATGGTCCCGCCCGGGCTGGGCGTTAGATAGGGGTTGTCCTTGCTGTCGCCTTGAGCCGGGGCCTGGCTCGGGTCGAGCAGCCCCGCATCCTTCAGCTGCTGCAGCTTCGCAAACTGCTCTGCCGTGCCGGGCGGCGGGGCGCCGCGCATGTCCACCACTGCGTGGATGCGGCTGGTCGTCTTGCGCTTGCCCGATTTCACGTAGCCCGTGGCGTAGATGGAAAAGACTCTACTTTCCACCGCCACCGCTTTCTGTACCTCGCTCTCGGACAAGAGCTTCACGGGCGTGATGCCCATGCCCACCATCATCTTGCCGACCGAGCCCTTGCCCTGAATCGCGGTGATGAACGCACCAGGCGAGGTGAAGATCGGCATTCCCTGCTGAAACCCTTTGAGGAGGCTGAGCGTGCTGATGAACTGCATGGCCTGCTGCGGGTCCGTGCACAGCGGGGTATCGGGAACGGCTTTGTGACAAGCCAGGGCCAACAGCGCCATGGGCGTGGCCGCATTGACGTTCAAGCTCCCCGAGCCCCAAACGGTCACGTTGCGCGTCTTCGGATCGTCCGGATCGCTTTGCACGAAAGTCTGCCAGAAGCGTTCGTCGATGCCCCGCACGAGGTGGAGTTCCTCCAGACTGTCGTACGGCGCGTTCTTGCGCTGATATGGCCGTTCGAGCAGCTGATAGTAGCCGTCCTCGGAGCCGGCGGACTTGTTCGTCTCGGAGCGGGGATCGCAGGGATTGAAGTCGGTATTCGGGTCCGACCAGTCGATCACGGCTCCGCAGACCGTCTGCACGTCATTCTGCTGTCCGCGGTCGTCGAGGGCCTGGAACATCTCGGTGTACTGTGTGCCGCCAATCAGGGCCAGGATCTGTTCGGCCATGCGCTGCTGCGAGAAGCTGTCGGCCTTGGACCCCAAGTTGAGGTTGAGCTTGGAGTCCTCGTCGACGATGACGAGCTCGAAGCCGGCACCCTCGAGCCCGAGATTGCGCGCACCGTCGAGCTTCATGCCGGAAACGGCCTTGAACACCTCGCTCCCGTCGTCACCGCTGAACGGTCCCAAAATGATGTCGGAATACTCCCACACCGGGATCTGCGGGAAATTCATGCCCGTGAGCTGGCCCAGGGGAGAGAGCGCCTTCCTGATGGTTGGCTCCGAAGCGAAGAGCAAACGCGAAAGATTCACCGCGCTCTTGCTGGCGTACTCCGCACGCACCTGGTCGCGTGCCGCCAAGGAACTGCCGAGCTCCGCGGACGTCGCGTCCTGGAACTCGGTCAACATGACCGTCAGGATGGCCAGTGCGCCCAGAACCATCAAAAGTGCGACTCCACGCTGCCTCTTCCTCTGCCGCGCGCGCAGCGTCGCGAGCGCCCGGCGTGTCGCCGGGTTCGACTCGTAGCTACTGTGCTTGGAAGGGCCCATGGCTGTTACCTGAGCGCGAAGCTCAACACGTCCTGAGTGGGAACCTGCACCTTCGTCACCAGCCGAATGGTGCCGCGCCCACTCGACGCGCTGTTCCGCACGCCATCGTTGAGCACGAGCACGATCTTGACCGCCCGCGGCAGGCGGCCCTTCTCTTCGACGACGGATTCGCTGTCCCACTCGTCCACCCAGCGCGCCGTCACCGGGTCGAAGTATTCGAGGTCGAACAAATCGATGTTGGTGGCGAGCACGTCGACGCGGCCGCCCCGTTCGGGGTCCTCGTCGACGATGTTGGCCTGTCGACGCGCCAAATCGGTCACGCTGGACTTGTCCGGATCGTCGCTGCCGAAATAGCTGATCTCCTCTTGGTCGGACTCCTTGGCGTCCTTGGCCAGGCGACGGTGCGACATAGCGGTGAAATGGAGATGCGCTGCGGGCGAACCGGGCTTGCCGGTGAACGTCGTCTTGGACACGCGCAGGGTGTCGTCGATCGGGGCGTGCGCCGACAGATAGGCCCCCTGCAGCTCGCGTGTCATGCGTGCCATGGCCATCCGCCCCTCCCGGAAACGATCAGCGATACGTTCCACACCTTCCCGCGAGCGCCGCAAACCATCGATGGCCTGGAAGGTCAGCATGCTGATGAAGGCCAGGATGGTCATGGCGAGGAGCACCTCGATCAGAGTCATGCCCCGCTGAGGCGTGCTGCGCCGGGTCATCGTCTTCCTGCCGGAGTGCCCGCACCTGCCGAGGTGCCCGGGGTCGAGCCGTTGGTCGCGGCCGCGCTGGCGCCGAGGAGCTCTTCGAGGCCCTCCGCCGCATTGGGATTGAGGGAGCCTTCGAGGGGATTGGTGACGTACTGCACCGCCACGAGCTCGCGCTCTTTCTGGCCCTCCTTCCACTTCACGCTCACCCTGACCCGGCGAATACTGGCTTCCAGCATGGGCTTGAGCGTCGGATAAACCAGGCTGAGCGCCATCGCGATCATCCCGTCCGGACCGCCCGAGCTGTCCTGCAACATCCCGCCCAGGTCGGAGAGGCCAGCGCCCTGGCCGAGCGCCGCTCCATCGGAATCGTCGATCGTGGACAGCGTCCCCATGATGCCGGTCGGGGTGCTGGTCGACGTCCTGTTGGTGCTGTCGGCGGTCACGTCCGTCGTGTCGCTGTCCTCATCGCTCACACCCGCGTCGGTCAGCTGCTGTTCGACACTGCTCGGGTCCGGTAGCTCGACGGTGTCGATCTTCCACTCGCAAGAGTAACCGGGCTCGTCCTCGTCCTCGCAGCATTCGCCGCTGTCATTCTCGTCGAGCAGGGAAAAACCCTTCATCGACAGGTCGAGCTCGATCTCCGTCATGCGACAGCGCAGGAGGTTCTGGGCATAGGTTTCGCCGCGCACGCGACCCACCGCGGCCAGTAGCCCAGTCTGGGAACTCAGGATGACCGTGAGACCCAAGCCGAGAATGGCCAGTGCGACCATCACCTCGAGCAGTGTGAAGCCTCGCGAGCGCGTCATAGCTCGTCGCGCTCCGAATAGTCTTCGCCGAATCCGGCCGGCTCGGGTAGATCCACCTTGCCCCGACTGATGCGCGCGCGACCCGTCAGCGGGCTGACCTCGACCGTGACCCCATCGTCCTCGAGCCCTCGACCCAGTTGGACCACGGCTCGCTCGGTGACTCCGCCGGGCCAAAAATAGATGTAGGCGACGCCCTCATTGATCGGCTCGTCGTCGTGCTCGGTTTGCACCTTGGTGATCTTGATACTCGGGTCCAGCGCCCGTCCGGGCGTGTCCCCATCCTGACCGAGCAGGTCGATCGGCGTGAAGCCGGAGGACGGCGCACTGGCATAGGCCAGAAAGTCCTCGCCCGCGGCCTGCGCCGCAGCGACGGCGGCTTGCACGGCACCGGCCTCCGCGTCGGCATCGCCCGTCTGGAGCGGGTCGGATGGCTTGCCACGCAGGGCCACCGAGGAGTTCGATTCCTCGAGCACCAGGCGGCCCGCCCCGAGATCGATGGCCAGACGAACGGGCTTACCGACGGTGTTGGCCTGGGCCAGGCCCTTCTGCACGGCGGCTACGAACAGCCCAGCGGCTGCCCGGCGACTCGCCCCGATGAACGCACCACTGCCAAAGACGAGCGTGGCCGTGAGTAGGCCCATCAGGGCCATCACGATCATGACCTCGATCAACGTGAGGCCGCGCACGCGCGCTCTTTTGGCAGATTGGTTCACTCCTCGCTCGTGGCCGATGGCTTGGGAATCGTGATGTCGTCGTTACTGCCAGCCTGCTTGTCCGGGCCGACCGAGGTCACCGTGACGTCGTCCTCACCGCAGTTGATCTCATAGGGCTGCCCCCACGGATCGTTGGATTCCTGGCCGGCGTCGAGCTGCTTGTCCTGCACGAGCTGGCTCACCGTGGGGCAGGTGGCGTAGTCGTTTTCGGCCAGCTGCCACTGGCTGACGGCGCTGCGGATGACGCGCGCACCGTTGGTGGCCGTCTTGACCTGCGCCTCCTTCATTTGGGGTATGGCGACCACGGCGACCGCGCCGGCAATCATGGTGATGATGGCCAGCACGATCATGATCTCGATCAAGTTCATGCCGCGCTGACCCGCTCGGAGGAGCATGGCTCGAAGCGGCAGGGCTCGAGGAGGCAAGGCGCGCGTGCGGAGGGGCTGCTTTGGGTTCTGCTTCATGACTATCTCCATCTATCTTGGGTTGATTCTCGGCTCCGGCCAGGGAGAAGGCCGCGGCAATTCAGTATTCGATACGATCCAAGCCGCCGGCCTTGCCGTCGGGTCCATCGCTCATCAAAAGGTAGGGTGCGTCGGATCGGTCGGCCGGACACAAGAGGCGGATGGGGTGACCCCAACCATCCAGGGGCCACTCGGCAAGCCCTGCCTCGGCGAGCAACTCCTCGGGGCCGCTCGGACACTTGCCATCGTGAACGGCCAGGTAGCGCTCGACGGGCCCGCGCAACTTGTCGATGCCCAGGAGGCTCAGGCGCTCGCCTGCCGCCTGACGTTCGGCACGCGCAATCGACCAAACCAGGAGGAGCAGCACCGACACCACCACCACCGGCGCGACTCGGCCTACGGCAAAATATTCCCGAAAGGTCCCCCGCCCCTCCCAAGGGAAGAAGATCCGGCGGTCCGCCGCGGATTTGGCTTTGAAGATGCTGACAACCATACAAGAGCGATTTCCACCTGGAGGACGAACGCCGACGGGCGACCATCTAATCCCCGACCTATTCCACGAGATTGTTCATCTGGACGAGCGGCATCATGATCGAGATGACGATGAAGCCCACTGCGCCACCCATCACGGCGATCATGATGGGTTCGAGCAGACTGGTCATCGTCGCGACCTTCGTTTCGACCTCGGCCTCGTAGGCGCGTGAAACGTTCTCGAGCATCGCCTCGAGCTGACCGGACTTTTCACCGACGGCGATCATGTGCGTGACCATCGGCGGGAAGGCTCCACTGCGTTTCAGTGGCTCCGCAATGCTTTCGCCTTCGCGGATCGACCCAATGGCCTCCGCGATGACGCCCTCCAGGCGCACGTTTTCCATGACGTTCTTGCCGATTTCCATGGCCGGGAGCAGCTGCACGCCGCTGGCGAGCAAGGTCGACAACGTGCGGGTGAAGCGCGCCAGCGAAACGAGCAGGGTCAAGCGGCCGAAAATCGGAAACCCGAGGCGCATGGTGTCCCAGCGCAACGTTCCTTGCTCCGTGCGCTTCCAGCGTACGAACGCATAGCCCCCGCCTCCGCCGAGCAGGAGGAGAAGCCACCAGTAGCCGGACACGACTCGCGACGTGAAGATCAAGAGCCGGGTGTACCAGGGCAACTCCTGGCCCAAGTTCTCGAAGATGCCCGTGAGCTGGGGCACCACGGTCACCATCAGAAAGGTGACCAGCCCGGTGGCGAAAAACGCCATGGCCGTCGGATAGGCCAAGGCCGACACGACCTTGCCCTTGAGTCGGGACTGGTTCTCCATGAAATCGGCCAGCCGCTCCATCACCGCTTCCAGCATGCCCGAAGCCTCGCCCGCTGCGACCATGTTGATGTAGAGGGGCGGGAACACCTTCGGGTGCATGGCCAGGCAAGTGGCGAACGCCGTGCCTTCGCGCAGGTTGTCGCGGAGCGAGGTCAGGACGCGGACGAGCTGCTCGTTCTCCACTTGCTCGGTGAGTGCGCTGATGGTCTCGACCAGGGGGATGCCGGCACGGATCAGCGTCGCCAGCTGGCGCGTCATCACCGCGACCTCGGAGGCGCTGATGCGACGCAAGAAGGCGAAGGCATCCACGTCGCCCGCGCGACGCTTTTTCTTCTGGCTGCCCTCCTGAGCGCTGGTGAGCATGACGCCCTCTTTCTTGAGGGCGACCCTGAGCGCGCGCACGTTCTCCGCATCGCGGTAGCCTTTGACGGCTTTACCGTTCTTGCCAGAGATGCCGCTGTACTCGAAAACTGCCATGGCTCACTTCGACTGATCGCCGTGCGGCGCTCATTCGTCCACGATGATGTCCTCTTGCGTGGCCGCGATGACTTCTTCCACGGTGGTCAGCCCCGCGAGAACCTTGCGCGCGCCGTCCTCGCGCATGGTGTCCATACCGCTCTCCTGCGCTGCGCGCTTGATGGCTTGAGCATCGGCGTTCGCCAAAATCATCGACCCGATCAGGTCGTCCATGGCCATGAGCTCGTAGATGCCGCGCCGGCCAGTGAAGCCCTTCTGGTCGCAGGCATCGCAACCGCCGGGCTTGTAGAACGTCGGCATCGTGCTCTCGCGCCAACCGACGGGCTTGTACTGCGCGCCCGCCGCTTCGTAGCGATGGGCCAGCTTGCGCTGGTCGCGCCAACGTGTTCGCCGCGGGTCGATGCCGAGCTGCTGCAGCTCGTGCGGCGCAGCCTCGTACGGCACCTTGCAATGGGGGCACAACACGCGGACCAAGCGTTGCGCCAGGATCCCGATCACCGTCGAGCGCACGAGGAACGGCTCGATATCCATCTCCACCAGGCGCGTCACGGCGCC
>Ga0164309_10000351_pt1 | contig 26376 bp, 19 predicted proteins | sample Whisoiple_247_MG_FD_109984 | JGI IMG/M metagenome (GOLD analysis project Ga0164309, IMG submission 109984) | Soil microbial communities amended with fresh organic matter from upstate New York, USA - Whitman soil sample_247_MG | ecosystem: Environmental > Terrestrial > Soil > Unclassified >...
GACCCGGCCGCTGAGCCGCCCGTGGCTTCTCGCAACTGACGCCGACGTCATCGTCCGGCAACAATCGCGGCGCTTGCATCCCGCTCCAGACGGGAGGATAGACTGACACGCGCGTCAGTTGAGCTAGCCGGGCATCAGCCTCGGCAGCACCTCACCGAGGGCAGTGCACATGAGCGGACATCGCGGCGAGCTGGTGATCGGGATGGACGTGGGATCGACGACCGTGAAAGCGGCCGTGATCGACCCCGTCACCAAAGACATCCTGTGGAACGACTACCAGCGACATCACACCAAGCAACCCGAGAAAGTGCTCGAGCTGCTCGAGACCATCTTGGCGGCCTTCCCGGATCACCCCGCGGACGGCTGGAAGATGTTCATGACGGGCTCGGGATCCGGCCCGCTCACCGCACCGACGGGCGCCAAGTTCGTTCAAGAAGTGAACGCCGTCACGCTGGCGGTCGAATACAAACACCCTGACGTCTTGTCGGTGATCGAGCTCGGCGGTCAGGACGCCAAGATCATCATGTTCAAGGAGGACGCGCAGACCGGTGCCAAGACCGCGGGCACGTCCATGAACGACAAGTGTGCGTCCGGGACGGGCGCCACGATCGACAAGTGCATGATCAAGGTCGGCGCCGAACCCGGCTTCGCCACCTCGCTCCGCTTCAACGATCAGAAGCTGCACCACGTCGCCGCCAAGTGCGGCGTGTTCGCCGAAACCGACATCGTCAACCTCGTCAAAACGGGCATCCCGAAGGACGAGGTGCTCAATTCACTGGCCGACGCGATCGTGCTGCAGAATTTGAGCGTGCTGACGCGCGGCAACACACTGAAGCCGCGCGTGCTGTTGCTCGGTGGCCCCAACACATATCTGCCCTTTTTGCAGGATTGCTGGCGAAAGCGCATTCCCGAGACCTGGCGCGATCGCGGCTTCGTTTATCCGCAAGACGTCCCGATCGAAGAGCTGATTTTCGTGCCGCAAAACGCGGAGCTGTATGCGGCTTTCGGCGCGGCCATGTTCGGCATCGCCGAAGGCGGCGAGGCTGGGCGCTTCAACGGCGTGGCGGGTCTGCGCGACTTCATCCAAAACGGCCGCCGCGCGCGGTTGGGCGAGCAAGCGGGACCGCCGCTGTCAGCCGGTGAACGCGAAATGGCCGACTTCAGGGAGATGTACAAGATCCCGAAGTTCGTGCCAGCGACCTTCACGCCCGGGCAGCACGTCAAGGGCGTGATCGGTCTGGATGGCGGTTCGACTTCATCGAAAGCCGTACTGATTGGCGAGGATGGCGAGCTCCTGGTCAAGGCTTACCAGCTGTCCAAGGGCAACCCGATCCAGGACACCAAAGAGCTCTTGGCCAACATCAAGGGCCAGGTAACGAGCCAAGGCGCGACGCTCGAGTGCATCGGCTTCGGCGCGACGGGTTACGCCGCGGACGTGCTCGAGGAGTGCGTACTGGCCGACGTGAACATCGTCGAGACCGTCGCGCACATGATGAGCGCCGTGCACTTCTTCGGCGATGTCGACGTGATCTGCGACATCGGTGGACAGGACATCAAGGTCTTGTTCATGAAGAACGGTGACATTCAGAACTTCAAGCTGTCCAACTCGTGCAGCGCTGGCAACGGCATGCTGCTGCAAGCGATGGCCGATCAGTTCGGTATTCCGGTCACCGAATACGCGGAGACGGCGTTCAAAGCCGAGCTTGCACCGAAGTTCAGTTACGGCTGCGCCGTGTTTCTCGACTCTGATCGAGTGAACTTCCAGAAGGAGGGCTACCAAAAGGAGGAGCTGCTCGCTGGACTCGCGCAAGTGCTGCCCAAGAACGTTTGGCAGTACGTGGTGCAGATCCCGCGCTTGGCCTCGCTCGGGACCAAGTTCGTGCTGCAAGGCGGCACGCAATACAACCTCGCCGCCGTCAAAGCACAGGTCGACTACATCAAGCAGCGCGTGCCAGGTGGTCAGGTGTTCGTACACCCGCACACCGGCGAAGCGGGCGCGATCGGCGCGGCGATCGAGACCTTACGCCGCTACAAGCGCAGCGGCGTAACGCGCTTCATCGGCATCGATGCGGCGCTCAACCTCGACTACAAGACCAAGAACGACGAAGAGACGGTGTGTCACTTCTGTCCGAACGAGTGCAAGCGCACGTTCATCGATACCACGCGCCCGGACGGCTCGACCACGCGCTACATCTCCGGGTTCTCGTGTGAAAAGGGCACCGTCGAGAGCAAGGACGCGATGCTCTCGCTCATGGAAGAACGACGCAAGACGGCGGCCGCCTTCCCGAACATCGTGAACTACGAGGGCGAGCGCGCCTTCGTGCATTTCTACGAGTGGGCGCCGATGCCCGCCGCCGGCACCCCGGTGGAAGACGTGAAGGTCACCAAATCGCTGTTCCGTGTGAAGCGCGAGACGATCACGCGACCGTTCCAACGTTCCAGCGACGAGGCCTGGAAGCGCCGCAAGAGGATCCGCGTCGGCATGCCCCGCGTGCTGAACATGTACAGCACCGCGCCGTTCTTCCGGACCTACTTCGAGACGCTCGGGCTCGGCAAATCCAACGTGGTCTGGAGTGATGCGACTACCGAAGAGAGCTGGGTCGAAGGTGGGAAATACGGCTCGATCGACCCGTGCTTTCCGAGCAAGGTCGTGCAGTCGCACATCCACAATTTGCTCTTCCACAAGCACGAGCCGGAGCGCAACAAGGGGCTCAACTACATCTTTTTCCCGATCCTCACTCACGTGAACAATTTCGTGGTCGACACGCAGGACAATGCCTCTTGTCCGATCGTGGCCGGCACCCCGGACGTGACCAAGGCCGCGTTCACCAAAGAGGTCGACTTCTTCGCCGTGCGCAACATGGAGTACCTCGACCCGGCGCTTTCGTTCGAGGAGCCCACGCTGCTCGCGCGTCGCATGTTCGAGACCTGGAAAGATCGCCTGGAGATCACCGAAGACGAGAGTGATCACGCGTGCCGCGAGGCTTGGAAGGCGCTCAAGGCGTTCGATCTCGATCTGCAAGACAAGGGTCGCGCGATCTTGGAGACCGTCGAAGCCGAGGATCGCATCGCGATCTTGGTGATCAACCGCCCGTATCACGCGGATCCCGGCCTCAATCACGGCATTCCGGACGAATTTCAGGTGCTCGGCTATCCGATCTTGAGCATCCGTTCGATCCCGAAAGATCGTGAGTACCTCGACCGGTATTACAAGGACGAGCTCGAACGCGGGGTCATCAAGAGCCCGCTCGAGATCAACCACGTGTGGCCCGAAAACTACTCGGTGAACAGCGCGATGAAGGTGTGGGCAGCGGCGTTCGCTGCGCATCACCCGAACGTCGCGGTGCTCGATCTTTCGAGCTTCAAATGCGGTCATGACGCGCCGACCTACGGACTGATCGCCGACATCATCCAAACCTCGAAGACGCCTTCGGCTGCGCTCCACGATATCGACGCCAACAAGCCGGGCGGCTCGATCAAGATCCGTGTCAAGACCTACGCCCACTCCTTGCGCCTGGCGCAAGAGCGGCTCGAAGACCTGACGAGCAAGAAGCGCGAACTCGCGCTGTCGATCGACAAGAAGCGCCTCGAGCTGCTGGAGCTCAAGCAAGCGCAGCTGGCCGCAGCCAAGCAGCGCGATCCCGCGATCGAAAAGCAAATTGCGGAGACGATGGAGCGTGTGCGCGGCTACGAAGCGCGGCGCGCCGCCGAGATCGAATTGCCGAAAGGCGTGTTTCGTTTGGGACGCAAGCAGGCGGACGGCTCGATCGTGGCGATCGATCTGTCTCAACGAACGACAGAAGCCGCGCCCGCGGCTGAATGAATAGCGATTTTCTAGAGCAAACAGCGAGATTTCAGGAGATCAGAGATGACTCAACAAGTAACCTTCGACGCACCGCTGAAGAAGAAGAGCCTCCCGATCGCCGGCCAAACGCTGGACATCGACGCCGAGCTCAAGAAGTTCGAAGACGAAGAGCGCGCGCGCCTCGGCATCGCGGTCGAGCAGCAGTGGGTCGAAGACATGGCGAACTTGATGTTCACCAAGTCGGAGAAGGGCAAGATCACGTTGCTCATCGGCGGCTTGACCATCGCCCACGACTACTTGATCTCGGGCGCGTTCTCGGCGCTCGGCTACAACACCATCCCGCTCGACCCGCCCAACTACGACGCGCTCAGCGTGGGCAAAGAGTTCGGCAACAAGTCGCAGTGTAACCCGACCTACTTCACCGTCGGGAACTTGGTGCAGTACCTGATTCACTTGCGCGACAAGAAGGGGCTCACCACCAAAGAGGTGATCGACAACTACGTGTTCCTGACGGCCGGCGCCTGTGGCCCGTGCCGCTTCGGCATGTACGTGACGGAGTACCGGAAGGCGCTGCGCGACGCGGGCTTCGACGGCTTCCGCGTGATGCTGTTTCAGCAACAGGGCGGCCTGAGCCAAGCCACCGGTGAAGCCAGCGGTTTGGAGCTGAATCCGGCGTTTTTCATGGGCCTGCTGAAGGGTCTGATCGCGGGCGACGTGATCAACGGCATTGGCTACCGCCTGCGCCCGTACGAGAAGGTGCCGGGCGCCACGGACGCTGCCATCGCGCAAGCGAAGGACATCTGCCGCGACGCGCTGCTGCACAAGAAGTCGATCTTGGCTGCCTTGATGCGGTCCAAGAAGCTCTTCAAGACGGTCGAAGTCGACCGCACGCTGCCCAAGCCCAAGGTGTCGATCATCGGCGAGTTCTGGGCCATGACCACTGAAGGTGATGGCAATTACCAGCTGCAGCGCTTCATCGAAAAGGAAGGCGCCGAAGCCGACATTCAGTTCGTGACCGCCTGGATTCTGTACAACATCTGGGAGGTGCGCTTCGACACCGCGTCGCGCGCCATGCTGCGCGGCATGGACAAGAGCAAATACGGGCTCGGCGGCACCGGCGAATACGGCGTGTTCACGCGCAAGATCGGGCTGTGGGCGGGCGATCTCGCCCTGCGCGCCGCGTTTCAGACCTTCGCCTACGCGGGCGGCTTCTACGGCTACCACTTGCCGGACATGGACGCGGTCGCCGACGTTGCTGCTCCCTACTACAACAATGATCTGCGCGGCGGCGAAGGCCACATGGAGGTCGGCAAGCTGATCCTCAACGTGGTCAAGAGTAAGGCCACGATGACGCTCAGCGTGAAGCCCTTCGGCTGCATGCCGAGCTCGGGCGTGAGCGATGGCGTGCAATCGCTGATCAACGAGAAGTTCCCGGGCACGATCTTCTGCGCGGTGGAAACCAGCGGTGACGGCGCGGTCAACTTCCAGAGCCGCGTGCAGATGTATTTGTTCAAAGCTCGCCAGGCCGCGCAGGTCGAGTTCGACAAGGCACTCGCCGACACTGGCCTGACCGTCGAGAAGCTGAAGAGCTTCCTTGCGGACAACCCGCGCTACGCTTCGCCGCTGCACAAGTCGCCGCACAGCGTGGCGTCGTCCTCTGCGGATTTGGTGTACGAGGTCGCCGAGGTTTACGGCAAGTCACGCTTCGAGCGGGCGGCGCGTAGCGCACGCTCGGTGTTCGACAGCGTAACTTCCTTTGCGCGCGAAACCGCACAAAACGCGCCAGCGAAAGTCACTTCCGCTTCGCAACTACTGCGCGAGGCGAGCAAAGAGCTGTACGCCATCGGCAAGGAGCAGGCGCCGGTCGTGGCCAAGGGCGCGCTCGACAGCGCGCGCACCAAGCTCGCGGTCGTGCTGCCCTTCGTCAAAGCCAAGCCGAACGAAGAGCTGCCCATCGCGGCCGAGTAACGCGCAATGAGTGAGCCCGTATCGACGGAGCTCGCGAACGAACTGGGGCGCCCAGGCGACGATGCCGAGGGCGCCTCGTTTTTTCGAAGCTTCGTGCAGCGCGTCCCGGATCCGAACGTTTGGCGCATCTACGGCGTCACGCTCGCGCTCGGCATGGCCTACGGCACCGCCATCTCGGTGATCGGAAGGTTTCTGAGCATTCACGGCGTGAGCAAGCTCTCGATCGGACAGCTGGCAGCGTGGTTTGCGGCGGGCATCGTCGCGTTCTCGCTGCCGATGGGACCGTTGGCGCGGCGCTTTTCGGCCAAATTCATGCTGGCGATTTCGCTCGCTGGCTACGCCGGTGCCGTCGCGCTGTTCCCGTTCACGCACACGTTTTGGGCGTTGGCTGCGCTGCGCTTCTTCGACGGCGCGTGTTCGGTCGGGGTTTGGGTCAGCTCCGAGTCGATCTTGCTCGCGCGCTCGGGCAAAGAGAATAAGGCTTTCGTCACCAGCCTATATGCCATCGCAGTCGCCTGCGGGTACGTCGGTGGCCCGCTCTTGGCGTACGCGTGCAGCAAGATCTTGCCTCTCGAGTTCGCTTTCATTTTGGCGGCGGCGATCGCGCTCTGCACCAGCGTGTACGTGCTGTTGCGCTTGGCTCCCGATAACCGCACCGTTCACGAGGAGCATGCGCTAGCGGGCAACGCCGAACCAAGTAGCGCGCTCGGATTGCTGTGGCGGATCAAGACCTCGTGCTTCGGCACCTTCGCGTATGGCTATTTTCAGGCCAGCGTCGTGCTGTTTTTGCCGCTCTTTCTGATGGAGAAAAAAGGCATCAGCGAGCCGCAGACCATCGTCATTCCCGCTTACTTTGCGGCGGGCATGCTGCTCTTCTCGAACTATGCCGGGCGTTTGGGGGATCGCCACGGTCACCTGCTGTTGATGCGTATCCTCGGGATCATCGGCATGACGATGGTGCTCGGGTTCGTGTACCTCGACGCTTACCCAGCGATGTGCGCTGCGGTATTCATCGCCGGCGCCAGCTTGGCCAGCATTTCTCCGGTGAGTTTGGCGCTACAAGGAGTCGTTGCGCATCCCGCGGAATACGAGCGCAGTGTCTCGATCTACAACGCCTTCTACGCGGCGGGCATGTTGCTCGGACCGTTTTGCTCGAGCTACTTGTTCGAAAAGCGCGGCGGTGAAGCAATGCTCTTTTCACTCGCACTGCTCTGGACCTTGTTCGTGGTGTTTGCCTTGGTCTTTCGGAAGGACGACCCGGCTTCACATCAGATCTGGAAAGCACGCGCGAATTTGCCCTAAACAAGCATAGTCCGAGTTTTGCTTGGCAGGACCGACGCCCCTGCTACCATGGCCGCCGAAACGGCATGCGACGAATTTCCAGCTTGATGTACGGGGTCTGTGTGGCGGTTGCCACCCACAGTGCGTTTGCGCAGACTGATTTGGAGCGAGCCACGGCTCGCGACGCCGCCAACAACGGCCGAGCAGCGTTCGATGCCGGGAAGTACGAAAAGGCGATCGACTATTTGTCGCGCGCCGAACAGCTGGTGCATTCGCCGACGCACTTGCTGTTCATGGCCCGCGCGCAGGTCAAACTGGGCCGGCTAGTCGCGGCCCACGAGACCTACCTGAAGATCACGCGCGAAACGCTCGCTTCCAACGCGCCGAAGGCTTTCGTAGCGGCACAAGACTCGGCGGAGCAGGAACAGGAGGCACTCGATGCCCGCCTGCCTTCCGTCACGGTCACGCTGCAAGGCGCGACGACCGCTCCGGACACTACCGTGCAGATGGACGGCACCCCCTTGCCAACGGCGATGATTGGCATTCCGTTGCCCGCTGATCCCGGTGAACACGTATTCAAGGCCACAGGGCCATGGATCGCGAGCGATCCGGTGACAGTCAGATTGAGTGAAGCCGCCAAGCAAACGGTCACGCTCAAACTGCGCTCGACAGGCACGCCTCCCGCGGCGGTTGCCGCAACCGCACCTGCCGCCGCGGGTCAGCCAGCTCCGGCCGCCGCAGCCGCGACGACCACGGAACCAACCAACAGCGCAACGCAGAGTGCCGCAGACACCAGGCCGCCAGAGGTCAAGGCTTACCACAAGAAACACAGTGTTCCCCTATTGGTGACCTCCGGTGTCTTCTTTGCAGCAGGAGCCGTCAGCGCCGGCTTCGGCGCCCACTACCTGGTCAAAGCAAGCGACACGCGTAATCAATCAGACCTGCTCTTCGAGCAATGTCGTTTGATGAACGGCGGCACTTGTCCAGGTGGGCCGGCGAGCGACGAGATCCTGAGCAAGGACAACGAGGCCGATCATCAATCTAAACTGGGTATCGTTTGCCTGGCCGGCGCAGGCGTCGGCGTGGCGGCGGGTCTCACATTTCTGATCGTGGACCTCAGCACGTCGACCTACGAGTCAGCGCGCGCAACGACGCCCCGCGTCTTGCCGATCATCGGCCTTCAGTCAGTGGGCGTCGCCGGCACGTTTTGAGCGTATCGCGTCACTGGTAGCAACCGCGGAGATCGACTGCGGTCGCGGCTCCGCTGCAGTCCGCGCCTGCTTTGACCTCGGTGATGGCGAACTTCAGTACGCCGTCCTCACTGCCACCGTCGACGAACCCGATTTCGCCTTCGCTGACGCAGTACTTCGCGCCAGCTTGTGGATGAGTTGCCGGAAGCGACAGCTCTCCGCCCGTAATCGCGCCGGTCTCGCCGAAGAAGAGACTATTCGCCCAGGTGAAGGTCAACGTGAGCTGATTGCTGGCGAGCGGCACGAGGTTCGATATCGGCGTGTAGAACTTTCCGCTCGTGAAATTCTCCTGACCGGCATTGATGTTGGAAGTGCGTGAATCATCGATCGCTCCGCCCGCGATCGTGCCTTCGATTTTTAGTGCATCCGTGCCGCCAGGACAGTGCGGGGCCTGCGACAGCACGCTCGCGCCTGAAGACCCGCCCGGCGCTGTTCCGTCGCTCGAACCGCACGCGACCAGCAGTGAACACGCGCAGGTCGCCAAACATCCAGTCAAAAGTCGCAAAATCCCCAACATGTTTCGATGCTACGCCAAGATGCCGCGTCTACTTCCCTACTTTGCCGATAGATGGCAGAATCCGCCCAATTTCTACCATGTCCGCACAGCCCATCATCATTTACACGAAGACCGACGAGGCCCCCGCGCTCGCCACCTACTCCCTCTTGCCGATCGTGCAGGCGTTCACCAAGCACTCCGGCATCAAGGTCGAGACGCGCGACATTTCGCTCGCGGGCCGCATCCTCGCCGTGTTCGCCGAATTGCTTCCGCCGGCCCAGCAGGTGCCCGACGCGCTCGCGGAATTGGGCGCGCTGACGCTCAAGCCCGAAGCAAACATCATCAAGCTGCCCAACATCAGCGCTTCGGTACCGCAGTTGAAGGAAGCGATCGCAGAACTCCAAGCCCACGGCTTCCAAGTTCCAGACTATCCCGAAGCCCCGAAGACCGACGCTGAGAAGGACGCGAAGGCGCGCTACGACCGCGTCAAGGGTTCGGCCGTGAACCCCGTGTTGCGTGAAGGCAACTCGGACCGCCGCGCCCCGAAGGCGGTCAAAGACTACGCGCGCAAGCACCCGCACTCGATGGGCAAGTGGTCCGCCGACTCGAAGACCACCGTCGCTACCATGGGCGAGAACGACTTCTTCTCGAACGAGAAGTCCGTGACCGTCGCCGCGGCCACCGACGTGCGTATCGAATTCGTCGCGGCTGACGGCACCGTCAAGGTGCTGAAAGACAAGACGCCGCTCAAAGCCGGCGAGATCGTCGACGGCACGGTGCTCCGCAAGGCCGCGTTGGTCGCGTTCTACGAGCAGCAGATCGCGCGCGCCAAGCGCGAAGGCGTGCTGTTCTCCCTGCACCTGAAGGCCACGATGATGAAGGTCTCGGACCCGATCATCTTCGGCTATGCCGTGCAAGCATTCTTCAAAGACCTATTTAGCAAGCATGGCGCCACCTTCAGCAAGCTGGGCGTCGATCTGAACAACGGTTTTGGCGACTTGCTGAGCAAGATTCAGTCGCTGCCAGCTGACGAGCAAGCGACGATTCAGGCAGACATTCAGGCTGCTTACGCGGCTGGCCCGGGTCTCGCCTACGTCAACTCCGACAACGGCATCACCAACCTGCACGTACCGAGCGACGTGATCGTCGATGCTTCGATGCCGGCGATGATCCGCGCGGGCGGCAAGATGTACGACGCCCAAGGCAAGCTCCAAGACGCCATCGCGGTGATCCCGGACAGCAGCTACGCCGGCGTGTACCAAGCCACGATCGACTTCTGCAGGAAGCACGGCGCGTTCGATCCGAAGACCATGGGCTCGGTGCCCAACGTCGGCTTGATGGCGCAGGCGGCCGAAGAATACGGCTCGCACAACAAGACCTTCCAGATCGCGACCAAGGGCAGCGTGCGCGTGGTCGACAGCGCAGGCACCGTTCTGATCGAGCACTCGGTCGAACCGGGTGACATTTGGCGCGCATGCCAGACCAAAGACGCGCCCGTCCAAGACTGGGTAAAGTTGGCGGTGAATCGCGCGCGACTCAGCAACACCCCGGCCGTCTTCTGGCTGGACCCGAAGCGCCCGCACGACGCGCAGGTCTTGCTCAAGGTCGAAAAATACTTGAAGGATCACGACACCAACGGGCTCGACATCCGCGTGTTGCCGCCTGCGGCTGCGTGTCAGTTCTCGCTCGAGCGATTGAGCAAGGGTGAGGACACGATCTCGGTCACCGGCAACGTGCTGCGCGACTACTTGACGGACCTGTTCCCGATCTTGGAAGTTGGCACCAGCGCCAAGATGCTGTCGATCGTGCCGCTGATGAACGGTGGTGGCTTGTTCGAGACGGGCGCCGGTGGTTCTGCGCCAAAGCACGTCGAGCAGTTCTTGGAGGAAGGCTATTTGCGCTGGGACTCGCTCGGTGAGTTCTTCGCGCTGGCCGCTTCCTTCGAGCACGTGGGCATCATGTTCAAGCACGAGAAGGCCAAAGTTCTGGCCGAAACGCTCGACGCCGCGAACGGCAAGTTCCTCGAAAATGACAAGTCTCCGGCGCGCAAGGTCGGCGGCATCGACAATCGCGGCAGCCATTTCTACCTCGCGATGTACTGGGCTCAGGAACTCGCGGCCCAGAGCAAGGACAGCGAGCTCAAAGCGCTGTTCACCCCGATTGCGGCCAAGCTGACCGCAGCCGAAAGCGTGATCGTGAAAGAGCTGGTCGACGCGCAGGGCAAAGCCGTCGACGTCGGCGGCTACTATCAGCCGGACGACGCCAAGGCCGGCGCCGCGCTCCGTCCGAGCAAGACGCTGAACGACATCCTCGCATTGCTCTGATCGACGGCCGCGAAGGGAGCGGAGTGGGCTATCCACTCCGCTCTGCCGGCTTCATGCCTTGCGGATCTCGCCCGCTCAGCTCGGCAGCGCGAGCAAAGTCAGTCCGATTCGTGGCCAAGCGGTGAGTAGACGCTCAGCGAGATCGCGCTGCGTCTCGAACGCAAACTCCAACTGCGAATTGCCCGCGTCGGGAAAGCGCTGCCGATATCGACGATGGAAGTCTGCCATGGTGTCCCAATCGCCATGCGCGAGTGCGAACCAAAGCGCTTCCTCGGATTGCTCGCGCGTGGCATCCGGGCGATCGAGACACGCGCGCCACGCACTCAGGGTCGGAATCGTCAGGCCGATCTTGGCCAACGCGCGCGCCTTGTCTGCCGGAGGCGTGCTCTCCGGCAGCGCTTCGACCCTGCGGCGTTCGCGTTCGAGCTCCGGTAGCTTCTTCTCGAGTTCCCGAGCTTCGGCGTAGTTTGGATCGCGGGTAAGGGCATGCGAAAGCTCCGCCCGCGCTCCGGCGAAGTCCGCCTGATTGCTGCGAAATAGCGCCAAATTGAGGCCAAACACCGGCTCGCCGCCGAGCGCCGGACTGAAGCGTGCGATCTCCTGAATCGCGGCATCGAAGCGCCCGCTCCGCGCGAGCACTGCCGCAGCGTTGTTGCTCAGCGCGCGCCGATTGTAGCTCGTATCGCGGCAGCCCTCGTCCACCGAGAAGGCATGCGCGAGTAGCCCCACCCGCGCATACAGTCGGCCGAGCTCGGTGCACGCGATCAGCTGATTGTCGGGATTGGTCTGGTAGGTCTCGGTCCAAAGCTCGACCTCGTCAGACCAGGTGCTGCTACGCATGAACGTTGCCAGCGCGAAGGACAGCGCGAGTACGGAGCCGGCGGTGAACATGTACTTTCGCGCGGGCTCGCCGAGCGGAGCGAGCAACAAAGTGAGCCCGACCAGCGGCAGGTACAGGAAGCGGTCCGCCGCAACCACGTTCACGATGATTGGCACCAGATGTAGCACCAGACCGATCGCGACGACGACGAGTGCAAGCGGCGCCAATTGCTCCCTACGCAACCGCGCGCGGTGCCGAAGGATCGCGTAGCCCGCCGCGAGCAGAGCCGCGGAACCGAGCAGCGCGTAACCCGTGCCGGGTCGATCTAGCCTGCCGATTTGCAAATTGGGGAACCAGGGCGTGAGCAGCATGATTAGGTAGCGCCCAATTGCCGCTACCGCTGGCACGACTTGCTGACCCAGCGCTGGCCCGCCGTGTCGAGCCACGTCGGTGACCCTCGCCCTGAGCACGAGGTACGCCAGCAGCGCGAGCGCGGTCGGCAACATTCGCCGTAGCCTCACTGGAATCGGGCCATCTGCTACCCAATCCGAGACCAGCGCGGCAACCACGCCGGCCAGCGCGACTTCCTTGCACATCAACCCGAGTAACAGCAGCAACCCGCTAGCCGCATTTCGAAACCAGCCCTCGCGCACGCGCACGAACAACGCGGCGAGCACGAAGAAAGTAGCCAGCACGTCGGTGCGCCCCGAGACCCACGCCACGGCCTCGGTCAGTCGTGGATGAAGCGCCCAGAGTGCGGCGCCCAGTACGGCCGTGTAGCCACCGCACCCTCGCCTCTGCATCAACCCAAACAGCAGCACGGTCGAGCCCAAGTGAAAGAGCAGATTCGTGAGGTGAAACCCCGCAGGAGTATTGCCGTACACTGCGCTATCGAGCGCCAAGCTGAGGATGGTCAGCGGTCGATAGTAGATGCGGCCCTGCGCCAGGTCGTCGCCCTGCCAAAAGCCTTGCCTGAAATACTCGGCCAGCGGGTGCAGAGTCTGAACCAGCGGAGTTCGCTCGATCAGGTGTAGGTCGTCCCAGACCAACGGCGCACCCAGCACCGGCAAGTAACTCGCGAGCACTGCGACCAGCACGCAGCACAGCAATAGCCACGGGCGTGGTGCACGAACAGCGCTGGGCGCTGCGGGTTCGGCGAGGGGCTTCCGAGCCAATTCGGAAGCGAGCCTAACAACTGCGGCGAGCGGAGAACAGTCCGCAATTATCGAACAAAATGCGATTCGATGCGGCGCTCGTTGCCTACTCGCGATGCAAACTGAACACGTCGAGCTCTTCCCCTCGCGCATCGAGGAAACGGCTCACGAAATAGCTGGGGGTCGCCGTCACGAGCACGAGGCCGTGCACGTCTGCGTGGCGCACCAGGCTTTCAGGAAGGGGCTCGCCGAGCTCGTACAGAGCATTGCCGCCCACGCCGTTGACGACATACGGAAAACCGTCCACGGCCAGGCGCTCGTAGGTGTGGTCGTGACCGGCGTAGACGACGCTCGCGCCCCACTCGGCGAATGGCCAGCGCATCTCCACGGTGGAGCCGTGGACCGAACTCGACGAGTACGGTGGATGATGAAAAAAGACTACCCGCCACGGCGCCACCGCGGCAGCGAGCTGTGCCTGCAGCCACTCCGCCTGCTTCGAATCAGCCGTGTAGCCGTCTGGTTCTGCGGGGTCGCTGTCGAGCGCGAACAACTGCACATCACCGCGCACGAGCTGGTAGTAGCGCTCGTTGTTGGGCAACGTGAAATAGTCGAAGTAAGGCTGCGCGCCGGGCGCGTACCAATCATGATTGCCCAAGGACGGGAAGAATCGATTCTCTTTGGCGCCTGCACCAAACTTCCCGCGATACGGCGCAATGAATTCGTGAAAGTAGCGACCGATGTTTTCGTCGATGGTTTCCGCTTCTCCGAGCGGATAATTGTTGTCACCCGTGGTGATCACGAAGTCCGGCTTCAAGCGCGTGAGCAACGCGGCAACGTTGGCCTCGTCCGGTCCAGAGAGCCCGTAGTCGCCGATGATCACGAAGCGGGTCACGGGCTCGGCGCTACCTGCGTCTGGCGCAGTGAGGCCGTCGTCGATCGGAGTCCGGTCAGTAGCGACGGGCACCGCCGGCACGCGATGTGTCGCGGACGGCGGCTTTTCGGAACGCGAGTGCGGAGCGGGCTCCGAGCAGGCAGTCTGCGGCAGGCTCGCGCTTGCGAGTGCCAGCACGACGACCGCTCGACTTGCCCCCCAGGTTGCCATCAGGGAGCCATGTTGGCAGCGCCCGGCGATTGGGCGCAAGTCGTGAACTCACCTGTTCCATCAGGAATGCGACAAGCACTCAGGTCCGTACCGGCTTCGAAATCTAGATTTGCTGGATAGACGACGTTGGAAACGCTCGTGTTGTCGGGCGCGAGCAAATGCACCGCCTCGCCTCGTGTCTGACTGACCGAAAATAGTGCGTAAAAGCAGCCCGCTGACACGCCCTTCAGGCAGGCGTCCGCCGAATACGGGCCAGGTGTCGAGTTGTCCTTGCCCATGAGCACCAGCACGAAACCAGCCTTGGGCAGCTTCGTGCCTGCGGGAAAACGCATGGCCTTGGTGGTGCGCGGTTCGCCGGTCGTCTTGTCGGTATCGGCGATGGCGTAGTTGCTGAGGTCGAAGTCACTCGATCCCGTGTTGTACAGCTCGAGCCATTCGTCCCCGGCAGCACTGATCTCGTTGAATGCGACCGTCACCTTGGTAGTGCTGGGCGTAGTGGCGGGCGTAGTTCCGTCACTCGAACAGGCCGTCAGGGCAGCGAGCGCTAGCAGGGGGAATGCAAAAAACCTGGACATTGGATCCTCGGGGCAATTGAGTCGACCGCAGTCATTGCGGCATTTGGAAAATATGAATCGATTCTTCTTTGTCAGTGCACGGTTTGCTGCCGTCACTCTCGTCTGAAACGGCGGCAATCACGCTCGGCCCGAGGAACGTCACGCCCTCGACCGAACAGTATTGCACCGCGCCGTCCGCATCGCGCGGAAATGTGTAGAACGTGCTCTGGCCCGTGAACGCCCAGTCCGACGTCGACAGCGTGCCGAGCCAGAGCAGCGACGATTTGTGAGAGACGACGAGCACGGCGTATTTGCCATCACCACTACTCTGCAGCGCGATATCGGAATAGTTCAGAAAAGCGGCAGATCCTGGCAATTTCAAAGTTTTCTGGGTCGTCCAAACTCCAGCGACCGAACTGAGCAGCCGCACGCGTCCTTCACCAGGTGTGCTGTCGTCGTCCTTGCAGTCGTTGTTTTCACACAAGGCGAGCAGGTATTCTTTGCCTGAAACGCGCAGCCAGGCCGCGCCCTCGAAGCCCTTGTTGGCGTGTTTGAACGTCGCGTCCGTCTTGCTTTGGCTGACCCACGCCGTGTCTGCGTCGAGCTCGGCCACTTCGGCGGGTGTCTCTCCGTCGGTGGTTGGCTCGATCATGGTGAAGAACCGACCATCATCGCTGGCGGTGATCGCTTCGTACTGAGAGTTGGTTGCGTCGCCGGGGCCGAGCTTGCCCTTGCTCAGGGAGGTGTCGATGGCAGCAATGTTGGTCAGGTTATCGGACGCGACGTACAGGACTCCACCTGAAGCGACCACACCGCTCGCCTCGTAGTGGTCGACGTCTTTCGTCGGTAGCAACTTGGACAACTTCTTCTCGGCAACGAGCTGCAACGTCAGCGGCTGCGCCGTGCTGGTGCCGTCCGAACCGCCAGCGTCGGGCTCGGTCTTCGAAGCGGTATCGTCAGACTGACAAGCAGAGAGCAGCGCCGCCACGAGCGCGAGCGGGCACGCACAGCGAATCACTTCCCCCCCGTGTCTCGACCGTACTCACCGAGTGCGCGGGCCAGGGCAATTTCCGCTTTGCGCTGGGCGAGACGCGCCTCCAGGTATTCGATGCCGCTACGCGTGACCATGTCTTCGGCGGTGAGCAAGGCGGTCAGATCGAGCTCCATGCCGGACAGCGCTTGTTTGACCAACGCTGCATGCTCGTTGAGTACAGGAGCGATCGACTGCGCGTAGTGCTCGGCGATCTCGCGACGGCGCGCGCTCTCGGCGCGCAGTACGCGCACATCGCGTTCGATCCCGAGGCGATGCGCGGTGGCCACGTCGCGCAGCGCGTGACGCGAGGCTTCCGCGGCGGCGATCGGTCCGGGGTTTTGGTTGAAAATGGGCAGCGTGACCTCCAAGCCGAGGCTCACGTCGTCTGGGTGATTGGATTGATCGTGCTTGCGGTAGCGCGCTTGCACCTCGAGCCAAGGCCAGCGTTTGGCGCGCTCAGCGGACAGCGTGGAATCCGCGGCCGCCGTGCGAGCCGCGTCAGCCTGCAATTGCGGCCTCGCGCTCGAGGCGCGCGCCTCACGCCCTGCCTCGTCGGTGCTCAGCTGCGGGCTCAGAGCAAGCGACTGTCCCGGAGGCAAGCCGAGTTGCGCTTCGAGCTGGGTGGTTTCGGTCGCGCGCGCGAGCAACAGCAGATCGCGTTCCTGTTCGCCACGCGCCAACGACACTGCGACCAAGCTCAGGTCGATGCGACTCGACGCGCCGTGGCTCACGCGCTCTTTGATGGCTCGATGCACGGATTGCCGTGTTTCGACCGACTTTTCGGCGAGCGCAATCTGCTCGCTCAGCGCGGCGATCTGCGCGTAGCTGCGGCGAACCGCGGCTTCCAAATCAGCGCGACGTTCGCTGAAATCCGCAGTGACGGCTCGCACTTGCGCACGCGCAGCGTCCTTGACGGAACCATAGACTCCGGGCTGAGGCGGAGCCCACTCGAGACCAACACCCCAACCGAAATCGGTGGGCGACTGCACGTGCAGCCACTCACCGCGCGCTACCGGGTTGTTCAACGCCGAAGCGCTGGTCACCGAGGCGGCCGCGATGTCGCGATCCCAATGCGCCGCTCGCAAGTCGGGGTTGTGCGCGAGGGCAAAGTGTACCAGCGCTTCTTCGCTCGCAAAGTCGGCATGGGTGACGCCGGTCGGCGCATTGGTCTCGCTGACGGCAGGGGCTTGTGCGCGCGCCGGGATCGAGCTCAGCACGACCGAAGCCAAGAGCGACGCGGTGAGGGAGATTTGACGAACGAGCTTCATGGTCACAGGGGCCAACGAATCCAGAGCGGCTGACGGCCGTCGGTGTCGAACACCACGATGGCGGTGGTGTGATCGGGAGCGAGCGCGATGCCTTCGGGCTTCAGGCCGTCGAAACGCTTGAGCAGCTTCGGCGTGCCATTCGCGGCATCGAGCTTCCACAGCGAGCCACCGCCATCGGTCGGCATGCCTTTCGGTGAGTTGCCAGCGACGAGCAAGCTGCCATCCGGTAAAAACGCGAGATCCGCAATGCCCTCGCACACGGATTTGCCTTCGTGCGGGACGCAAAACCGCGCGCGCGACCAGAGCGAGAGCGCGCCGGCCGGAACCACGCCAGCCTTCACGACCGAGACGACCTCCGGCAGACGCAGAATGCTCGCGCTACCGTCGCCGCCGAGCGGAGATTTGAGGCCGATGAACAGTGCGCCATCGCGAAATGCGATGCCCTCGATGTCGAGTGCTCCTGATTCGCCCCACGGCGGCTTGCCATCCACGGTACGCGCCGCGCTCAGATCCACTTGTCCGATGAGCTTGGCCCTGCGATCCGCTGACAGGGAGATCTGAATCAAACGGCGACGGCCTGCCGGCAGATGTCCCTTCTTGTTCAGCGAATGCGAGGTGCAGACGAAGAAGGTGCCCTCCGGGCCAGCCGTAATCGACTCTGGATCGTTCAGCTCGCTGATGCCCTCGATCTTGATCGGAGCGGTGTCGAGCTGTCCTGCTTCGGAGAGCGCGAACAAGAGCGGCGTGTGCTTGGCGCCCTCGTCGCTGATGTCGTCCGAGACCAGGACGTATCGGGAGAGCGCAGAGGACCAAGCAGCGCCAGAAAGCTCGAGGCCGGTGCGTTCGGAAATTTCTCGCGGCACCTTGATTGGGGCGATCAGCGCGGCGCAGGCCACCATGCCGACGCACGCGGGCAGCAAACCGCCCTTGCGACGCGAGCCGAACCAGCTCTTCGGATCAATCCAGCGAGACACTGAATGCCTGTCCGGGCAGCACTTCGCCGCCGCCGTCGAGTTGCACCGTCGCGCGACGTCCCCAAGCTGCGATGCCCGGAGAGGGGCGAGCGCGCGGCAACATCTCATCCACCTCGGGGGCGAGCTCGATCACGTGACCGTGCAGCGCGTGCGCAAACAGCTCCTTGGAACGCACCGTCACACCTTGGCCCAACTTGGCGCGAGCGGCCATGCCCTCGGAAAGGTTGACCACGATCACGCCCGGACGAGCGTTGACGAGACTCATCACTTCACTACCCGCGGCGACGATCTCCCCCGGACGATGGCTGATGGTGGTCACCACGCCGTCGCTCGGGGCGCGCAGCGTCAATTGCTCGATTTGCAAATCGAGCTGGCGAATTGCCGCCTTCTGTACCTCGACCGCGCGGCGAGCAGGCTCCACGTGCGCGTTGACCGCGCGCATGTGATCGTGGTTGCCAGCGCCCGTTTGACCGAGGCCCGCTTGGCCACGCATCTTGGCTTGGTCGAAGGTTTCGACCCGTGCCGATAGCTCTTTCTGCTTCTCGCGCGCCATTTCGGCTTGTGCCGCGGGGATCATTTGTTTGTCGAGCAAGCCGTCCAAGCGTTGCATGCGCTCGCTGATCTGCGCCAGCGCCGCTCGGTCACCCCGCTCGTCCGCGCGCGCCTTCAACACCCAGAGCTCGCTACGCGTGACCTGAAACTCTTGGTCTTGCGTGGAGGCGATCACCTCGGCCTCCAACTGCGCCAGCTGCAGCACGGCTTTCTCACGCGCAGCTTGGAGGTCACGCCCATCCATGAGAGCGATCGGCTCACCGGCGTTGACGTGCTGACCGAGCTGTACGCTCAGTTTGTCGATACGCCCGAGCGTGATTGGCGCAACGGAGTAATGAATCGCCTCGACGTAAGCGAGCGCATTGCCGCTATTGCCCAGACCTTTGCCGTGCGTCAGCGCGAGAAAGCCGAGCCCCGCGCCAACCACGGAGACTGCATAGAGCAGGCGGCGCGGAGCGGAACGCACCGCGTCGAGCCAGGGGGATGACGATGCTAACAACACTCAAAGCTCCAACGAGGCGTCACGGGTGAACATTGCAGCGGCTCCAACCCCCGGTACTCGTTCGAGATCGCGCATCAGCGCCGTCTCGGTGCCGGCCTTGCTCAGCTTGAGGTGATAGGCGAACTCTTGCACGTTTTCGCCCGCGCTACGCAGATCGATCAACGACAGTCCGCGACAATAGCGATTGAGCACGGTTCGCACCTGCTCGGCGTGCTCGGCGTCAGCCGGCCCTTGAAATCGCAACATGATGTCGAACTGCAGTCGGCTGCCGAACTCCGACCAAGTGAGATACATGGCGGCGAGGGAAAACATCGCCGTACCGAGCAGCGCAGCCGCAAAGGCCTGCACACCGCAAGCCACGCCGATGCCGAGCGACGCGAACATGAAGATCAGATCGCGCGTGTCTTTGAGTGTCGTGCGGAAGCGAATCAACGTTAGCGCGCCGACCATACCGAGGCCGCGCGCGACATCGTCGCCAATGGCGAGCATGACGAGCGAGGCCACTAGGCCGCCAAGCGCGATGGTTTGCACGAAGCTTCGGAGGTAACCGATGCCGTGATAGGTGATGGTGTAAACCGTTGCGATCACCATCGATGTTGCGAATGACAAGAGCAGCGATGCGAGAGCAATGTCCCAGCCGACGCGCGTACCCATGACTAAAGTCTCCCACGCAGTTGCAGTGCGGCGGTCGTGTACTTCGAGAACGCCTCACGCTGTAGATTGAAATGACGCACCAACTCGACCATCCAGCGAGGTGGTGTGCCGTTGAATTTGAGTTCGAGCATGGCCCGGCGCTGCCCGAAGGCCGTGCGCGAGTCGTCACCCTCGTGAATATCGAGCCAGTGACGCTCGTTGGGTGTGAAAGCAAAGCCCGCCGCTTGCTGGTAGACCAGTTCGCGATCGATGGTGAGGCGCACGTCCTCACCCGGAATGCGTGACTCGAACGCCTCGCGAAAGCAGGCCACGAACACCTTCGGCTCGGCGCGATGCAGGCACATTTGCAGCAGGAAATCCCCGAGTGTGCGGCGCGCGGCGTCCGAAACTTCACAGCCGATCGGGCGCCGCGAGAGCACGTTCTGCACCTCACCAATCGGAAGCGCGAAGCGCTCCTTCATGGTGATTGTCTTCACCTTGCGCTTCACTTCGAAGAACGCGAGCTTGCTGTACGGGCGACCGTAGGCGCGAATCCGCAATTTCGAACGATCAGGCGACAAGTTCATGTGGTTTTCGCAAAAACGAAAGCCGCGCGTGTCGAGATACAAGGTCGTGTTGCGCTGCGCTTCACGAGTCGTCGCGTGAGCGTCGCGCTTCAGGTAGGGCAGCGCGAAGTCGAGCACGCGCTGCGCCATCGGCTCGGTGACCCAATACTTGAGTTCGAAGCGCTCGAAGACCGTGCGAATCGAGGGCACGGCACCGACCGCCGGAAGCGGTGCGCGGTGGCGTGGCCCCGAGCGGCGCTCTTCGGCAGCTGCCGTGCGCGCTCCAGGAGCGTCGAGCAGCAGCTGCGGGTCGGCGGTGGTGTCGTGCGCCAAGGCGGTCCTTCAGTTCCCGCGCCCTGGATAGGGACGAGCTTGCTTGACGTAGAGGGTGGCGGGTTTGCTCGGATCGGCCTCGTTGGAAAACTTGAACTCGATATCCATCGCGTAAAATCCCTTATTTCCAGCAGCGGGACCGTACGCAGGCGAAAAGCGTTCGTGGATCGCGTCGAGTGCGACGCCGAGTGAGTGCAGCTGCTCGCGCGAAAGCACGGTGCTGTCTGCGCTGATGATATTGGAATGCGCGAGGTAAGTGATGGGCTGATTCGGATTGTCGAAGAAGTACAGGATCTGATCCGAAGTCGTGCCAGCCGCCGGAGCGACCACCTCTACTTTTCCGCCGAATTGCACGTTGATGTAGAAGGCTGGCTCGAGCCCGCTCTCGTCGAACGGGTTAGCGGTAATCGCTACGCCATTGGCTTTTTCGTACTCGTCCGGAAAGTTGTTGTGGACCAAGAGCGCCATAGCCACGCTGTGGTGGTCCACGCTGTAGTACGCGCGTTCTTCGAAGGTGCGGAACTTCCAGACCGTGGAGTACGTGAACTTGATCGCGTTCAGCACGTCATCCACGCCCTTGGCCGGATCGCCCTTGGCCGAGTCGTAACAACCGGCACAAGGAAAGCCGTCCAAGTCTTCGCTGTTGGTGCTGGTTCGGAACCGAATCACGTGATTCGGGTAGTCCTTCTCGATTTTGGCCATGAGCGCTTTCTCGAGCTCTGGCGAGATCGTGCCCGCTTGTACGTCAGCTTGGAATTGCGTGAGCTTCTCGAAGCGCACTTGAGAGTCGCTCTGAAAGGCTTTGTCGGCCTGCAGCGCGCTGAGCTTGTCGAACAGCCCGTTGCGCTCCATGAACTCGTAGTACCAGTACACCGGAATGGCGAAGGCCTTTTCGATCGGTACTCCGGGTGTACGCGAGAGCATCGAGTATTGCGCGGCTTTGCCGCCGTAGCTCAGCACCGCATTCTTGATGCTGTCGCGCAGCGAGCCACCCGCTTCCGGCTCCGGCGTGACATCCGCGATGTCTTTCAGGTCGGTGTTGGAGACGTCGACCTGCGGTAGCGTGACCGGCGTTGGCTTGTGCGCGCTCCAGAACGTTTCCGCCTCGGCCTCCGTGACTTCGTGGACTTCGTAGTTGAGCGCGCCGACGGTGAGCGACACGAGCTTGCCTTCTAGGCCACGCAGGGTCGCGTCGCTCATTGCGCCACGCAAGCCCATGTTCGGCGTCTTGCGATTCGCGGAGAGCACATTCACGTGGGACAGCGGCGTTTGAAAGTCTTGCGAAATCAGCCCTTGCACGACCGGAATGTCGTTCGGCGCGGAATCAACGACCACGATGTCCGTGTAGGAGATGGCCGCTTCGTCGATCTCATCGATGGTCTCGAAGCGGAGCCGACCCACGCCCGTGGAAAGCACCAATGGCTGGTAGCTGATGCCTTGATACAGATCGTCGGTGGTCACGATCTGGATGTCTTTGGGCAGCTTTGCAGCTTCCAAGGCGACCGCGTCGGACGTCGGATGCAACTTCAGCCCGGGCCCGAAGAAAGCGTGCGCCTTCACGGCGCGAAACAGCGTCTCCATCATGGTCGCACTGGCGGTGTCATAGGGCGCAAACTCCAACGCCCAGACTTTGGGACCATCGTAATACGTCACCGCGCCGAGCACGAAGCGGCGATCCGGTTGGTAGTACTGCGAAGTGTTGAACTCCGCGAGTGACGGCACGACCGGCAAGCCATTGCCCGACAGGTGCGTCGAAGCAAAGTCGTAGTGCACTTTGTACAGCACGCTGTTTTGAAAATACTGATGATTCGAGTCCGCGGTATCGAGGATCACCTTCACCGAACGCGCACCGGGAATGCTCGCGTCGCTGGGCTCCGAGCCCAGCGCGCGAAAGTCCGCCGTGCAATCGATGCGCTCGAGGTACTCGGTCGACGCCGTGCCATTCACGATCGCGCTCGGGTCGATCTTGCACACCCCCTCGACCACGGACGTCGAGGCACTGTTCACATCGGACGAGGTGCCGCACGCGACGAGCGAGCCGCACACGAGCGCGACCGCGAGGAGCTTCTTTTGGGCGCGAGCCGCCACTTCGAGAGCGCTCATTTGCAGGTCAGGTCCGTCTGGCAAACCTGACCTGACGGGCAATCCGTCGTGTCTGTGCAGGAGTTGAGGCCATCGATGGTCACGCCTTGCTCGACGGATGAGGAGATCTCGAGTTCGACTCGACCAGGGCTGATCACCGTGGAGCCGATCGTGTGGCGCGTCACGATCACGGTCGGGAAGCCAGCAACACCGAGGTTCAAGAGCTTGGTGATCAGCCCCGCTCCAATCGACAGCGAGCCGGAATCGGCCGTATCGCACTCGATTTGGCCCTTACTGCCCCCGTGATGGCTGATGTCCAGCTTGACGTGGATCTTGGCCGAGCTCTCGGCGCCCTTGGTCCAACTGAGCGCCAAAGGTTGGCCCGTCTTCAACGCGAGTTCGTCGCTCGCGAGCGCAAGCGGAGCGATGCCCTTGGCGGCCAAGTTGAAAGCGGCGTAATAGTCGCCCGCGGCCGTCAAAGAGATCGCGTCGCTTTCGGCGAATGGCGGATAGGCAAGCGGCACACTGGGCGGCGCTTGGTAGGTGTTCGAGATCAACTTCAGCTCGAGCGGCGCGCTGCCGCTGGTGGCATTCAGTCCGGTGACGGTCACTGTCCCGGCACCATGAGCGGTGGGGTACGCGAGACACGTGTCGTCCTCGACGCATGCGGCGCTACCACCGCAGGGCGTGCTGCAGAAGGGCACGCGCGGCGTGGTGAGCTTGCAATCGCCGTCGACCTGCGGCTTCTCCCAAATCGTCGTGACTGGCGTGAGCCCGTCGTAGATTTTGCCGACCACCGAGGTCGACGCGTCACCCAAGTCGCTCTTTGGGGTCAGCTTGACCTGAAACGACCCCACCAATTTGTCCGGGTCGCCAGCGCCGGCCGCATGGCTCGCAGAACTTCCGGCCGCGCCAGACGGGTTTGCCGGGCTATCGCTCGATCCGCTGCAGCCAGCGAAGATGAGCCCGCAAATGGGGAGAAGGACTAAGGAGGTTTGGGGTTGCCAGCGGCTGGGTAGCTTCACGTAGCGATTGTGTGACGAGCTAGTGAAGATCGATCAAAATCTGGGGGCCTTTTTTTCGCGCGGAATTTTCCCCCAAAAGTGCCCGAACTTGAACGGGAAATTCACAGCAAAATCAGGGGCAACCGGGGATGTCGTGCTTGCTGCGAAGGAACGGCTGGTCCGATTGCATTGCCTCGCAGAGGGTCATGATTGGCGGGCAGCCGGACGGCGAGCCTGGCGGAGGGGGGCACGGCACAAACTGCTCCTTGTCACCCGGGGACCCGCAGTCATTCGGAATGATCCAACACTGACCGATGCCCGGCATGCTGCAGGCGCTCACGTCGCGAAGTTGATGGGAGCAGGTACCATCCGAGCCGCAATCACTGCTCGAGAAGCAAGGTTTCGCGCTCGACATGCACGACCCGGGGGTACTCGCCGAGACGCCGTATATCTTGCGCAGGTTGTCGTTCCAATAGGTGACGTGGTCCTCGCAGCCGCATACCGGCATGAACTGCGGATCATCAGAAAGCGGGATGGGCAAGCAAACTCCGCTCGAGTCGCCGCAATTTTGCTTCTGGCAATACAAGGATCCGTCGCAATCGGTGTTCGATTGGCAGGGCTTGTCGGTGCTGCCGCCCGTGCCGCCGCTGCCGCTCGCCGCGCCCCCGTTTCCTCCGGGGTCGGCGAAGCCCGCCGAGCCGCCCGGTGCACCAGCCGTGGCCATTCCGGCAGTGCCTACCACCGCGCCCGCTGATCCCGCCTGCGCCGGCGCAAAAACCACGATCTCCCTCCCCTCGCAAGCGTCGAGGCCAGCAAGCAGAACGAGCGTAAACAGCGCGGAAAAACCAGGGCGAGTCATCGTCGGGCCTCAGCGCGAGACGCGGGCGGCTCACTTCCGCCACCTAGCGACAACGAGACGCCAGCCAAGGCCATCGGTCGCACGCGCGGAGGTTCGAAGAATGGCGCCGTTCCGCCATCCGGAGTTTGAACCACGTAGCTATGACGGACGAGCACGACGTCGGTGTCGAACGCAAACAGCGCGCTCACGCTGCGACCGAGCGCGAGCCTGAGCCCGAGCATCCCCGAAGCGACGGGCTCGAACACTCGCTCGGTGGGGCTCGCGACCGCGCCAGGTGGCGGGCGTTCACCACTGATTTGAATCCAATCCAGGCCGCCACCGACTCCGGCGAACGTCGTCACCGCGGGGGCGACTTGCCACTCCAGCAGCGGCAGTGCGCGCAGGCCGACGAGCCCAACCGAGGCCAGCCCTTCGGTATTCTCGACTCCGGCCGCGGGATAGCCAATCACGCTGAAAATCCCGCCGAAATGCCAGGTTGCGTGACCGTAGTTCAGCCCAAAGCCTGCGCCGACCCCAGCGCGAAAGCCGTTACCGAAGTCGGAACCACTGGCCAGCAGACTGGCCCGCGTTTGCCAATGCCGTGAGTGCTCCGCCGGCTCTTCCACCGTTTTTGCCTTGCTCGGTTCCTCCACTTTCGGCGGCGGTGCCACCTTCGCGGCCGCGGCAGCGCGCGCAGCCAACGAAGACTCCACGGCTGCGCACACCACCTGAGCCATGGTTTCGATGGAGATCTCGAGCGACGCTCCTTCGGCCAAGGTGCGACGCTCGAGATCCTGACGAGTCTCGCCGTCTACCACCACCACGCGCGGCGCCGTGCCGGGACGCAAGTCGACGTAAGCATCAGCCAAGCCTGGAGCGCGCGAAGTCGAGAGCAATGCTTCGTCCGCGCCAGCCGCGTCTCGCACCACGACCGCGACGTTGGAGCGCGAACAAAGGTCCTGGATGGCGTCCCGCGAACCACTGACTGCTTCGGCGGACCCGGCGACGTACACTCGCACGATCGGGGGCGCATCCGCGCAGAGTGCTCCGAGGCTCACCGTCAGCACGCCCGCAGCCGCTAGAAAGCCGGCTTTTTTCCGGGGATTCACCGCGTGCCCAGCGCCGCGAGCCGAGTCGCGGCCAAGCGCGCGTGAACCGAACCCGGGAAGCGAGTCTGCACCTGTCGCCACGCAGCCGCCGCCTGTGCCGACTTGCCCAACTGCTCCAAGGCGCGCGCGCGGCCGACCAGCGCTTCCGCGCTCAGCACCGGCGTATCTTCCGCCAAGTAGCGATCGAAGCCCGCGAGGGCCGCTTCCGGATTACCGCGATCGAGCAGCAACTGGGCGAGCAAAGCGCGCGAGAGCTCACTCTCGGAAGAGCTCGGGAAACGACTTTGAAGCGTGCGATACAACGCTACGGCTCGATCGGCGTTGCCGTCGCGACGAGCGCGATTGGCATCGGCGAACAAAGACGCTGCATCGACGCGCGGTGACGACGCATCGACGCGCGGTGACGACGCATCGACGCGCGGTGACGACGCATCGACACGCGATGATCCATCGAAGCGCGCGGTCGGAACCTCACCTGCGCCGGCACCGGGCGCAGTGGGGATCGAGCTCACCGACGCCGCGCGGGCACTGACAGGCTCGGGCGGCGCGACCTCGCTCCGTTTCGAGTGCGCAACACTCCGCGCCGGCGAATTGATCGCGGCGACAGGCGTCTGCGCCATTTCAGACGGCGCAGACGCGACGGGCTCGGCGCTGGCCTCGATTTGCGGAGCTGCGGCGGCCAGCGGCGCTGAACCGACTCGTTTCGGCTTCACCGTGGGCTTCGCCTC